>Ga0210040_10006415_pt1 | contig 14661 bp, 8 predicted proteins | sample CryGeyCG12114_NA_FD_185462 | JGI IMG/M metagenome (GOLD analysis project Ga0210040, IMG submission 185462) | Groundwater microbial communities from aquifer - Crystal Geyser CG19_WC_8/21/14_NA (SPAdes) (version 2) | ecosystem: Environmental > Aquatic > Deep subsurface > Groundwater | place: USA... | reverse complement strand
GGGGAAACCATTTGTTGTTGAAAAAAGAATTCCATATTTCACCTTAAAAATGGACAGGAACTAACTGCTAAGGCAATTTTTCTTGTCATAGTTAACTTTGAATAAGTGGGGTGTTTGATGAATTTTTATCCTTTGTTGTAAATGACGTACACAATGCAATTCAAAGAGTTTTCTCAAAACTGGTAAAAGCATTTCATTTAAGATGCAATGTGTGTGCACATTAAAAAGTAACATGATCATCCAGTACGGAACGTAAAGCAATTAGTGAGAAAGTGAGACATGGCACGTAAATCTCATACGAGTGGAGATGAAAATGCAACTGAAATAATAATGATGCTAAAGCACGGGATGTGAGACATTTAACACTTTCCTGAAGTCGAATAATTAGTCTAGTGGAAATTATTATTTTCATCGAGAAACCAAACGTAACTTTTTCACTGTAACTTGAGTGAAAAACACTATTTTTGGCATAGAAAGACTAAACCAACGAAACTCAAGTTCAATTACAGAAGTTCAAAAAAGAATCTCATCATGTTTTTTCACAGTTCCAGTCGAGCCTGATACTAATAAAAGCTAATACATAACTAAACATTAGTTTCTTCAACTCGGTACACATATACAGTGACTCCTCTATGCTAATCTAATTGAGAACAATCGGCTAGACAAACGCTTTTTCATGGCTTACTAACTTACTTACTTACACTACATGCCTTTTATGAGACAGGTAACAATAAACAATGGCATATAATCACATGGGTGAACTGTGACTGCATATTTTTTAACACAGCTCCCATCTGAGCAGCTGTGTAACCCTTTACGAAAAACAGTACTCTTTCGCGGTGGTATGAATCAGGTAACCTGCAGTAAGTACACACGAACAAATCAACTACAACTAACGTAATGTGCAAGCTATAACAATCGAATGAAAAAATTACAAACACCCCAAAAAGATACGCCTATCATTGTTAATACTGCAAAGTTCAACTCTTTCCCATCAGTCTCCCCTTGGTTAAAAATCCAGTTTAAGCATACCTTATAGTTTACAAGAAAAACATGCAAATGATCATGTTGGTTGGCAGGTACGTTTTTTCTACCGTACACAACATGCCACATCATTATCCTTGTTTTGGACAGCTAAATCCCCAATCACGTTACATTGGATCGGCTTGCTTATGTTGTCTATAGGTAACATTATCTAATGAGAGGATCTTTTAAAACGCATTGGAAAATATATCACACGTATCACAGGTACTTTCTGCAGACAAAGGAATGTTTTCTTGCAATAAAGGGTTAGTTAGTCTTACGTATAAGCCATAAATTCGGTCACGTATTGTCGTAAAAACTTATCCAACAGCTGGCATGCAATTTTCCCTAATTTCGCTTTCTCAAGTGAATGAATGGAATTCCAACGTTTTTGTAAATCCCTAGCATTCAATTCTGGTTTCCAATTAAGCTATAGCTTTTCAAGTCTGCCCGCAATCATTGATGTAATCAAATTGGAGGCATCAGTGCAGTGTATATATAAATACAGTGTTTACGGTAGCTATATTGTTCAAAATTCAATCTCGGCACCTGTACAACCCTTTGGTTAGTTAGTTACATGCACAAGACAAAAGCACGTAGAATTCACGACTTTACTTACTTTCCTTTATGACCTTAACCCTTAGCCAGCTTTATTGTTTGTGACCAGAAAAGACCATTATCATTCACCAGCATTTCAGTGAGTTTTTAGGGTTTCGTAGACAAACTGCGTGAGACCATCGGAGGGAAAAGGCTTCCGCTATTATTATTATAGGAAAAAAGGGTTTCTTTCGTGAAATTTGAGATTAGGTGAGAAGACGTCGTTGTTACCTCATCATCAATCCTCTAACTGAAGGGACAATAGACTTCTATAATCATCAGGCTGCAATAACAATCCAAGCCCACCGCTAAACCGAACTCATTCAATGACCACCAATGATAGGGTTAGAATATACCACTGGTAGTGGCAGCACACTAGACAGATAACCCTAATGTGTTTTCTGGTTGTTTTTCTTGTTCATAAAAACAAAGTTGACCCATTTTCCTGACCTGAACCTGTCTAAGGGCCAGTAATGGTGGATTTATTCCCAAATTGGGGAAATTTTTGTTGCTACCTGCAATTTCATACCCTTTCAATCAATTATATGAGCTTGTAAAGGGTAGTTTTCTTTGGGTTCAAGTGCACTAATCTTACACAATAAACTAAATAAAAACTCAACCCTTTTCCTGATGAAATAACTGACACTAACCAACTAACTAGTAGCATGGCAAATGAAGGAACTTATAAACACAATTTACTGCCCATGCCCAAGCCCATGTATATGCGTGATATATATCAATTCCGATTGATGATTCCTTTTTAGAAAATGCAAGGGTAGAGTAATTTTATCTGCTAATGATGATATCACCTTAAGTGAAAGAAATCAGTGGAAATTTTTAAAAATCTCTCTAATAAGCTGATAGCTTCAGTTTGTAGATACAGATACTATCTCTTGTTTTTGGAAAAAGTACAAGTGCCAAGGTACCAGCTATAATTGATGATCTTGATGAAGAAATGAATCCCTTTCAACTCCATATTTGATATAGCCAGTTCAACAGATGAGAAACAATATGTATTTTCATGTTGTCCTTGTATTTTATACGAAACTTGAATATGAAACTAAATCATACTATCCCTGGCTTCACCACCAGTGTAATGTAATCCGATACACATCTTAAGATAAATGAACATTATGTAACTTGGTTAATTCGGTCCCAAAGTTTTTTCACACTCTGAAACACAACCATGAAAACATGATACCTAAAAAATGTAGCTATGAGTTAGTTAGTTAGTTACATAGCACAGAACTGTGTACGAGGACTCATAAATATGAACAACATGATGAAAATGCCACCAGCAGGCAATACTACTTGGATAGTAATGAGATACGACTGGGAACAACAAACTTGGAGTCTTTGAGGGTGAAAAATTATGTACACACAAGATGTGGAGAAGGGCTACAGTCGTGTGAAAGAAAAGTGAAAATATCTGTGATGAAACAAAGACTGCATTTGATCCTAAATTAGCGGGAGTCCCATATAGGTTCTACGTGCAATGAGTAAAAAGAGGGGAACAAGTGGAAGCCAAGGTCGTGTTCAGTTTCCACTTGACAAAGTAAACCGAACCCGGAGGACTTGGAGTGCCCAGCAGTAGGCAAGAAATGAGTAGGTTGCTACTTTGAAACAGGTTTTGAGGGACTTAAAGGGAAGCTATTAGTTTCATGGAAGGCAGCATAGTAAGCAACTAACTACACGTGGGGGGAAACTCGAGGGGGAGGGGTAGAAAGTAATAATTTGGCTGAGAGGTCACCAAGGGGTGTCCCTCAAGTCACACTTGGCGGTCAAACCAACACATTTGGGGATGAAACAAGAGAGTTGACGCATTTCAATCCCGCTGATTTCTTTTTCATTTCAAACAGTCGGTTACCTTTTATCCCTGAAAGTGTGTTAACTTTAAATGAGAGGATTTGAGTTTCCGAAGAAATCTTTATGTTTTTTACTCATTTTCTGTGATTTAGGGCTTCTGATAATATGCGTTCAAATTAAATCTTATGGTTTCCAGCTGGACGATGTGGTGAGAAGTATACAGAACAAGCTGTTTTTGTTTTTTAAAGCAATTGTAATGAGTTCACACGTATTGATATTGACACATTATTGTTGTATTGTGGGAGAGTTTTTTTGGTTAGTTGATGGGTTAGAATGCCATATGTTTTTTTGAGATTTTCTATCAAATTCGTCTCAAACATGGAGGCTTTTGTTGTCGAAATTGAAGAAATTCCATTTCTTTATGGTTTCTATATCATGTTTTGGTAATCTTGGTGAGATCAATCAACAGAAATACGGTAGCCACGAATAAGGGCTCAGGGCTCATATTATTACGAAGTTCAATTCAATGAATCTTATTTTTCACCCTTGCTGAGCTTTACAACTTGATTTACAAAGGACTCAGATTGAAAGACGTTTGGAAATAGAAAATTTTGTGATTATCAGAAAGATTTAAGTTATATTTTTTTCATGTTTTCTTTAATTTTAGGTGACATGATTATTCAATGTGTTTATTGTAGTGACTGCCCGAGTTTTCCAGAAATAGGGAAAACCATTGAGCGATATAAATCTATTTCATCGTACAGTAAAAAATAATCCTTAAGCGTTCAACAACAAAAACAGGAAAGGAGAATTCGTGTTTTTCGAGCATTCTAAAAAAATCACATTCGTTGGGGGAAAACATGGAATAATGTATTTACATGTCTCACGCACAGTCAACTCTAGTGAATGTATAAATGCCCGTATGGTAACTTTTGTTTGCTTTTCTTAAAATGCATGCAGCATGCTTGTCCATAAATACAAGGTAAGGTAACCGCTGTATAAAAATTCTGTCAGCAAGTAACGAACATGCACCTTGAAAAATTGAATGCATCATGTACCGGTAAAAAATGCATATGCACACATTATACTGTACAACAAACTGACACTGACTGACTATATTTCTACTATTTATTCAAAAAGTCTCCAATGAAGATGACTTGGATGACACAGCAAAGCGTTTCAAATCGTACAATGGATTCACTCCCACTTCCCTTTTGTGTTTTTCACCAAAAGTAAATGTCACCGTCAAAGTCATAGTTTGGGAATGCACAAAAAAACTTGTTGGTTTTCTAGTTTTTATGCCTATTACCTACCGTTAAGAAACTAACGATTAGCATTAGCATACAGATTTTAACACTGGTTACGATAATCACTACGATAGTTTGCACTAGTTATATGTAGTCAACAATTAACACAAGACTAGAGTAAATTACTTTTTCTTATCTAAAACAATGCATTATCTTCCCTGAAACGTCTAAAATTCTTTAAACTCTTCAATCCTGCCTAACTCGGCTGATTAACAAGCTATAGGATCCTTGAGTGGGAAATTGGAATCAATTAATTGAAACCCTGGGAAAAGTCTCTCCCCTACATGGAAAACAAATTCCTCTATTTTTTGCACAAATTGCTGCAAGACAAAGACGACAAAGGCCAGGAGCAAAGTGAACTGACTAAAGCTGGAGCCACAAGAGAAAAGGCTGGAGGAGCCAAACTAGACAACTTGATTCTAGCTAGATTAATAGATCCGGATTATTATTATGTGCAGGCCACATCGTTAACTATTACAAACTCCACTCCTATATGCTACTGACTGGCTCCTTACTACAGTATAAATGCCTCCTCCGCTGATTACCTCTGAGATTGAGGGCCTCCGTTTTATACACAAGCAATATTATCGTCATTATCATTATTATTATGCTTTCCTGATCCGGCGTCAGCCGTTGTAGTAACGACCGGCCTTAGGCTCGAAAGAAAAGTTAAGGCTACCCCTATTTTTTTCTTCCTTGGCTCATGTCCGAGGAATTAACTTTCAACTTGAACTTGAAAGAACTACCCATTGTTTCGTTTCGGAGGATTTCCATAGAAAAATAAATAGAAAAGGACTGGGACCTATATAATGCAAAGGAAAATAACAATACCAGTTATTATTGTGCCCATTGCATCATCACCAGTAGTAGTTAGTTAGTCCAGGTATAGTATCGATGTGTCTGTAAAGAAAAATGGACTTACATTATTATTGCACTGATGGCTACTCGCGCGAGTAATAAATCACTCAAGTCTCTCACCTAAATGAATTAGTGGCAAAGAATGGGCAACACGAATTCGTAAATGGGGGTCCAGGTAACTTTTCACATTGTTATTTAGTCAGCATTGTTGCACGAGATCAGTGTTTTCAACACTTTGATGTGCGGATATGGAGGATGGATACTAAAGGTTTTCGGTACGGAGAACTAGAGTCTTTCATTAGTATAATCACGATAGTGATACATCAGTGGAGGAAACGAACATTTTGGCAGTTTGGTGAAAGTCACAGGTCCCAAGCACTACAATTAAGAAATAGGACTAGCCGATGAGCGGTTTTGAGTTCAGTTGGGTCAAAGGAAATACCAATTTCCCGAAACAGTGGTTTTAATTCAGAATTGAAAACTTAAGCGACGCTGAAATTAACAAATTCTTATTCAATGCATAACGAACCTCATAAAATCAAGAGATCATTCATTCCTCAACACAGAACTATTCAGATGGGTAGGGAAGATCCGTAATTCCTGGATTCAAAATAATTCAATCTGTCGTTGAACGCACGCAATAAGGGAAGGTTTGTAATTTCAAAATTGATTCGATAGGTGTTTTACAATTTTTATAACTAGCTAAAAATTCACTAATAGGAGTTTCCAAGCCAGAAAAAGAGTAAAGTAGTACCAACTGTAAAGGTCAGCCAAAAAAATAAGTATCCATATTCATAATGATCCAGATCCAAAATCTAAATAAAAAGTAGCTACTGGTTTTGCGTTGTTGAAATTCTATTGCTGACTCACTATAGACAGTTATTGAATTGGGTCGAACAGGTCATTTCTACTTACTTCTAGACTTTCTATACTCCCAGTTCCCAGTAAAGAAAAAGTTCATGAATGAAGAATGAATGAATGAATGTAAAAATGTGGGCATAAACTTCCGTCAGATGATAAGATAAAGAGTGTTATAGGATCTATCTTAAGACATAGGGATACATTGAATAGCAAGTCTCAACGTATAAATATAACCACCCCCAAATCTACTCACAAAAAATTAGAATTAAGAGAGACATGAACCAGAGAGGTAAGAACCTCTCGGCCTTGTACAAGACTACAAAGTGTGTGTGTTACATAATACGGGACTTGGACAACAAATGGAGCGGAAATGGAAACATGAGTCCGTTTATGTGATGGAAGCAGGTTCTTTTACTACGTAATATTGTCCTGTGTTATTGTAAAGTGAGTACTTGAAACTAATGAAAGGAAACAAGTCTCATACATTGAGTACTTCATACAAAAACTGAGTCAAGAGGTGCATGCGTCTTTACGTGATTCATAACTATATAGTTACAAGTGCACACTTGCAAGTGTGGGTGGAATGGTGACAGGTGGTAAGTACAAAGTGTGGGAACCGTACTCATCCCGGCCCATGAAGAAGAAAAAAATTTATTTCTAGAAACATTAGAACACAAATCTGATATAGTTAGCTAGTAACAGTACTTATGCCGAATCCTTGTGTTCATCAAAACGATCAAACTTCAAGAGGCAAGAATGGCAGCAATGATTGATTAATGTTAAAATAAGATATTATTTCTTATTTTTAGTTGCATTGTTTCATTCATTTACTTTACAGAATAGCTGGTTTCCGATTCTAGCTAACTATAAGTTGAATTATTCTAATTGTGGACAATTCTTATCGTTGTCCAGTTAAATTTATCTTTAGACGGATTTGATTGCTTGGCAAGGGTACTTGACTGCTAAAGTTTGACTTTAGATAAAGCAGAGACTTACGAGTGTGTTAATTTGCCCCATTGGGTGTTTTCCGCACATAAATAAATCTGCCTACGTAAGATTGTCGAGTGTATCTACAGGGTATATTCATAAAACATATTTGTCAGTGCTATATTCTTGCTTTATGAAAAGCCTGGTATTCATATAATATTCAGCTTCAACCTAATCTTGGAGTCTTGAGTGAATGAAAATTTGCGTGGACATTCAACTTAAATGATTCATTCATTCACTCACTGACTGAGTTATTGTACTTTTTCAGCTTACAAGTTTATTGGATAATGTGCCCAATGCATAAGGAAGTTTCGACGAGTGAGTAAAACAAAGAAATGGACGAATTTCACGTACGAATAAGCAAAGCAACAGTTGGTGAGAGAAAGGTGCAAACGAACGGAAATAGAAAAACTTGCCGTCTGTTGGTAATTAATTAGACGTTGTACATGTGTGGCTGGCTCACAACAATAATAATAATATCTTACCTGTAGATTATCTCTACAAAGATCGCAAAAGCGGGAAAGTGTGAGAATATGGTCAAAGTTCATTCATAACTAAGTTGGTGGATAAGGACAACAAAGGATTTCAAATGGTAGCCTTATTACGGACTATATTCTTATTCTGGGCGTAATTTTGGTTAAAACCAAACGGAATGCTAACTAACTAACTGAAGTCCTAAAATACTAATGTATTCCTGTTACAGTTTTTTTTATGTAATTGCAATTGCTATGAAAAAACTGATTGCACAATCTGTTAAATTGATACGCACATCTTGTACACACGTGAAAAAATCTCATTACTCTGGTTGTATACAAAGAGTAGACAATCTTATGCTAATTACTGCCACTGAATTTAACTGTCGCCTACAGGGTGAATTTATAAGAGATACGAATTTTCATCCACCTTTTTTCACTTTCCATTTCTGTTGATGATTCTCATTAGGGAGAGCATCATGCACTCTGTAGGTTGCCACACTACGAGAAACCAATCTCGCCAACTTAAAACTTATCCATAATCAAAACATAAATTCAGAGCTTCAGGTCAAATGGATAGGAGCTGAACTCAATTTTAATTTGCTCCTGTTTAATATCATTTCCCTTACTTACCTGTTAATCGAGAGAGTTTGCCCATGGGCTAACCAACTATTAACTATATGTGCAGCCACTTGCTGTTTAGCGTTAATCTAAATGCTACTGGTTGAAAACGTTTTTCACCTGGGGCCAAGAAGATGAATGATTTCATGTGAACTTATCATGCAGTCAGAATATAAATTAAAATAGAGTAGCAAATATTTATTTCTTTCGTGGCATGAAATCACTAACAACAAATATTTCCCTTCGTGTAGCCAACAAAGTGATTTACAATGTAAACTGGATTCTTACATAAAGCGTTACTAAAATGTTGCCGCAAAACAGATAAAAACGTTGATGAAAGTTTGTTCCTCATCATGAACCTTATAAATTAAAAGTCGTAAATTCACTGATAGCTTTATAGGAATACAAAAGAATCAATGATCTCAAATCCACTTGTTCATGTTATCATTGCGCCTTAGGAATGTTTATCAACCACGTTTTTAATACACCGAGTTTTTTTACTATTATTATCGGTCAAAGTTGCTTTGTGAAAGAGCTTCCAACTTACTCAAATGGGCTGCTCTATTTAGAAAACAATTTGCACCCTAAATTTTGTTACAAACTAACTTACTAACTAGCAGCTTCAATAATTTCTTAATTTGACCTAAGGCACATTTTACGTAATCCTCTTGAGTCAATCGATCGGAAATTCTTTTTTAGGCCAGAGGTTAATCACAGATCAATGATAAAATGTACATTTGCATCCCATCTCCCTTTATGAATGCAAATTATGTTAATACACAGAAAACAATCTTTATTTTCACATGAGGAACACACCTGGCAAAGGAAATAACTCTGACTGATCATGATTTCCATTTGCTCACAATTGAAAACTAATGATGAAACTAATAACTTTCATTATTAGTTGGGCATGCTTGCATTTAAAGCAGCGGTGGGGCCAATTTAAGTTCAACATGAATGAATTCACCTCATTGAATTCATTCCTGGCATAGTGATCTGCTCATCAGATACTCATGTAAATGAAGGCACATAATTCCTTTCCTGTACATATGGACATGTGCATCATAAAAAATGAAGTTTAAAAGTCCGTCATCATATGGTCCATACCGAATTATTGTATCAGCCAGTCACTTATTGCACCATACCATTAAAAGAGCAAGAAATATGTTAAGTTAGTTATTTTATCAGACTGACACATCCGTTAGTTAGTTACTTGTTTGAACTTCATACCCCTGTATCAAAGAATTTGATCCATTATTGTTGAGCAATCATAAGTACGCAACACATTCCCTTTTGACTTAAACTACCTTCAGCCGTATGTCATAAGCTTTGAATTCCATACATGCATTGACTCAATAAAGTTTCTTACACAAAGGGTCCACATTTTTGGCTCACTTATTATAAATTCCCCATAAGGTGACCCAAACAGACATTACAAAGGTCGTGTGATCTTCGTACTGTCTAATGAATACCAATGAACATATGTGTACTCATACATACCATAGGGGTACTGACTAACTTGCTGTTTCCATCTGAATGGAATCCAAAGGTTTGCGTGAAACACCCAAAACTAACTAACTAACAAAGTGAGAGTGAGGGACATTAATGACCTGCGTTCACCCAATACGTAAAATATGATTTTCTTTGAGGAAAGGTCACCTAGGGATGAGGAAAGGGTTAGATGGGAATAAGAGGGGAGTGTGTTACTGCCTCGAGGGAGAGTTGGCTATGAAAAAGTCCCAAAGATCCTTCTATAAAAACAAAAGAGGATCTTTGAAAAATTTCGTATATCCAACGTACTAGTGTGTTCATAACCGGGGCATAGTATATCCCTTTGGTTTGAAACCACGACTTTCCCAAGTAACTAACTAACTAACTAGCTATAAGTAACCAACTATGAAACTTGCTATGCAAGCTCGTTTTTTTCTCTGTCTTTACCAGTTAAGTTTTGGAGTCGTGAGCTTTTGTAGTACGTAGGAATGTTGTGTTGGTGGTGGTAGTAGTGCAGTGGAATCAAGCAAGTCACACACAAAGTAAAGTGAGTAAGTAAGCAAGCATAAGATGATGATAAGGATAGAGTTAGTTAGTAAGTGGCATGGGAACGAGGGAGCCAGACCGTTCTCACACATTCGTGCTCTTGGGATTCCGATGGATCCAAAGGCTCCCCACGCGACACTCGCACTCCACCTGCCTAAAGGTGTATCCTACCTGAGCCAGTGAGTGTGTGTGCATATTAATTTTTTTTGGGGTGATTGGGCCATTGCCAAAATTGAGGGTAGATTGCAGTTGGGGTGAGTATAGGTATGCTGTTGACTGCGTACTACTCTACCACTCTCATTGTTCAAAAGTGTGAGAGCTTCTTGGATGATGAATGGAGTCAACGAATAATGAATTCAATGCAATGATGACTTGTGGAGGATATTTAGAATGCTTGGATAGATTTTTAGATTCACGCTTTAAAATAATAATCGATAAAGGAAATTAGAGTGTGAATATACTCTGGATTTTTTAACTAACTCCCCAAATCGTGTGTACTATGCAACACACAGGTGCGGTGTAGTCTAATTATCATTGAGATAAAAGACTCAAATCTCGCCAAGTCATGTTGCCCATTTTTCATTTCATGGGAAACTAAAAACTGAGATTGTCTTGAAGATTTAGTCGGAAAAAATAAATAGGGCAACCTGCTTCCATATAATAAATGCAGAGGAGTACGATCTTGATTGCTACTACTACAACTTTACATATAGTCTTCAAGAACGTGTGTGTGGACTGGAAACAGGTAGTGAAAAAAATAATGAGTTCTTTTCTGGAAAAGTGCTTTGTGCCGAGCAAGATTACCCCTTTCTCTACTACATGCACAATAAATTCATGATGATGAGAAAACATAAACTAATGGGCTCTTGTTCTTATCTCCGGCATGAGTGGTTATTGTTTGTTCCCTCCGAACTAACTTGTTTTCCCTCATACATTCTTAAAACGTGGTTTCTTCTCATCATTAACTAACTAACTAACAAACAGCAGTACACAAGAAAGGGAGCACGACTGGGTAAAAACTTGCGTCTAACTAACTTTCGGGACAAACTAACCAACCAATCTTCCCACTCACTATACATATAGAAAACCATGCTATAGCACCATAATAGTAATAATTCCCATAACGAGCAGAGCACGAATGATTAGGATCATGATCCTCATGCATAGATACTCACATTATGATATTGACTGCCACCACAAAACAACAAACTAAATAACTACTACTACATATCATCCTGACTGCATAATAATAATAATACAACAGTTGTCTACCTATTTAACCAGATGCGTGCATGCATGCATTTTATGTATCGCTATGCCATGCACCACTGGCACTGCCGCATTCCCACACTGAAGGGAAAAAAGAGTTCCCACGGGATCACAATACAGAGGCCACTTACTTACTAAAACTTATATAGTAGTAGTAGTAGTTAGGTTAGATGACGGTTCAAGCTCCTGCTTACTTACTTACTTACTGTATACGATGATGATCATGATGATGATTCTTTTTTTTCTCTCCTTTTGTCTGACCCAACAACAGAGATGAGAACTTGTGTTTGTTCGTGTGAGGGTATGCATGTATGTATGTGTAAGCATGCATGCCTGCATGTGAAACAATTTAATGGACCAGTGGTGGTGTACTAACTACTACTGCTAGTTTCTATTATTAAGCTGGATTGAAGGCTACCCTTTTCCTGTTTGGTACTTTACCATTCGTTCCGAGACTCCAGAGCAGATCAGTTCCGTTTTAGTTTTCTCTGTTGTTAGGAAGATAGTTTGCTGGCTAGCTTGAGATTTTGTGTTTTGTGGTCATTTGAAGAATGAAAGTGGAAGAAACCATGATGCTTGGATACGGTGATGAAGATTCTGACGATAATATGGACACAGAGAGGGATATGGGCAGTTTGGGCTCTCAGTCCGGTGCTAATAATAACAAGGCGGAGATTCGAAAGGTAATTTTTTAAATGGAGATTATTTTAAATTAGGTCGTAAAAGTCAAAGAGGACTGGAGCGCATGTAGAGCTATGATGATATTCTCATCCTCAGGTGGATGGAGGAACGCTTTTATTATTATCTTGTGTCCAAAGGCTAAGCCTGGACTGTAAAAATGTATTATTATTGTTGTTACAACTTGGTTTCCTGGGAATGGTATTCATGCATGGATTTTGTTGTTTACGACTTTTTCTTTGAACTTCGGAGAACGTAAAAGTCATCATTGCTTTTAATAGAATGTATGGCGTAGCCTCAAGTCATATGTTTTTACGATGTGTGGCCAATTACTGACTTACACTCATCTTATTTTCAGAGCAATAAGCCAATAATGGAGAAAAAGCGTAGGGCAAGGATCAACAGTTGTTTGAATGAGCTCAAAGGGATTCTACTTGAAGCTATGAGAAAAGATCCTGCTAGGCATTCCAAATTGGAGAAGGCGGACATTTTGGAGCTTACTGTTCGCCACTTGCAGAATATTCAACGTAATCAGCTTGCTATTGCAATGGCTACGGATCCCACTGTTTTGCATAGGTTCAAAAATGGATTTTCAGAGTGTGCATCTGAGGTATTATTACTGATATTCACTTACGTTTGTTATAACACTCTACGTTCATTTGATAGGAAGTATGATTAGTAAAATTTTTCGTTTAAGCATTCCAATAACTTAACCTTTATACTGGTAACCCATAGGTGGGCAGATATTTGGGACGCCTGGAGGGCCCTGATCCAGCAATGCGCCAAAGACTGACAGATCATTTGGGAGGCTGTGTGAATGGCTTGCAACAAGTAGGACCCGTGCCAACATATGGAACTGCTCCAACTTACAATGCAACTCCGATGGGAATCCCTTACACTCATGTGCCTACAGGGCCCATAGTCGCTCCGCCACAGCAGCCTATGCATGGAGCTAACCTTATGGCTGCTGGAATGCTATCGCCTCCAAATACTGGCATTCCAATCCTCGGTGATCTCAATAATAATGGATACAATAACACACATCACATTTCTCCCCATTCTGTGGCCTCTGCTACTGTCACCAGTTTAACATTCCAAGGGCAAACTGTGTCTAATAATAATGGCGCATTTATAAAATCTAAAATGACTACTCCACCAGACTCCCCAGGTGCAAAAATGATGGAGACTAGAAGTAATGTTTCTATCCTGAGCAGTAGTGGGGATTGTAGCTCATTGAGTTTGAATAGTTCTGGGGGTTCTTTGGAGTCTTCGGGTAGTACTGTTAATTTGTCGATACCAATAGATTTTTCATTTGGAAAAAGGGATGATCTTAGGAGGCGTAGTGAAGGGGTTAGTGTTCAGAAAGTCGAGCCTTTGAGATTTTTGCCAACGAAAGAGTCAGAGAAAAATTCAAGTGAGAGTAAGGATAGTATGTGGAGACCTTGGTAGACAAAATTATGATATTTTATCCCTGTAATTTTTTTGTAGTATTAGTTTGTGCATTCATTGAAGAGAACGTGCGTAGAATTTGAAATAAAGAGTAGTGAAAAATCATGCTGCCTTTAAATGACACGAGTTTAATAGTTTTAACACTGTACTTGAGCTGTGTAAATTTTGTACGTACCTGAACTGATTGTAAATTGTCAACGAATTTGTTAGTTTCAAGGTTATCATGTATTTCCTGTGCAAATTAATTCATGACTGTATTATTGTCACAAATAAAACGTTCTACAAGTACTTAATCGTATTGAACTACGTAGATTATTGAGACCTCAAAAAGTGCAAAGGAGACTCGTGGACAATGGACAGCGTTGCAAAATATTTATTGCAGCCTCATATCTAGCGTGCGGCAGAACTATTATTGCGTGATCTATATTACTGAATGGCATAATTAGCTTAACTTATGAATTCCCAAAGTCACACGTTTTTTAGTCATAGTCATGAGTCATGATGCATCAACATAAACTGCTGTCTATCTAGTCTGTAACTGAAATAAAGCGGCATTCGTTTCATAGTGTCCAAACTTCTGGAACATATTTCATAATTATAATTACAGTGCAGCTGATCAGACCTAAACAAACCCTGTTCTACAATTCTAAACTCCAAGAATAATTTTAGGGATAAGAAATGCGTATGAAATATAG
>Ga0210040_10006413_pt1 | contig 14663 bp, 14 predicted proteins | sample CryGeyCG12114_NA_FD_185462 | JGI IMG/M metagenome (GOLD analysis project Ga0210040, IMG submission 185462) | Groundwater microbial communities from aquifer - Crystal Geyser CG19_WC_8/21/14_NA (SPAdes) (version 2) | ecosystem: Environmental > Aquatic > Deep subsurface > Groundwater | place: USA... | reverse complement strand
ACAGTAAACATTACATAAACAAGTTCAATAATATTATTATTTTCTAGTTTTCAGTTAATTTTTTTAGCGGTTACAACTTAACTTTTTTTGCACCGAAAAACCATTGCCATGTGATCAACGAGCGAAATCACTGTTTTTGAAATGGACTGTAGTTGATGCAACAAAAGTAGGCAGGTACGCTTACTTCTTTATAAGGATAGCAACATATCTGAGCAATTGACCATATTGATTCTAAATGTCAAACTGATACACATTTGGTAAAGAGTTTTAACCATACTTATATTCTGTAGAAATTTTTATTACAGCCTTAATTGCAGGTTTGAAATTTAAAAAATTAAAGTGGACCCTTAAGTGCAAAGTAGGTCTAAGTTTGACCTTAGGATTAATTGACCACTATTTTTGAATTCAGAAGGGTCAATTACAACTCAAATATTAAATTTCATTCGAATTCACCCATAATTGGCGATAAAACCAACGTTTAACGATTTTGGAGGAAAATGTGCAGTGCAGTCTTGGAATCAATGCTTTTTTTCACCCCAAAAATTCAGTCAGAGGATTATAGCTCTGGCCCTAGATTTGCAACACCGACGTTTTGCAACTCGACGGGCCCTCTGGCTAAGAACTTCCATGTCTGCCGTGGCTGCCAACTTCCATGTCTGCCTTGTCTGCCGTGTCTGCCAACTTCCATGTCTGCCGTGTCTGCCAACCTCCATGTCTGCCGTGTCTGCCAACTTCCATGTCTGCCATGCCTGCCAACTTCCATGTCTGCCAACTTCCGTGTCAGCTGTCGGCTGTCTTCTCTGACCCGGTGTCGGCTCTCTTCGTTCTTCCTTCCACTTGCTGTTATTTTATTTTCCTTTGCCCTATACGTCCAGGATCGGTCGGTTTTTCTTGTCGCGAAATTTAAGGCTAAATTGAATGTTGAAAGAATAATTTGAGAGTGAAGTGACTTCAGTGTAGTTGTGGAGTATCATGGAAGAAGATATACCGTTGGTCATCCCTCTGAATCGGGTAATCAATAATGATGTAAACTCATTAAAATAAGTTTGTTAGCATTCATGTACGTTCCGCAAGTGATATTGTGGTATACTAGTCGAACTACAAGCATGTCAGTGTCAGTATTCGGCATTAACTCGCTGTTTTAAAACTTGTGGCTGAGATTGGCATTCTTAAGTAAGGCTCAAGAGTACAACATTCTAATGTAACATTTATTGGTTTTAGCCGCCGGATGAAGTAATAGAACCGGAACCCGGCATGCCAAACATTGTGATGGCCGGAGGTCGGTGGACTCCTGATGGGGATTTCATTGGACATCGTCGACGGAATGCTAGTGGGGAGGCTCCCGGAACTCGTCGGAGACTTTTCCAAAATAATAACGTAGATCGGCCGGCGGATTTCATTCCGATTGCCGATGCGAGTTTGAACCCGCGAAATATCATCAGTGGGGTGGGGGACAGTCAAGATCACTATAGCGCTCCAACATACGAGGATTTGCCTTCTTCTGAGAAAGTCGATGAGTGGAAGTATGTGATGCGTCGTACTATGCAAGAAATCACTCCTGGAGTTTTCTTGGGTAAGTTACATAGTCAGAACAAATCTATAGACAAATAGACTACTGAAGTCATTGACTAAACTCTGCAACTCTATCTACTTCAAGGTCCATACGCATCGGCCACTAAGAACAAATTAAATGATATGATAGCTGCTGGATTGACTGCTGTGGTTTGCGTAAGACAAAATATGGAGCGAAATGTAATTCGGCCCAATCATCCAACCCATTTCAAATATTTGGTGTGTGAGATCTCTGGTAAGCTTATTTGAACTTGTGTGAACAAAATAGCCAAGCCTGCCTGCTGTTCTATAAGTAACATTGAATTTGATGTATTAATTTCCAGACGATATTTACCAGAATATGATTCCGCACTTCCGGGATGTGAATGCTTTCATTGAATCTGAGTTGAGGCAAGGTGGACGAGTATTGGTGCACGGGAGTGCTGGAATTTCCCGATCTGCTGCTCTAGTCATTGCGTTTATCATGGCAAAGTAAGAACTTACGGTATAACATTGTATTAGAGTTTAAAATTTACCATTGCATGGAAATCATAATCTGAAAAGATTACTTTTAATTGAGCGATATAGAATTCATAACTTATAAATCCACATCCATAACTTGTTTCGTCACATTAGGTACGGAGTGGGACTTAATGAAGCATTCACACATGTTCAAGCGCGCCGATTTTGTGTTAATCCGAATGAAGGGTTTATGGCTCAACTGCGTGAGTATGAGCCGATATATCGGGCAGCTCATGTTGTTCCTTTACCACTCCCCCAGATGGCTCCTTTGGAATGCCCACAACCGGCTCGGGGTTCTCAAAAACGCAGAATCGGAGATGATTCGTCTGATGATGAAGATGGTATGGACACTGGGGAATCGGCCCCCACGAAACCAAATCTATCCCAACAAGACTGACTCTACACTCACTCACTCAATTACTAATTCATTAGTAGGTTAATTAATTTGATAAAGTCCGTCATATCATTTGGAGTATTTCAAAAAACTTGTGCAAACTCAAATATTGCAAAATCACACCACTAACTACAAAAATTAGCATGCATTTACTCTGGTAGATAAGGTTGTAATGTTAAACATAAGTATATTAGAAGCATAAATACCAAAGTGAATCTTTTGCAACATTTCCTAAAAGTCACGTTTTTTATTTTTCTCGTTTTGGGTGTAACAAAGTACTAGGATGCAAACCAGTGATGTGCCAGTATGCAGTGTTTAATCAAGTTTTTTGGTGTAGCCTTGATGATATATAAATGGAAATCCCCCCTCCCTAGTGAGTAAAAATTAAGCGTGTTAATGAGACACCCAAAATAGAAATTAGTTTAGGCAACTGTCAAAGATTTGAAATGTGTATTTTTTTTCAATTTAAAGACGTTACATTCCGTGATTCTGTTAGCATTGAAAGAGGGACATATTTTTTACTAAATCTGAAGTATCCACTATGTAATAGATTAGTTAGTGCAAAGAAACTATATGTGTAAACTTGAGAATCCTTTGGTGCGAAACAGATAAAATATTTATTGTTTTATAATTGTTTAGAGTTAATAGGGTACAGCAATTGGTTAATGGTCATGAAATATGCTGTACTATTGGCAGTTTTACAATGGCGGCAGACCATGAGATACGACGAGTGAACTTCTGAACTGATCGATTTCTAAGAATTTTAATGAATCGTTGTTAAATTATAATGTGTGAGCGTAGGATGCATAAATCATATGCAGAAGTCCCGGTGTTTTAATACAAACTTTTTTAACCTGTCCATCTACCAAAAAAAATGAATAAAGTGAGGAAACTGATCACAAAAACATTTTTTATTCATTCTCTTCTGCTTATCGGTTGGTAAATAAAACACGTTGGTTAAGTCTAGCTAACTAATTGATTCCCATTTCCCATAATATATTTATTGAGCGGTGATTTTTTCACTTTAAGCTAGTAACTAACTAGCATTACATTCTAGCTATACAAATATCAGATCTGACTGAAACTCGCACTTTCTCACCTGAGTGACGATAATGATAATACCCATGACACTTGTAAGGATGTGAAATCAAAATCTCCGATTGAGCATTCCAAATACAACTATACAATCAGTAATTGACATAGCCAGCTAAAAATTACTGTGTAAAAATCATAGAATAGATTCATTCTCACCAAACCTGCATTCATGCGTGTGCATATCCTGGGGGATGTCTCAATAACCATGCATTCTAATCGAATTCCTAAAATACCTGAATGAGACCTATGCACACAACTTAATTTTGGCCTCTTCACAATAGTTTGGCCACAGTTCCAAATTGGCAATAAAAATGAGGAAAACAGTTGAATGTATACGAAAAAGCGTACCTATGCGTCATTTTATCAACACTTGTGAGTCCCATAATCATACTCTTACATCACCCCTCTTTATCTAAATGAATGTTTGCTAAAAAGAGAGGCCGAAGGTGAAGGTTTCTTCTTATTCACAGAAGCGCTCCTGTTAAGCAACCCTGAAGTGCCATTAATACCATTACTCGCATTTTTAATCCGTTCTGCGCGATCTTTCGCGCTGCTCGCAGCAGTTGGTCTCATAAAACTGTACAGCCTTGGTAGCCCCTTCTTCTCGTCAATGGCCGGTTCATTAGTATTTTCCTTCTTCTTGTTAACCGAGCCATTAGTTAGTAAAGTATCATTTATGCGCTTGGGCGCGATCGCAATTTCCTTTCCTTTCACTGCGGACCCGTTTGTTAAACTTTTGATTTCGTTATGATTCGGGTCCACTTTTTTATCATTGACTTTATTCTTCTGACGCGACATGAGTAGCGAGCTCCATTTAGACTTGTCTTTATTACTTGCGCCCGCAGTGGATAATTTGTTCGCATTCCAAGATGACGTTTCATTTTCACCGGGAAGTGCAGGTCCACATTCTTCGAACCCTTCGTCACGATCGCCCCCTACAAGGTGATTAGACTTATTTGGCGCACTAGTGCTATTAGAATTATGGAGTCGAAGTGCTTGCGCGACATGTTGTGGCTCAATGTTGGATGCGGATCGCCCTTGCTCTGATTTCTTCCATCGCGAGCTAGTGCGTGTAGGCTTTACTGGCTCGAGCTCAACTTCTGGTTCCTCTTTTTTGTAGCGACGGGACCGCCGCATAGATGCAAAACGGTCGAATGATAAGTTTGGATCTCCTCCATCACGCTTTCGCTCTGCTCGCAGGGATTTGGAGCGCAACAACGGGCTGGAGGATCCTATAACAGATTCTTCTGGGATGTATAGTACTAGTTTCTCTTCCTTGTTTTCTGCGCCTAAGGATTCTATCAGGCTCCTGCGATCGCCTGGCTTTTTCTGCACAGACTTATAATACACATATTTGTTATCATCCATGATTTTAGAAATACATAATTGTTGTTTTTATGCGTGTGGGAGAGCTTTACCTGTGATTCTGATTTTTTCACATTATTACCATGTGACGGCCTTTTCCATGTAGATATTGGTTTATTCTCTTTCGGAGGTTGCTGGACTTCTGTGACATAAAAAATAACCGTTTTGTAGCAAACGTCTCAAGTTGACCGGTGTCCTACTTTAGACTTTATGACTTTATGCATCGAAATTCACATATGAACTTTGAAACTTCTTATTCTATAACTATACAGTCCCGGTGTCTTACCTTCAATAGTCTCCATTGCGCCCACAACATCCGTATTAAGTTGAACGGAAGGCTTTCGATCAGCATACACCCGCTTGTAAGGGACCTTTCTCGTAGGGTCCACTGGAGGACTGACCTCAGGTTCAGAAGGCACATCCCCTTCTGGCAAAGTGGCCAAAAGTTGACCATTATTGATAAGCGCCCCATCAGTCCGAAGATGCGGGTCCTTGAGTCGATGGAGTCGCCTTGAAGTCCCGGGAGTGACCACTACGGGAGGAGCCGATCGACCTTTTTTGGGTTCACTGTGACCTTCTTTGATATTTTCTTCGGGAGTGGTTCGGGTGCCACCTCCGTTTTCCAGGTCTACGAACCATGCTGAAATGCGTTGACGCCATTCTCGCCTGTAAGAAGGATTTGAATCAACAGTAATAAACATGTTTGAGCATGGAAACAAAACAGTTAGTGTAATATGAGGAACTCGCAATTTCGTAGAATTTATAATCTGATCTCTATGAAAGTTTTTTGGTGCATTTAGAATCTAAACGAAAGTTTTCAGTGATTTCAAACTATCTGTGTCTACACTGTAGAGTACATATACTTCCTGCTTGGTTTTTAATGTAAACACATGGGGGAATATGCGAAAAGAAAAATACAACTTTTGACTCCTAATCACGGTCCACAAGAGCACACGAAGTTTTGGGCTCTATAGAACCATACGTAATATTTGCGTGCCGCCGGAGATTATTTTGCTTATACTTATCAAGTTTCACTCCTTCAGATAGATTATGTCAGCAATGGTTTTGTAGACAAAAACACGGTAATTTCTGTACTTCCTAAATGGGGAGTTCGCTATGTAAAATACCCTTTTTACTACATTCCCTTTTAAGATTAACTGTCTGCACTTTTCTGTAAAGTTCTCCGAACTCTTTCCATGCTTCCGATTCTACAAAATTAGAAGAAATCTGGAGTCTGAACTGGATAATTCCAGTGTTTGGATTCCATTCCCAAAGAATGAAAAATTTGATAGTTTGGACGACAATTAAACTATTTCTGAAAACTTTATTGGGACAGATCCATTTGAACGGATTATTTGTTCCCCAATACTCTTAACAAGGCAACTAATGACAGTATTATTACTATATGCCATAATGCCATGTATGGCATGATGAAAAAGATCCTAAAATCTTACTTTGGAGTGCCGCCAGTTCCATTAGTTTTCACATTTTGAGATTCATTATTAGATTCAGATGGAGAAGTTTGCATGGCAGGAGTGATTTGTGGAGCCGGAGAAACTGGCCGTTCTCGTTCATCATTTACAAAATCCAAGATATTGGGTCGGGCTCTAGTTTTGCGGGACCAGGAGCGGTCAAGGGATCCATATTGGTCCACACGTTTGTTAGCCGGTCCTGAAGATCCTGATGTGGATCCTCGCAAGTACTCCATCAGATTCCCTTCGTCCTCGTCGGAGGAGGGGAGTCGACTTCTTCGACGTCGAAGTGAACCGTTTGGAGTAACATCTAAAAAAAGTAGAAAATGTGTATTAGTTAAAAAAAAATTCTAAAATCTGATTATAACGATATGGTTTGTCCTAAAAAAATGCTAAAACTTGAACTTTTGTTGTGCTTATAATATCCCGTAGACAAAGCAATGCAGGTGCACGCACCCAAAGCTCTATATAGTAACTTATAGCAAAATTGGAACCCAAGCTTGCTAACCTGTAATTAGTTAGCCTGTTTTTTAAAGTTTAAACCAAGCCAAACTAACTATTATTACATGTCTTACCTAACACACCGAATATATATTGTTTTATTGTTGCATTAGAAATGGTTGAAGGTTGACCTCAAAACAGTGCAATTTTAACTTTTTTTGCAATTCTTCCATGCATTTGAAAATCCTAAAAAGCTCACCTGGAGAAGGTAAAGGTAAAGAATGTGGTTCAGTCTGCAATTGATTATTGTTCCCACTGTCCTTGCTGTTACTATTCGCATTATAAGATCTACGAACAATGCGCGGAGAACATGCTATGAAAATGTCATCTTCAGGCGTAGAATTATTCCCCATAATGAAGTTGGCAGGACCCCCTGGTTCCACTTTCCGAAACGATTGCTTGGCAGTCACACCTAACGCAAGGGCGCGCGCAGCGCGCCGCGCTTCGGTTTGGGATTCTTCAGCTCGTCGACGTTTATTCTCCGCCGCAGCTAGTTTCCATTTGGAAACAAAAGTAGATAGAATCTTTAGCGCGTCCTCCAATTTGAATGTTCCCGGGTCTTCGCAAAAATAGGCGGCAAGTTCCTTGCGCGCTTCTTCTACTCGGTTTAATTCATTTTCTAACTGTTCGATTTCTTCTAGCGCTTCCTGTACAGCAAATTAATGGATTAGTTCATGAATGGGATCATGTGTGCACGCGCACGTTGGCATCCAAAGAAACGGACTTTTAAGCAGTTATTTTCGCACATGGACAAGATGCTGCACACAATACACATTGACATTACTTACTTCAAAAAAAGAGGACATTTGACTAACAAGAGTTTTGGGAGCTTCAGGGGCATCCATTTGTTTGCGCACAGCAAAAACACGGGATTTGAGTTGACTCAATTCTGTTTTCAGTCCTTCGACGCTGCCCCTAAAATGTGAAAAAGCCAATTGTAAAAAAGTGAAAACAATTCATCAACTATTAAAAAAACAAGAAAAATGAATCTTTACTTAGAAGCTTCTTGAATCACAGAGAATTCATCGACAAATGAAATAAGTTTTTCATCTCGAGTTTCCGCTTCCTACACAAAAGTAAATCAGCAATTTTTAGGACCACAACAGATCGCAAAATCATTTGGAGTTAAAATTATAAAAACGAAATTAAAAGTACTTTAGCAATAAAGTGAAGCAAGGATACACCCGGTTTATTGCCCCGAATGTCACAAATTTTTTGAAGGGAAGTCAATTTCACTCCGGCTGCATCTCCAGCATAGCCTCCCTGAAAATTCCCACAGAATCTTAATGAGCCCCTGATTTCTAGCCTATTCTGGTATTATATGCAACAAACTAAACCTGAAGAATTTAGAGCCACACATGGGAACTTACCGAGTTCAGGAAATTTCCAGCCATGACTACCATGAACAGTACTTCTTGAAACTCTTTTGATTCCTTCACACCTGAAACATTCAAAATTTAACTCCCCATGAAGTTTTTCCCGTTCATTTTCATGCAGCAATTCAATAGTTACCGATTGGAACTAAGAAAATTGTAGATTCTAACTCTAACGCCGAAACGCAATAAGTTAACCTTTTCCCGTTGCCTGCTCTATCTTTTTGTAGTCTTGATAGAGTTAATTTGAGATGCACGAAAACTGATTTTACTAATATAAAGGAATAATTGCACGACTTGCAAAAAATTTTTTCAACAGAAAAATAAAAAGAAACTGGAACTCCATAGATCCAGTAGGTTTCCTGATCGTCTGGAAACACTAATAGCGGTTTCTTATCGGTCAGGAAATGCACTATCACAAGTTGGGCATTCATGTTTGGGAAAGAAATACGAATTGTAACCGAAAATCTTGAGATAACAATTTCTGTATTTTACATTCTTACTAACCAAGCGTCGAAGTTTGTTTACAATACACTCTCACGAGGATTTCTGGATAGCATGAGTAGATAAGTTTCACATTCACGTATTCACGTATTCCGCACTATCCGCACTACAGCTTATATAATAACAGGGGTACACCTGATGCCGTGTAAAATCGTACATTTCTACGCTCATACTTCTCCCAGCCAATCAGATAAGTAGGTAGAGGTGGAAAGCCTGCTCTGATTGGTTAAGAGAAGTACGAGCGTAGAAACGTACGACTTTACACGGCATCGGGTGTACCCTTAACATTTATTGTAGCCAGCGCCAGCATACATTTGGCTCCCTTAGCTCAAAACAAGTACATATGTACTTGTTTGTTTATAACATCCGTACATTTCCCATAATGATTTGTTTACGACTGGCTTACTATGTATAGCCTGGAGGATGGCATCAATGGAGGACTGAATGGCCGGGAGGGAAGATCTGAAATGCTCTTTCAAGAGGAGGGCGTCAATTCGCAGTGTGTACCCAGGAAGCTGAACCAGACAGAGGAGGAACGTCTCCGGAGGTCCCAGTCGTCCTCTTTCCTCCTCCTTCACACTGGACAACATGTCTAGTTCGTCCGACGAAGGCAACATCTTGAGCAGTCCTTGGAGTCTCTCTCGACCAAACTCTTCGGAACATCCTCGTTCCAGTAAAGACACAATCTCTGCATTCGATCTGTGGGCACAAAATGTCAGGGCAGCGTTAAAGTTAAAAGTGTACATCGCTGATTGGCAAACTCAATGCTATGCAAGGAATACGATATGGAGAGGAATACTGTGCTATCCTTGTAACATTTAATTCACCGAAGCCTATATTTACAGGGGGAAAAATCTGCCAATAAATCTCCATATTTTATAAATGTGGAGAAAAGTCGTTACATGTCGCACAAATTAAGCAACGCACCAATGCTGCATTGGCTGCATACACTTGACTTAAAACTCGTGAGTATGAAAAAATCATTATCAATCAGAAAATTAGAATAGCCTGCTAAATTTTTGACACTCCCTCCACTCCACATTTCAATACGCAAAATCAGTTCCAATTAAACTCACCTTCTAAATTGCTTCAGAAAAATGTTGATGTTCAAACTCCGTTTTGCGTCCAAAAGTGTGATCTAAACGAAATGAAAAAATCAGATTTCATAACCCTAATTAAAAACGACAGTCCGTTTTATTCCCTATCCATCCCCTACATAAGAATTCCATACCTCAGTAGAATCCTTTTTGGTCACTTTTTTTACCCCCATGGTATTGAGCCCATTGTCCCCTTTCCCCTCACTAGGTATACAAAAAAGTCCTTCCAATGCATTCCAATCCAAACTCATCCTCCTGCTGGAATTCCTATTGGCCAAAGTTGCCCACAAATTGTCCTTCGTCCCGGCCAACACTTGGTTGCTCGGGATCTTGTTCCAGTTGACAGTGCGCATTTTGGACTTGGGCGCCGGTATGGTTTGCTGAGGTAGACGTTGGGGGGAAACTGGGGGGTTGATTGCCATCCCCCCGAATGGGGGAGGAGGAGGAGGTGGTCCCCCAGACAATTGGGGTGGTGGCGGAGGAGGAGGTGCAGGAGGCGGTGGGGGAGGTGGTCCACTGCATTTGGGTTCCTCCATGGGCGTTATAGATTGTCTTCGGTTCGGCTTGGTGGGGCAATTACAGTTGCTACATGGGGCCCCGTTTTCTACATTTTTAATAGAGGCTAAAATGAGCTAAATTTTGAGTATCCAATGGGACATTTGGTTCTGAGAGATAAGATTCATGTATAGGTTTTTGAGTAACTAATATAGCTGTAGAGTATCATAAGATTTTTTTTGGGTAAAGTTGCGCTATTAGATTAGTGGGGGAGCAAATTTAAAGTTTTCGTATACTCTTGTTATTAAGTAAATATGTAAATTATGTAAAATTGAGCTTGAAAGATGTTTAAATTATAGACAATATGTGGAAACATATAGCCACCTTTTGAAAAGCCAAAAATTTAGCTAACTAACAAAAACCGTGTTTTGTAAGTTTTGTTGCACTTACACGTCCATGTAAAAATTCTGAAAAAATCTTGATAATACGTTGTATACATAAACGCAGATTTCCATATTCTGTAATTGTACCAATTCACTGAAATTGTCTAACTGAATCGATATAGCTAGAGCCCTTTGAATCTTAAAAATTCCTCGATTTTGTACTTGTAACCCTGATTAAATTTTCTAAAGATTTCAGAGCTGAAACTCAATGTTGAACTCACCAATCTTGTGGGCTTGAGTATTCAAAAGCTTGTGAGCATCCTCCTGAGACTCGATGAGTACAGCCCTATGGACCAACCGCTCGGCCGTGTCCCACATGAGATCAGAGATGGGCTCCTTGGGCTCAATACGTAGAAGATGTTGGAGGATGGCCAAAAAAGGGGCTTCCTGAGGACCTCCTCCCACTGCCCGCATGATCCCCTCAAAGAGGTCCAGAGGGAGATTGAGATTGATGCCAGTGAATCCTCCTCCTTCCGTTTCCCCCTCGTCACTTTCCCGTTGCTCTTCGAAAACGTCCACTTGGACCATCAGGTCTGTTTCTCCACTCTCACGCTCCCTGTGTGTGCCAAAAATTGCATTTGGGAGATAAGCTTGTATTTATATATTACACCATGAGATGTGTGAGTGAGCGTTTTAGGAAATTTAGCATAAGGTTATTTATTTTATAATGGTTTTGACTTTGCTTTGCTTTTAAATGATGATTTTTTAAGTTTTTTAGAATCTGTGTCAATGAGGAACATTTTTCAGTAAAACATATGTTTAAATTACTATCTGATCTGTATTTCAAATTTTTTAGTCCTGTAGTCTGATCAATAGCATACATTTTTTCAATACTTTGAATCAATAGGATAACATTTTCGAATGCTTTAGAATCTGCAGCATAAGATTTTAGAATGATTTAAAATGAGATACACTATATATTTATAATACTTTTGTTAACTGGAATAAAAAATAGATAGATATGATTTTTAAATGCTTTAGAATGACATTCTATGCATGTAAGTGAAGGAATACTTTGCATGACAATTTTACTTCCTTGCTATCCTTACATACAGCGTGAAACACATGAGAGTTATCGTTGAATTTCGTTCCATTGCAAAAAGCAAACTCCGCTCCCCTCAAAATCTACGCACTTCTTTACATTTAAAATAAAGCTTTCAAAAATTGATTGCAAGTCGTTTAAACTATTTACTTTCATTCACTGCTGTAGAATCCACTGCATTTTTTATTATTGCACATTGGTGTGCAAGTTAGCAACTCATGGAAAACCATAAACATTAATTTTCTCTTGTTGGCATGTTTTAAACCCCGTAAGAAAATCCTAAACTTAAAACTGATTTTATCAAGTCAAAATTCAGCATTGTTTCCCACAAAGAAGCATTTGGAGTTCAATACTTTTTAGAAGTGCATGTTGTCCATGAATTAAGTTCATAACATAAGTTACCTGAATTCCCGCAGAATGGTGAGCAAAGTGAGAGCGATAAATTGGGAGCGTACACGAATTCGTTCCCTTAAATCAGGTGTGGCCAAAATTAAACAATTTATGAAAGCTAGCACTGCTGTTTTATATTCCCGACTTGCTCCATTTTCTCCTAGTTCGTCTACGATGAATTTGAATCTGTACCGGGCTCCACTTTTCCTCTGAAAGCATTTAAAACAAGTCAATGTAAACTTAACTCTAGCATCTATAGAATTCAGCATTAGTGTCAAGTCCTATAGTGAATTATAAAATGGCAAAGAAGGAATTCGCGCTATCATTTCGTCTATTTTATGCGGCATGAATTCGCATTAATCATTAGATTCTTTTCAAAGGCATTCCGGATTTAGCATTTAAAATAGCGCTGAAAATTAACAGTTAAAAAAGCAATAGTTTAATTGAACGATATTTAAATAAATTTGTGTAATTCTGTTTTTGTAATTATGAGACAATAGTTCTAGTGCGGATCTGCTGTCACAATGCAAGTGAAAATGGGCTTAACAGAATATATGTGAATTCATAGATTAAATCATGTGAAACTTTGCATGAGCTCTGCTATACTATTATTTTTCCTCGTCAGCACAAAATTTTAGACTAGAAAGGCATTTTTTTAAGTAATATTTTTGCCAATACTTATTTTTGGGTTTAAAAGTTATTAAAAGTGCTATACGATACCTGAAGTTGCTGCAATGCTTCCATAGTCCGCTCATATCCTTCAGAACTGTAGACACAGAGGGCACTGAGCAATTCAAAAACTTGCTTTTTCACATTCTCTGCAGATGACCCCAAGGCTGGAACACAAAATCAATTGTTTTGGAAACCCAAACTTCAAAAATTTTATTCCTTATTACAATCTAATGTAATGCAAGTTGCATAGATTCCTTTGCACCGAAAAATTTCACACAGTGTAGCTACATTGCTTTCATTGGAAACACTGAGAATTCTGTTTTCTATATTTTTACATTTTTTACTTCTATATGATGCTTAATAATTGTAAATGCAAAAAAATCTGCACTGCAGATTGATTTGCTCCCAACTTATGAATCACCATGTGAAAACTAAAGCAATGATTTTTTCGTCTACAAAACTTACTTACTGGGAATAGTAGATTCCATAATTGTTTTCAAAATGAACTAATTTCAAAATAAGCGACAAACAATGGGACACTAGATGAGACCATCTTAACTAACTAAAAAGGACTGCAAGACTAACTAACTAACTTACTAACTAAGAAATGCGGCATCTCAAAAGAGTTCAGAGCACGTGCATTTAATTCTCACGATCAAACATTTTTAGAGCAAGAATCCCAAAGTATTGGATTACATTTGTACCCAGCAAGGTTTTTTTCATTTTTCCAGCTGTGTTACAAACATTACAAGGATCCAATATTGGATGAAATGCACTCCACCCAGTTTAGTAATGTTACATGCTTACAATGAGAGTTCCTTTCCACTGGATTTACTGACAACAATGCAACAACTAAACTAACAATGCGAGTTTCTTTCCGTTCGTTCAAATGAGATGTTTAACTTCCAATTCCCTGAAGTCAACGTAATTGAAGACATTTAGTTCACATAAATTTGTGGAAATTTGTTCATACGGCGTCAAAATGTTACTTTGCAATCAAAAATGAAAATATATTGCATGTATACTTTGTTGATTGTTTCCCCCACTGATAAAAAACGAAAGTTTAAGCAACCTGCATGGAAAAAGCGTTTTGACCAAAGAAAAAAATATTTCCTGGCTCAAAAATTTGAAGTTGGCAAAAATTCCCATCTAGAATCTGACATAAAGTTGAATGACGACAAAATTGAATTTTTAAATTTGAAATTGCTATGAAAAATAAATTTTCTCTCCCCATTGTTGAATTACAGTCCACATGGCATTTTTTTACTATTAGTTAAGAATAAGAATAAGAATCTCATGTTAAAAGCAGCATGTGTTACATGGCCGTGCATTGAAATAAGAAAAACGTAAATGGCTGGCCATTGTGAGAATCAATTTGGAGTCTATAGCTATAGGGGAGACAGTTCAAGTGCCCAGCCCTTGTGTCATTTGCATAAGAATGTAACACAGCCCAATTTTCACCGCACACTCCATGTTGTGCATACTAATTTCTTGTCCGATCCTATATACAACCCTATGCTTCCACTGTGGAAGTTCCTTAAAAAGAGTGGATCCATTTAAATGTCCAACTACTGTCTGTTTCAAAAAACTATGGAAAAATTTTGCCCCACTGTTATTTGGCATTGGTTGTTTTTTTCTGGTTTCCGTGTAAACAAGCTGGTGGTGAACAAAGTTTATTTTTTTCCAGTAAATTGCATTTAAAATCACGCAATTTATTTCTATCTTTGAAAGTCTTGTAAACTCATTG
>Ga0210040_10006412_pt1 | contig 14663 bp, 11 predicted proteins | sample CryGeyCG12114_NA_FD_185462 | JGI IMG/M metagenome (GOLD analysis project Ga0210040, IMG submission 185462) | Groundwater microbial communities from aquifer - Crystal Geyser CG19_WC_8/21/14_NA (SPAdes) (version 2) | ecosystem: Environmental > Aquatic > Deep subsurface > Groundwater | place: USA... | reverse complement strand
TCAGTTTACTGGAATAACTTGTAGTAGTATGATTGTTGGCGCGAAAATCAAAATGATGTTGATTGATGATTCCATTTGCGATTGCAAGTTGGTGAACAGAAAAAGACTAGCTGATGAGACTACCGATTACCGAAAAACGATAAAAACCCCTAATTATTATTACTGGTTTTTTGTAATATTAATATAAATAATTCCTTATAACCAGGCTTCGTCGGTATACCCTCTTGCTGAGGTTTATTGCTTTTAGCTTTATGATTGCAAAGCAAGCAACAGATGCATACATATTTAAACCAAACAATAAGAAGTAACAAGAATTGCAATCTATAGACATATTCTTGCAAAAGTTTCTCCTCACCAATAAACTACTGAAGTGCCTAGTACAGTAACACTGTAATAATAAAGGACACGAAAAATATCATCTTTCAAAACATTATAATATCTCTCTCCCAACCATAGATAAATACGTCAGTTCACCTGAAGCTATAGTATCAACCCTAAGGTTAATTATACCGCGCTACTAGTCCTCCATAATATAATATCAGTGAAACCTTAATGATGTCCTAATCACTAAAAATATTTTTATGGCTTATTCTACTCAATATCCGTAAACATTAGTTTCCAATCCCATCCGATATATTCCAACTTTCCAAAAACTCTAATATCTAATTAACTAACTAACTAAGTAAACTAAGCAGTTAAATTAAAACTGTATAATACTGAACTTGCTTTCAAAAAAATTAATTATAGCCAGTGACTTGACTCCAACTTCATATATCACAAATATTATTTCATAGTGGGAAATTTCAGAGTCCATCCATAGAAAAACAAGTACAGGGGAGAACATAGTATGAAGCCAGAAGAGTTGTGTACTTTATATTATCCTTAATTACAGCTATCTTCATTACCACCCTATCTTTTAATCATCGCACACATAACCTTTGGTTAGGGAACAGAACTTACAGAACGTTTTCCTAAGGGTTCACTTTCCTTCCTCATTAGTAATGCATGAAAGATGAAATTATCCTTGGATGGCTAACTGCCCACGTCCACGATATTTTGGGACCTTACAACAAGAGCACTTAATTAAAGTCAACTAACTAACTCCTAACATCTTTCCTATCGAATGAATTCACTAAAAGTCTTTCCTTTTTCTTGGTTTGTTTGCAGCTCACAGTCTTACAGTGGACACGATTTCGGATCCTATCAGCTTAACAAACACAAGTTTAATACGGTCCCACCCATTGCTTTGAAATTCGATAAGATCATGAGATCATCCAACAACTATACTCGAATGCCAACATTATTATTACCAACTAAACTATCTTGCTAATCATTATACTAACGATCATGTAATTTGCAAACTTTTCAAATGCAAAATTTCAGGAAATACTTGTCTACAGCACATGTTTCAGGCTACTACATTGCGACTTCTGCAAACAATATCTTTCAACCATTCATTTTCTGCAAAGTATCATAGAGTACTGCAGGCAGATTTATAAAACTGAAAGCAGCTCCATCGTCAGCTTTCAGCTGTATTCCAAAAATGACAGGCACACACAACAGGAAGGATCAACAAGACAGATATAGAGTGGTGGTCTTAACTGTCAAGAGGTTTAGAGCTTCATACTCTCCCTTGTATAAAAGTTAACTTACCATTCTCCACAAAATAAGACGTCTCATTGTAGCGCTCATCTGTAAAACCAGGACGTTTCGCCTTTAGAGCTTTAGTCTCCAACTTGGCCTACAGAGAAAAAAAACATGTAAAAAGATAGAACACTACATCATAGTCCATACAATAAGGTATCTCTAACCCAGGATCTTTTATATCAAGCATCCCATATGCTTTCGTGACTATGAGAATAAAAAAGATAGTGAATTGTTACTCGACGGAGCTTAAGTTTCAGGTTAGCATCCATAAAGTTCTCCTAGTTAGTTAGTTAGTTAGTGCGAAAAAGCAGAGCATGCTACACAATATGGTCTTTTATACATGCATGCAACTAACTAAATTACTGAACCAGAACCAAGGAGGCCTTTGATGCTTAGCATTTATAAGTAGAAGGATGACAATTTAATGAGTGACAGGAATTTACTGTCCCAATTCTACTATGCATGAAGTGCACATATGGTGCGCCCCTGTGCGCATAAAGCATGGTCCAAAACTACAAAAAATTCCAAGCGTGCAAACCAAATTATACAGGGAAAAAATTGCAGAGCACATACATTGCATGTTTGTGACTCTGACTCCATATCCTATTTATTCCTATTTACATAATAGAATGGTGCGTTGACTACATTCTTTAGTTTAGCTGCAAACAGTGAACAGCGATTAGATGCAACGCAGATTCAAAAACTACAAACAAAAACCTTCCAAAAAAAGATGATTACCAACAGAGCGAATAAAACATGTTAAGAATGATTTTGCACAATTGAACAACACCACGTGTGACGTGTATACGCAATAATAATAATGACTTGCAAATGGAGCTTGATTATTGTTACTAGTTAGTTATACATACAAGCACAATCTTGCAATTATATTCACTACCACACCACTACCCCCTTTCTATTGTTCCTTATGAGCCAATGAATTAACACATTACAATTTCAGTAACGAAACCCAATTTTTGCATTCTCTACATGCAATGCTAAAGATTATAATCCATGAACGCAGCATATTAGGACGGAATGCAATTACAACTTTTTTTGTGAACAAAAATTATAAAGGACCTTGCTAATTGAATCCAAATGAATTTCATCATAGGTTTAGAGGTAAATTACACAATGACAATACATTCTTATTAACAAACTTGCCCCCTTGATACCTGAACCGTGATAAGTTGTGTGACAAACTAAAGTCACAAAAAACTCAAGTGACTACAAACAAGAGACACGAGCATAAGAGGTCATCAGAAACAGGGTTTCAAAGACTTCTAATCCCACTCGTAAAAACATTAACGAACTAACTGATGGTGAGTGAAATGAGCAAGCCCCGCGCCCCGCAGTTAAGTAAGTCCGTAATTGACATTTTTATCCAACTATTGTACTACTTGGAAGTCAACTATAGCATATGAACTTGCCAACCCACTCGGGAGTTAATACAAACTAAACTTCCTGCCTAACTAACTACCTATCCACCTTTTTCTCTTCACCTGACAAAAGCGAAACTTTGAAAACTTTGCAAACCGAAAGGATACAAAAGAAATCACACCTTACACTTAATGGATCAAAAATCAAGAGCACAAAGGAAAATCCTGTGTCTTATAATATACAATGACTGACTGACTGAGTTCGTTGCAATCACAAAGCCAGTTTATATGTATATATATGAGACATACAAAGGCAAAATGGAAAAAACAAAGTTTAAGTCAATCTGCATTATGGAGAAAGAAAACTGGAGCAGTTGTAACTCCTGTCTTCTCAATTTGGAAGTGCAGATTGAGAGCGGAAGAAAACAATAGGAACAAGGGACCATTAGTGAGTAGAACGACTACTTCTCCTTGTTAGAATGTCTTGATTTCAAAGAAATCAAGGACTGAACTTTGAAGCTTGTTAGTGCGTAGTACATACATACACACACATGTACACACAGCATGAAAAATCTTTTCCTTCTGTATATCCTAAGTTTACAACGAATCAATAAAACACAAGAGAGAAAGAGTGTTAGTTAAGTCAATATGAAACAGCCGTGTGATTTTGTGGTCATGTCTTACGTTTTATAACGATGAAAAAGTAGGGTTTTAAACAGAGAAAAAAATAAAGCGAAAGTTTAGTGTGTAGAATAAAGCATGCAGTGATACTTTTTCCCCAAACATGGAATCGGTTCATTCCAAAATGTCTGAAAGATCGAATAAATTTTCTTTCACAGACTGACTAGCCCATACTTCATTCCTTTTTTTCACTATCTTCGTAGTACGTTATAAATTGTCTATTAAGCATGTGACACTGAAAGCGGACATAGATCAATATAACTGTCTAGTATATCTTAACTTTTGGAGTCAAAAGGGAAGGACAAAGGTGCAGTTCATAAAACTTTAATGTAAGGGAATGACCATTACGAAATTGGTTTACAAATTATTCATGGAGAAAGAGTCGTGAAAGTCATGAAATGGTAACGGGCGAGGGTTAATGGATAATCGTTTAGTTTGTATTCAACCACATGGAAAAGTTGTTTGCAAGCTTTTCTGTCAGTCAGCTCTCCAGAGTACGTTCTCAAAGTGCGTTTTCAGGTATTCAATTTATTTTACGAGATGTTCCCGTTGATAGAACGAAAACAAATTTTCAGCATGTCAGAAAAACAGGCCAAATAGAAATTAATTTGCTACAGTTAGTAGTAGTAGCACGACCACCTATTTTTTCCTATCTAAAACACAAGTTATTAATAAATTTCGGTTAAATGCTACATGGGGATAGCAAATTTCTTTAAATATTGACTCAACATGAGGAAGTAAATAGAATCGCATTCAGCAGTAAGAAAAGCCAACAAATTTAATCAGATAGGCTGACATACACACTTGAAAAGTATCAATTGCTAGAGGCCATCGAATATTCAGTTTATCTAACTAATAGTGTACAAAGAAAAAACGCAATTTCACTGGACAAAAGGCGACTTTCATTTATTTCACACTATTACATAACTTAACTGACTTATACCAAATAAAAGCAGTGTGAAAAAAATATGGAAATGCTGTAAACACGAAAAAAGTCGTGACTGACAATTCAATGACGAAGCAATGAATTGGATCCTGCGACATTTTGAAGAGCACAAATATTCCCTCTACGTGCTCTCGCCTTTCTAATCTATATATTCAATCATTGAGGAAACTTTGGCAGCGCCCAAAACTAGTACTAACCACTTTACTTTTGCTCACTTTGTTACAACAAATAGAATCCCACTTTATTCAATGATCTGAACTCAACTGGTTTTTTAGTCTTCTATTTCACCCTCAAGAAATAATATATTGAATGTATTAGTAAATAAAATGTATCATGGTGTACTATATTAGTTCCCTTTGTTTTATTTCAGTTCTTATTGAATTTTCATGCAAATTACACAAGTTGATGGCTCACGTGCGCAGTAATAGCACAAACTTTTGCCCCATTACAATCCTATAGACTTCAGAAAATAATTTATAGGCAGTCGTATTCTACTTATGGGAAATCTCCGAAACAGAAAAGCATCTACACATTGATTACGAAAACAATTTACCTTCGTATACACCAAAAAATAGAATAGTGAGTGGGTTGCAATTTGCAAAAAATTCTCCAACCATTTTGTTTGTTATCGTTCCATATGCAAAATCAGGGAACAAATCTGGCAGGATAAAGAAAGCTTAACAAACATGGCACTAAACAAATTGAAAGCGTGCACAACAAATAGAATTCATTCACTGTATCCAGCTAAAAATGACAACGACTTTATCGTCTCAAAACATCTTTTTCTTCTACAGAAGCATGGTATACAAACAGAAACCGAAAAACTTCCTGAGCAACTTGGCTGAGCCCAACCAGGAATTATAAACGCGTCAACAAATTAAATAAGATGACGGACAGATTTCAGTATTTGGGGAGAAGTTCAAATCGCCACCGCCACCGTCATCTCATAACCGTAAAAAAATAAAAAAGAATTCCGTCCTTAATACAGACAGAGTCAGTAAAACAGATCGTGGGGGGGACGCTGAAGAGACTTTTGCTTCGCACAATCCCTCGCTTGAAGGAAACTAGAAAGGCCCGCCAGAAACCGCCTTCGGCGATTTCCGCACCCAAGGCCTTCCCAGTTCCCTTCTGCACTCGGGCCTGTGCTCGAAAAGCCTCCCCCGTTCCCCCCACACCCCCCTGGGCCAGATTAGAAATTATCCTCCTGTACTACATATCAGGCAAAGCCTTTTTCCGTCGCAGTTCTTGGTTTAAATGAAGTCACAGGTCTCACTGTCTCGCATGCTGCTCTTTTGCGAATGGAATTCTTAATGCCTTTATAATTTGGAGTTGGCAGGGACGGTGGCGATTCGAACATCTCCCCAGATACTGAAATCCCTCCAAGATGACACACTACAAGATGTCAGTTTTGTTAATCTCATAAAAAAACACTTTCTCAGTTATTTTAGAATTTTCAATGGTCTCCTTAGCCCTTTTATGTCTTTCAAAAGTTCTGAAATTTTGCACACATGTTTAGAACTATTAAATGAAAGTTTCAGGGTATTTTTAGCCGAATCAAAACTTGAGAACCTAGATCCGTAGCCATAACTACGGGTTTATTGAATGCCTTACGCTTAGCTTTGGTCTGATCATAACCAAAAACAATAGGGATCATCACATGAAATATGAACATATTTATGCAAAATTTTATAAAAATAGGTCAATCTGTTTAACCTGTAGCGTGGTAACAAGGTCAACCCAAAAAACAGCCAAAAAACCCGAATTTTCAGTGATTTCTGAATTTTTAATTGTCTCCTTAGACTTTGCATGTTTATCAAAAGTTCTGAAATTTTGTACACATGTCCACAACTATTGAGAGAATGTTTCAGTACATTTTGAGGCAAATCAGTACTTTTGAAAGTAGATCCGTAGCCATAACTACGGTTTATTGGAATGGCTAACGCTTAGCTCTCATCAGATCAGTAGCAAAAACAACAAGGATCATCATATGCAGCAAACACATATTCAAGCAATATTTCATGAAAATCGGTCGAACCGTTTGATTTAGGGCCCCGTTTTGTAGTCATAACTACGGGTTTATTGAATGCTATACGCTCAGCTCTGATCTGATCAAGACTAAAAAGTCTGGGGATCATCACATGCCACAAACACACACACATGCAAAATTTCATGAAAATCGGTCGAACCGTTCGACCTGTAGCGTGTTAACAAGGTCAACTTTAGAAAATAGAATGGTTCTATAAGCCCTGGTTGGGCTAAAAACATAAGTCTTTGTACAACATACAATGTTGTGAAAGCAATAATCCTATCAAAAAAATCTATTCCCAGAGAAAACATACCAAAAGTAGACTGCTTAACGTACCTTCTTAATCTCTTTGCTGACATGATTTTCTGGATCATCAGAAGGAGCTGATTTCCGCTTCAATGAAGATTTTCCACCTGGTGACACTTCATCCAGCTGAAAGGAAAAAACAGAAAGTCAGATTTTTTCAACTTCTAGCATCTCTTTAGTTAAGGTTCACTGCACACGAAATATTATGAATACATAAATGTGACTTTGTTCCCAAACATTTTTTAGGCAAAAAAATGGGTTACACCTCTACAACCCAAAATGGAAATAACGACATAGTCATCTTATTTAATGCTTTATCGATTTCAATTCTTCCACAACTGGCTTTCTAAAGCGACTATGGTTTAAATATCAGGAGGACTGTTTATAGATGTTCGCACAATATGGCGCCTTCCCCATTTATCTGTGCCCGAGAATAATAACATTACAGCAGGATAGGCAGGAAAAGGATACAACGAAAAATGGCAAAGTTGAAGAAACCATCCATGATTCCGTAGAATGAAATGCATTTTATTTAGTCCGTCAGTATAACGAATGAAAGGAGGCCTTTTTTAGCCACACACTTTTGGAGAGACTCCAAATTAAACATATAATGAAATTGGAAGAGAGCGGAACCCGGGTTTCTGTAATGAACAAGTCAGGTGGAATAATAAAATGCGTTAAACAACGTGGTAATAAAGTGTATAGGAAGAATCCCCAGCTCAACACTAAAGAGATACAGTACCCTGAGTGAAAAAGTTTACAATCCTTTTAATAGATGAAACTTTAGTGAAGCAAACCCTATGCTACCATTAATTAAAGAATGAATAATAACCTGTCTTTTTTCCTTTTTGTTTCAAAGAATATAATCCAATCCTGAATGATGACTACGGAGATTTAAAAAAAGAAATATATCTTGAGCTACAACTACACACAAACCCATATATCAAGCTTGTATTCAATTTAGTCTCCCATACGTCATACGGTACTAAAAAGATAATTCAAGACACCATTGCGTGGGTAGCGACATTTCAAAAAACTCTACTAATTAATCATGAATGCATTGGATACAATCCCATAGTTCCCGTTCATTTCCCAAGTTTTTAGTTAGGCTCATTCAAACTAGAGCACAAAAATTAAAACACGAATATGAACTACAGTATTCAAGCACACAATACTTAACCATACCTCTAGTATTTTCAAATACTCTTCACAAAATATTCGGACTTGTAAACCTGCCTACATCGTAAATAATCGCCCTCAATATTACTATGTGAAAAAAAATCAGCACAAAATATAATAACTACATTCAAACTGTACAATCAACTTTTCCAGACTGTATTATTAATATCCTCTCTACTTAAGCAAGTTCCAACTCAAGCCAAAGACACTATTGTCAATAGCTCACAAAGACTGTATTAAGCACTCATGCAATTTGTGCGCTCGTATTTGAATAAAGGTAAAAATATTCACAATTTTCTCAAATTTGTATTCACCCAAGCAGTCAGCCATCCATATATTCTATTCCTGCACCAGTCTCATAAAATTGAATTAACCAATTCACTCAATCCATACAAAACTGGTTCACTAGCCAGTCTCTCAGCTTTTCACCTTAGCCAATCTTTTAAACATACAAGTGCCACAATTAGAATACATGCATGTCTAACCAGCCTTGAGTCATCATTATAATCCTTCCGTTCACTCTCTCAAATTTTATGTTCATAAGTGCATGAAAAGCTTATTTTGAACATCACGCAATGTGGAAAAAAACTTAAAAAAGTCCGCCCAGCTTTTTAGTTTCCATCCATTTGCATCCACTCATTTTATTTGCAAAAATGTAAATAAAATACGCCAGTTCAAACCAAAGCTCACGTGTTCACGTATTTCAAAAATGATTTGAATGAACCTTCAATAAAGGACGGATGGAGAAAATAATGGCTCTTCGTCATGCCTGTCTACATACAAAATATAATGCGTTTCCACATGTTGCAACTCGTGCATGCCGAGTGCCAGTGCCACGCTATACATAGTCTGGACGCGTACAAAAGATGATAAAGCGCATCAATCAAACCCCCGGTATATAAAGTGTGGAGTTTGTCACTCACATTTTCGTACAACGAAATGGGCAAATCCGCATATAGAATGGAGAGTCTACAGCTAGCCTCAACTATTATGTATATATTCATAAAAAGGTGAGCAAATTGAGAGAGAGAGAAGGATTTAGACCAGACAGGAATATTATTATTAAATTTTGCCCAAGACGCTATCTCTCACTCACTCCCTATGACATTATTCCATGCATGGACGGACAAAGTGAATAAAAGCTTGGATGGGCATTCAATACAAATAGGATAATAGTAAGATTCATGGTAGTAGTAGTCTCAGAATTCCAGCAACGAACCCAATATAACGTGTGTGCAGATAATAATACCGAAAATACACCTCCACTTTTATTCACGTATGAATTATAAACGGTTGAGCGATGCGGGAGAAAAAAGTTGAGTCGTCAATCTTTTCAGCTCGTGATCGCGTGAGTGAGCGTGTACGACGACTTTTTGTGTCTCATCAATATTTCAAACATTGTGTACGCTAGGAGCACAAACTGGGCAAAAATACGTTCGCACATAAAAGAGTACAACAGACTAGTGACAACATGCATTAAGCTCCTTTTTAGAGCCTCGCGGTCCAATCAAGTTAATCTTTTCCCCATAATTCCGTAAATGGGTAGTAAATGAGGTAGTGGGATTCAGCACGCATTTAAGCAATAGGAAACTTGTGAATAGTTAATGCATTCCACAAACGATCGCCATTACGGGGCAAAATAAAAGAAGTCAAACAAGTAAACATAAAGTATTCTTCTTATCATATGTGCACTGTCAGGTGAATAAATACATTGGGCGAGAGTCCGCTCTGAATTCGTTTTACTAGTTGCAGTTTTCTTCTGAGAATTCTCATTTGTATTACTGCCCCAAATACGATTTCTATGTTCACGTCCACATTTTTGGAAAGGGAGCGTTTTTTAATACCAGTGGTGGTCCCAGAAGTCTTATAAATTAAAGGGACTGGCTTACTCTTATAAACTGGAAAAAAGGAAACAAAGAGGGAAGATATCCACAAATCCACTCAAAATAATGCATAGTGAGTGAGTTTGGAGACTAACATTCTTGAGCTCCAGTTTGTTTTGCTCATCTTATTTATTTACGTACCTAAATTGCATGAGATTGAATTCACATGCGTGCACTATTCTTAAACATTACAAACATACGGTTTGTTCAAAATTAGTCTCCAGTTTTTCTTCCGTTTACTCCAATTTTATAACAGCTTTGAGGCGGACGAAATAAAATGACACAGGAACGCTTACTTGCTTAGCTTTTCCCCGTCATGAATGAAGTCAGGTATACATTTAATTTGAACGGCAGATCTGAAGGAAATTTTCTTTTGCTCAGACTACTACGCACACAGACGTGGATACATGGTATTTTTTTCTACCCTGTAGTCACTAATACAAAAACGACAAGGCAGTCCATCATGTAAAGAGTGAATGCTTAAAAAAATAAGCAAACGACTGAATAGTAAACATTAACTTTTAGCAAATAGACAGGATGCTTCGAGTAAACTTCAATATGATCATTATATGTTTATGAAGTCAGCGAGATGAAGGGAAAAGTTTGATTCTCAGTCAAATTGATTTATGCATGCACCGTGTACTGCCTTGTATATTTACATAATATAAATTGTCTACGAAGCATCTCCCCTTACACTTAATGCTATAATCACACATGTTCACATTTCATAATAATCATTGTTATTGACTGCAATTGGATTACATGGCATGCAATACATGTGTTCAGTTGTTGTTCGTCCAAAGTTAACTAGTTATAGCAGTTACAAATTCGAAACCAATAAACTTGTTATGCTATACCCTAATGTGGAGGTTTAAATTCCATACTTTGGCTCAAGGCTCCACCATGACACAAATGTACTTCACATTTGGTTCTCTAGGTATGAACGAATGAATATGGAATTCAATATCTACGGTACTAAGTGCTATACAACTTAACACTGGTATCTTAATACATAACGTCAACAAAAATTTGATCGATATCTTGTATCAAGGCTTGAGCTGACAGAATTTTCCACACATTTGGCTTTCAAATCTTTTTCATTCATCCAGCTATTCCAAGTTATTGCCAATAAGTGAATACTCGGAAACTAAATCAAGTCGATCTATTACCTTCTGGAGTGCAGCACGTGTTAGAGCATATTTTTATACCGTAGTTATCAATTTGAGAACTGTTCCAAATGCTCTTCACTTGAATTCACAGTGCTTCTATAAGCTATAGCAGCGATAAGCACACGTTGGTAGACTACATAGAAACATGAAACATCTCGCATTGAATAAAAATTCCCATTTTGTAAATCCCTTTGCTTCTTCATCTCCTCTAAAATTGAACACAACCTTGAATGAGCAAATAAAGTACAGCCAACAAAAAACTGTCAAAATAACTAAAAATATCGCTGACAACTCAGACAGCCAACAGTATCAATAAACAGGTTGCTGCCCAAACACTATCCCATATCCAATTACCATTGCAAACAAACATTCCCATTGGATTAAAAGTGATGGATTCCATGCTTGCATATGTACATATGCAATGCATGCACAATGTTTCATTCCACGGCTGTCTACTAACAACATAATATGCTGTAAGTATTGCCCACACAAAACGGACAAGGATCTATCTCATTGATTTCCTGTACCAGAGATCTTGTTACAAACACTCGCAAACAGAATTAACACAAAACATGAATCCTACCTACCTTCCATGGAAATCTAAACCTGTGCGATCGCCTTGTATTCCATTACACGACCACACATTACATAGAGACAGGTGGACACTTTCACCAAGACTAACAAAATCCATTACTCGACTACCACCAGCTGTGTTATTGCACTACGATCTACTTTTTCACTCTGTCACATCAGTCAGGAACTTACTTAACTTACTGACTCGCGCTGGCCAAAGAGATTATCCAGAGTCTATTGTCCAAACTCAAAGTTGGCTTATAGGAACTAACTAGCTAACTGGTCGCAAAATAAGCCTCCGACTGACTACAGTAGGAAATCCCAACCTCTCGTCAACATTCTTCTTCTGTGACCAAGCTTCATTAACATTGCAATGGAAACCACATGGCTTTTATTCACCTATAGCTAACTAATCAACTACAAAAAACTTACCACCGCAGTGAATAAATGACCAATGAAAATAAATAGACTGCAACAACCAGTGAATATAATGCATTAGCAGTCACTGCCCAATCACTTTAGTTAGTATACGCGAAAAAACCATTACTACACAGATTCTTGTCACGTTCCACATGGGCGGAAGACGTGATCAATGCGTTCTATTACTAGACAGTATCCTCCACCATACAGACACATTGTACAAAATATTTTCCCATCCATCCAATCTTGATGGTGGCATCAAAACAATAGTAGTCATACATTAACCAACTTAGTAACTAATGGATTCAAACTTCCATTTATAATCCTTGCAACCAACTGGTGACACAAAAGGAGAAAACGGGAAAACAAACCTTGACTCGGAGTGCACTTGTAGGAATCGCATGATGTAAATGAATCGGTTGGGGCGTTTGTGCGGGTGAATAATGATGATTATGTTGCTGGGTCAAGAGGTTTGCAGCAGCCATGCATTGCTGGCCATAAGCTGCCGCTGCCAATAACATGCTATGATGAGGAGTTGACCCGTACGGATGATGGTGATGAGGTCCTGTGGTCAAGGGTGCGAAATGAGACGCAGATAATAATGAAGTATGTGCAGGGCTAAGCGTGACGGGCCCAGAGGGACAGTACAGTCCATTACTATTCCCAACAGCAGGTTTATTATTCGTTCCAGTGAGTCCATTGCCCACTCCAGCGGCTGCGGCTGCCACAGCCGCAGCTGTGGGCGAAGGCGTGAAGAAAACCCAAGGAGCTTGCATATTGTTCACATACACACACACAGAGGCGGTAGTTTTTTCTACTTTTTCTCCACAAACTCACTTCTATATAGTGTCACCATTTTGGGTAAGTATGTAAACCTTGCTCTTTGTGTATGGAAGGTGCACTCGCAAAAGATTCCTTTGGGTGACACAAACGAATGATGGAGGGGGACGTAAGGGGAAAAAATTCTTTTCTTTACAAACTAGGCACGTTTTTAACCAGTCACTTGACGTTTTCTTTCACATACAGAGGATCCAAGCTAATAAATACGTTTAAATGGATATGGAGCAACAGTAGTAGTAGTAGTATAGTTATAGTAGAGTCTGCGACAATGCATTGCACAATGAGCGAAAAATACTTCTATGGGACTTTACTTTCTGCAAAAGAGAAACGGATCTGACAGAACACACAAGACACAAGTATCTTATGTTGCAAAGTTTTGCAAACTCAACAGAACACATGCAATCATGCAAACATATCAGAAGAAACTAACGTCTCATCCATCTTATCTTCCCACCTGCTACTGTATGTATTAAAACGACTAAAGTTAGTCGTACTTTAAACTTTCTAGTGCTGTAGAAGAAATGATGATGATGGGCGGCGAGCCATACCAAATCAGATGGAGATGGAAAGATAATGGAAGAGGGGATTTTGGACTCTACTTTTATCTAAAGTTAGTTAGGCTATGACTATATGACTTAGGAACAAGATTCCAAACTAATGTACAGGATGGTACTGACAGAATAAATAATAATAATGGTTACGAGTTATCGCTATCCCTTGTGATTATCAATTATGGTTGAGGTTAAGTTAGATAAAAAATGAGCGTATAAATAGTAGCCAAATATTGTGCCAGTTTCCCAGGAGTACAAACCATAACGCCACTGCAAGGGATGAGAAATATGGGTATGGGAGATGAATCGGGAATCACAAAAAGTTTCATCAGTGCCCCGCATAGTTAGCAACAGATTTCGTCTAGGAGCAGTATAGTATATGAGTAGTAATAAAAAAGCTATTTTCATTAAGACTACCGTATCTGATCTTTTATGTAAGCAATTTATATGAAATGAGCCAAAGAAAGGAATCATCATCTTCGTTTTACAAACTCATCCCATGCATACACGGTATATATGTATTGAATACGATGATGAAAAATTGTAAGCACCATAAAAATTCTACTTCCAATGATGCATTACTAACAGTAAGAGATGAAATTTGTATGACTACTTAAAATAGCTTTATGGCCGCGTTACAATTTTCATGTTCATTACTACTCCTGTCGACACTATGAAACCATTTGAAAGTGTGAAATCCAATGAAAATTGATGGCAAAAGCGTTGTTTAATGTATGTGCAAAACGGTAACATATATTTTTTGCTTTTCAATACAAAGTAAAGACTAACGGAAAGTGCATTTGGACTTGGAGCCAATTCTTTTCTCGCCTCAAAAATACTAACTAACTAACTAACTAACTATGGAGCACACAAGGAGTTAAAAGACAGACGGCTTCTCTATCTTTATTTTTCTAACCCTCACTCACTGGCCTATTCGCAATGAAAAGTTATTGGCTTAAAATAACAAATGGCGCAAACTTTTCTCAACTTCAATGCTCATTCTGCTGGCTAAAACTAATCGTAATGTATGAGCTATTATTAACAGTGCCAGAGAAGCCTAATA
>Ga0210040_10006411_pt1 | contig 14664 bp, 5 predicted proteins | sample CryGeyCG12114_NA_FD_185462 | JGI IMG/M metagenome (GOLD analysis project Ga0210040, IMG submission 185462) | Groundwater microbial communities from aquifer - Crystal Geyser CG19_WC_8/21/14_NA (SPAdes) (version 2) | ecosystem: Environmental > Aquatic > Deep subsurface > Groundwater | place: USA... | reverse complement strand
AGCTCGGTCTTTCGGCTTCTAGTAACTTAATGCGGGGTATCGTAGAGCTGTTCTACGATTACCGCGGTAGGTTAGGACTACCGCGATAAAACCCTATTTACTAAATTTCGTCTACTAATTTCGTCTAAGTATATAATTATTCTACTATAGTTATAACGATCGCTTATATATTACTATTAATACTTCTTTAACTACTAGTTTAGAGTATTATAGAGGTTATTATCGCTAGAATATAGAAACCGCTAATTTACCTAGATATAGATATAATATTTAGCTAGATCTCGTAAAGGTTTAGCGTTCTTATTACTAACATCTTTAACGAACGAGGTATAGCTAATTTAGGTAATAATAGATAGTAGAATTAAGTATAGTAAGTAATTTAATTACGTAATATCGCGGTTTACTTAATTAGATTATAAATAACTAGGTTATAGTAGGTATATAAAGTATAGTATAGGAAAGTAGGTCGCTTTTTAAGTAAGGGAACTACTATAATTATCGGATCTTAGAGTTTTATCGCGCTAGCGCTAACTTATCGCGGTATATAACCTTCTTCGTAAACCTATTATATTCTCTACTATACGCACCTAGTTAACCTACTTTCTTAAATTTCTATTTCCGTCTCGATTCTTTTTAATCCTTAAGAAGATACTACTAGTACTTTTACTCTTCGCCTTTCTAAGTCTTAAATATATAGTACCTATATTACTATTATACTAAAGCTACTAAAGATAAAGTACGATCGTAGTATTACGGAACGAGGTAGGTAATAAGGCTAGTAAGGCGATAACGTAATTATATTAATAAAAAGTCGTATAGAGATTATAATAAAAGGTTATAACCGAATAGTTAAAGGTTAATATATATAGATACCTTAGTAGCTAGGTAGTAATCGTAATACGTAGTATATAAAAGAAGACTAAGAATACTCTACTAAGAAATAAATTATAGGGCGTAGTAGTAAATAAGAGAACGACGTTAAATATAATAAGCTCTAGCCTTTAGCTATACTTATAAGCTAGATATTAAAGTAGTTTATATAAGCTAAAGTCGATCGTCGCTCTAATATATTACTTTAATAAAAAAACCCTATCTATACTAGTTTAGCCGCTTACTTATTATATATTATAGTCTTTAAGCGATCTTCTTTATCGTTTAGTATCTATTTCTACGATTATCTTAACGCCTCTTCCTTCGATAGTTCTTATAGCTATACCTATAGCTACTCTTATTATAGGCTATAATTATAAGCGGTAGCTTAAGTACCTCTAATTAGCTAAGTATATAGGTTAAAGTATATATAATCTATACGAATAAGCTACGTTAAGCTGCGTTCGATAACCTATTAAATTCGCGGAAGATAAGGTACTTTAGTCCTAGCGTAGATATTAATAGAGGGTATATTCCCTATATAACGCTAACTTATATAACTTAGTAACTACGAGCTAATACGGATAACGATCTTTAAAGAGGTAATACTAGCTTCTTAGACGGCCTAGAAGGGGGTATTATAATAATCGCGCTATTAAGTATAACCGTAGTTAGCTACTATATTAGCGAAAAGCATTAGATAATATTAGCTATAAAAGCGTATAGTAGTCCTATTTATAGAGCTAGGAGGCTTAGTATCGACCTGCGTACGACTTAATAAGAATCGTACTAGTGTATTATAGTCCTTAACTCGAATTATCCGCGTTAATAAAGATAGTCTAGATAATAGTATATAGATAGAGAAATATACTCGAGCTATATATAGCCTAATATAAGGCTAAGAACTTTAGCTAAGAGAACGTCGTACTTAGCTCATCGAATATATACGTACCGTAGTAGAATAAGTATTATAGGCGTATAGCGATACGACGAAAGAAGTTATCGAATCGTTAACCTACTACTATAAAGCCTTATAGAAGGTAGAGTCGAATAATATACGAGATGCTAATAAAGGTCTACTATACGCGGCTTTATCTATCGCTCTAGATATATAGCTACTCTAAGAGAGTCGAGAGAGATAAGTTAACGAGCGACTAGCTTAATCCTCTAGTTAAAGAAGGACCGTAGTAGACTACGATCTTAGAGTATATAGGCGTATTAGTAAAGGAAGAGGCTCTATTCCTTAACTAATAAAGGTATTAAAGAATAGGTATTAAAGATAGATAGTCGATAATCGCTTATATAAACGACGTTCGAGTAATATTAACTATAGGGCTATAAGCTAGATTTAGTAAAGTAGACTACTGAGCGGCTAGATTAAGCTAGGTACTCCTATCTTAAATAATATTAATCTTAACGCCGATTATAGATGTAGTTCTTACCTTAGAGTTTAGATATACTTAGCTCGTAGGAGTAGAAGTATTAACGACTTTTAAAATAGCTATATAATACTCCGTGCCTATATAGACGTACTCGACTTTTTCGAGCTATACTAATAGTAATAGTATATAGTAGGCTTAGTAATACGAAGCGAACGAATTTAAATTACTAGCGTAGGTGCTAGTATTAATATTAAGAGAAATCGATATATTAACCTACCTCTTATTCTAAGTAGATATTATTTAAGAAATAAGCGAAGACGCGACTTTACGACTCTTATATTAAATAGTTATATATATTTACTATATTACTAGATATAGGGAGTATATAGATCGAGTAACTACTTTAAAGAGTGCTTCTCGTATTATAATTCTCTAGTTTCTTAGCTTAAGTTTATATATCGAGTAAGAAGCCTACTATATTAATAAATAAAGGTAATTTCGCTAAATTCGCTGTAATATAAAGACGAGTATAGCTATAACCTTAATATAAAAGAGGTCGTTCTATAGTACTATATATTAGAATATACGCGCTAGCTTCGTAGTTAAAGTCTTACTATTAATATCGTTATCTTCGACTAAGTATCTACGCTAACTAAGCCTCTCTACGTAGTACTACTAAGGATAGTATTCTACCCTTACTAAGTACTAAGATTATCCTATAATCTACTCTTATAGAAGCCCTACTAGATTATTCTTATATCTTAGAGGTTCTCTAAGTCGAATTCGGTATTGTTATTATCGTTATTATTCGTAGTAGTAGTAGTAGTAGTAGTAGTAGTAGTAGCGGCTTCGAGACGCTATAGTATACCTAGCGCGTAGTATACTTTCTTTAGGTAGCTAATAAATCCTATATAATCGCGTTATAGGTCTTAAAGCCTTAGAAGTAACGTAGAGAGGACTCGCGGATACAGTGTTAATTAAGCGCTTAGATCGATTATCGAGAAGCTTATTAGTATATATTTCTTAGATTAATAGATCGTCTAAGAGTAGTTAGGCCTTGCGAATAAACGCTTTAATACGTACGGCCCTCTCTATCCGCTATTAGTATTAGACTAGCCGTAGTCGATAGGACTATCTAACTTACTATATCTTCGGAGGCGCTAATCCAGTAATTACTAGATATAAAGTAGTAAGCGTTATACTCGTTCTTTACTAGTAGGTATACCTCGGGACCGAATAGCGCCCTATACTCGCGAGCCTTTTTAACTAGCTCTTACCGGCGTCGGCGGTATCTCTTATACCGTACTTTTCGTCTTTAACTTATCGGTTAGGGGTTCGCTTCGAGACCTATCGTTTACGGGGTTTATAGGGTTTAAAGGATATTTTATACGACTCGTCTAATCGATAATATTTAGTATAGTAGTAGTCGAGTAAGATAAAGAGAAGACGCTAGTTTTAGCTATAGTTCTTATATAATAGTAATAGATCGCTCGTTCTCTTACTAAGTAATAGTCTAGTATAACTCGTATATTCCCTAAGCTTATCGTAGCTAGGTTATACTATAGTGTAGGCGCACTACGACTTCGTATACGATAGTGGATTATATCTCTCTTTAACCTTCTATCGGTTAAGGCGAGCTAGTGCGGTAGTAGCTACAGTTATAACGTAGGCTTACACTAGCCGCTTTTAGTAGGCTAAGCGAAGGTTTATATATCCTATATAATAACATAGATATTTTATGTTCGCGGTATAGTATATCGGTAGCGTATTAGTCGCGAAACTACCTAGAGGATCCGGACGAGCACTATAAGAGAAGTGGTTTAAGACGTTTATCTATAGCTAGTCCTACTATATATATACACTACGTAATCACTAGCCTAATACAAAGCACCGCGGACGCCTACTAGCTTAAGATTATCTGGTAGGACGAGATACTTAGTATCCTACGCCTTAGCTACGACGGCAGCTTAAATAGGGCAATTATGCGGAAACGACTTGCTGCGAGCTTCGAAGAGTGATATCCGGAAGTTCCGAGCTTATCGAACCTATAAAAAATCAATGTGCCAAACAAGCCTAGTCTATTGCCCCTAGTTGATCGTGAGTCCTGATAATGTTTAATGCTTAGCGGTTAAGGTCGAAGCATTGACATTCGCAAGATGGCAGAAGTGTCGTGGATAGGGTGGATAGACTCTTTATGCATCTGCAGGCAGGACGTGAGCCTATTCTAAGGCATAACACTTGTCAGGCTGTGCTAACTTTTAGGAGTGTCTCACCAAACTGCAATTCATCACATTACTGCCTTTTCCTCTTCTTTTGTTGTTGGCCGCTCACGTGCACGGCTCCATTCTAGAACCCACAGCTACCCCACAGCGGCCCCGGCATTCGGCGATAAAGCGGCCCGAAGCCGCTTCTAAAAATAAATTTTCGTCCTCCTCCCAGACAGCGAAAAAATTTGAAAAACAAAACATTCAACAGCGCGGATTCGCTGGTCGTCACCGACCCAACTACTGACGCGTCAATGTGAGGCTTATCTATGGGTGATCGAACGGGAACCCGAGTATTCCTTACTTTATGGTCGAATGCGAAGAGAATATCTGGGTTTTTGATCTATATACCATTTCTGCGCCCGAGCGCTCCAGGACCAACGCACTTCGGCTTAAGGACATATCTGGCGACGACACGTCGGAGGAATTCACCGACCACACCATGAGTACCGCCATGTCGTCTAACGGTTGCCGCCGCCTGCTGGCTCCTCCTGATTTGGCACGATCGATTCCCTGGATTTAAAAGTCGCTTGCCGGGCAAGATGCCGCAGGATGAGTATTGGAGCCTGTGCACTAATACATCTGCTGTATCTTCCGGAACCGATGTACCATGTCCGTTGGCAAATCTGAGATGTAGTGCACCTAAAGCAGTAACAGCGTGACGGACTGTTGGTTGTCTCATGGATCGTTGAGCATATCAGCGCTCGATGCTCACCGTGAGTGGGATTGGAAAAACATTGTCACTAGGCCAATATCACGTGTGAAACAGCAGCTCACGCACATCAGCCGACTGATAAACTCCAGCGAGATCCAGTCAGTGCTGGGGGAACCAAAGGGCTACGCGTTCACCAAGCGCTGAAGGTCACAAAGAACGACTGCACGCATACGGAGACGATTTCACCAGGTGCATATGGCGTCTCTCACACCATCAAGTCCGCGATGAGACGCAAGTACCTGAAAACCTCTTCGGAGAACGTCGCATGGGTAGGTGCAGGTCTGAGCAACAGCGTCTGAAATGCACTCCTGCGGATAATGCTCGATCTTGCGAGAGAGTATGGGAGATTTGACTTGCTGCAGCCGAGAAATATTCGCTCGCTAGCCTACGAGAAGGCCTCGGTCATGTTCAACATATCAGTATCTGTTGTTGGGCCAGTTTGCGAAGAAGAGGACTCGTTGGGATATTGTCGAGAGTGCGCTCACTGGCTGAAGATGTGGCACCATTCTCTGGAAAGCAACGGCTGCCTTGAAACCCTCTGTCGTTCACTTAAGGGATTAGCTACGTCATGCGATAAAGCCTACGTTCTCGTCGACACGGTCTACACGATCTCGATCACTGATCAAGGTCATATCTGTATCGCTGTTGCGGTCGCTGTCGAAGCGCAAGAAGATAATGGTCGTTCCGGATGTGAAGGTGCCGTACACGGTCGAACTCTCCCAAGCTCTGCTTCTAGGGTCTAGCTCGCCGCCTGACCTTCAATAACAGCTAGTCTGTCTAACTTGACGACTTCTGCAAGGAATGGGTTCCCGGTGCTTCAGATCTTCGTCCTAGGGATGATGTTTTTGTACTTTTGACAAGTGCAATAAAAGCTTTAACGACTACCTAACTTAGACAAATGATGAGCACGATAACTACGTCCGGTAAGAGATATAGGATGTTAGGCATTACGCGAGCGAAACCCTTATGCAGGTTGCTTCTCTAAGGAGGATGATTCCAGAACCCATCTACAACTTGATTACTAGAGCTGCGATCGAGGCACTATCAAGGCACAGATTCAGGATGATAGATTGGTAAAAGAATGGGCTGCTCTACCCTGGCGTCGTGGGTGCACCACAATTCTTGAGCAGCGCGGCGAACACCTACCATCAATTCGCAGACTACGACAGAGGCCTCTTCCTCTCTGCGAACCCCGCGCGTGGTGAAAGGGATTGCCGTGCTCGAAGCTTGTGCCTAGGTGAAGAGGTTAAGGAAGAACATCGGCGAGAACAGTAGTCCGAGAAAGAGGAGTGCTGTCATAAAAGTATTTTTGCAGTTAGCTTGTTGGTGATGAGCTGATCAAGCCATCCGGTGGTAATGATATTATCCTCGAAAGCTGGCCTCTCGAGCAGTTTAATTAAGTATTCGAGGGCCTTCTATAGCTGCTGGGTATTACGACGCAACTTCTAGTCTCTAGTTAGTACCCTTAAAGTCGTTATAACTGCGTATCCTTATAGACGAGGGATATTTAAATTAAGGATATATTACTAGCTATTTCTAGTTAGTAGCTAGCTTATAAAGCCGACTTAAGCACGATAATAGTAAGCTAAATATCGTAGTAAATATAGGAGGACGATATAGTAAAAGACTAGGCGTGTATTACGGGACGAGGTAGGTAATAAGGCTAGCGAGGCGATAACGTAACTATATTAATAAAAGTCGTACGAAGAGTAGTAATAGAAGGTTACGATCGATCGTTTTAAGGTAATATACGTAGATACCTTAGTAGCTAAGTAGTAATCGTAATATTACTCCCCTTTTTAAGAAGGGTCGTTCTCGAGCTTTATCCTTTACGAAAATTTTCGATCTCTTAACTATAAGTTAAAATCGCCTATTTTACGCCTATTTTCCCTATTAGTAACTCTCGAGATAGAATCGAGTATCTTACTAAATATCTAAATACCGTTCTTCGCTTACTATAGTTGTATTTTTATTTTATCTTTAAAGATTAGCTTTAGTTATTAATAGTTATACTAACCTATCTTTTCGCTTATAGAAGACTAATATAGCGATTTATAAAAGTTATAACTATTTAGCTAGTATACTATTACTTTTATAAATATAAGTACTAGGTTATCCTACGCGATTAGCGTAGTAGTAGGATCTTCTATATTAGCTAGTTAAGTTATTTTATAACGCCTTCTAGTTACTTATAAAGCTAGTATACTTATATATAATAAAGTAAGACTACGTTTAATTATTAAATCGCGGTAGTAAAACCTTTTAGAAAAGCTACTTTATAGACTCTTTTATAACGTTAACTTTAGTAATTAAGTACTAGAATTTAAGTTTAAACTACCTTTATAGCTACTATAATAGCGTAAATATCTTACTTAACTTCCTTCGGCTTTACTTATAATTATATTATCTTCTTTTATATTCTTCTACGTTTACTTAAAACTATTTAGCCTCTTTTTATTCTTTATTCTCTACCTTATTTAATCGTAGTCGTATTTAATAAAAGGATTAAGCTTTTTTAAGTATTACTCATAGTAGTCTAGAATAAGTTTATCGTAATTAGAAAGTACCTATTTTTAGTTATTTTAAGTTAATACGTAGTCTTTTTATTTTACTCGATATTATAGCCTCTTTCTAGACTTAAATACTCGTAAGTTTAATACGCTTTTTACTTTCTATTTCTTACTTTCTTCTTCGTCTTACTAGATAGCTATCGGTAGAAGAGAAGGTTAAACTTATTTAAATATAAATTCGTCGCTACGATATAATCGAAGAAGGAAGATATAGAATATATTATAAATTTTTATCGTAGGAGGAAGTATAAAGCGATACGCTCGAGTATTAATTCGTTTAAAGATAGTATAAGGCTTAGTATTCTTATTATCTAGCTTCTTAGCTAGACGTTTTATCCTAATATTTCTAGTATCGAGCTATACTTAATCTCTAATTTAGAAATTAAGTAATAGTTATTAAAAAGTAGCGTACTTCTTATAATAAGCTTAAGCGAATACTATTTATTTTTATAAATAAGCGTATAGCGTTATTATAGTATTTATAAACCTATTAACCTTCGCGATATCGACTTTCTCTTAGATCTACGGTTTTATTAACTAGTTTTAAAGAACGAAAAAGAGATAAAAGTAGTAGCTATATATTATAAAAAATAATATAACCTTTATTATCTTTAAAACGTAATTATTAGTAGTGAATTTAGTAGTAGATACGTATCTTAAAGGATTAGTAACCTAAGATCGTTAGTTACTACTTATACTCCCTATTAATAGTATAATTATTCCTTTAAGATTATATAGTCGGCTAAGAAGATATAATAGTTAAAGAGTAGTACCTTAGCGCTTAGAATTAGATTATTATTTCGATTATTCTTAGTTTATATAATACTCTTAGTAATTAAATCTTTTATATAAGCTTCTTATAGAGCTTATATAATATTCTATATACTAATCTCTTATAACTTTAGTACTATTACGTTAGCGCGGACTATTTCCTTAAGCGAGTAAATTCCTTAACCTAAGTTAAGAGGTTTTAATAAAATCTAATACTAGTATTAAGCGCGTTCGTTTTTATCGCTTAGTAAATTAACTAATCTTCGCGTAAAACTATTAGCCTTAGCGTTCTATTTACCTAGGTAGTAAACTATTTAGAAGAGAAACTTAAATAAATATTCTCTTTATTAAGCCTAGTAATAATTAAGTTATTTAGTTATTATAAAGTATTCTAAGCTATAATAGTTAAAGAGTACTTAAATAGATTATTAAAAACTTATACTTACTAGCTTTAGTCGCTACTCTTTAAAGGCGCGAATAATAGTAAGTAGTTTCTTATTATATATCTTATAGTTATACTCTTATAAGGATATCTTCTTAAAGTAGTAAGCTACTAGTCTTAAGTAATCTTTATTATTCTTTTAAAATAATACGCTTATTATAATATAATTTAAGGCGTTTACTTTTATAAAGGTCTACTTCTTATATTCGTAGTATTATAGTAAGAGCTTATTCGCTACTTTTTATTTAACTACTTTAAAGGCGACTTAGTAAGCTTAAGTTTAAATAAAAGTAGAAGCTTCTTTAATCTTAATTAACTCGATTATCGGCTTTATTATTCGACTAAGTCGTAGTATAAATATACGATAAAAGTTAACGAACTTTATAAACGTAAGAACGTCTTTAATATTTTACGATACTAGCTATTTTATAATAGTTTTAACCTTCTTCGAGTTTATCTTTAGCCTATTAGTAGTAATAATTAGTTTAAGGTATTTAACGAACTAAATATAGAATTCTAACTTATTAATATCTATATATAATCCTACGGTTTCTAGTTTAATTAGTACTTCTAGAATATATCGTTAGTACTTCTTAATCGTATCGCTATAGACTAGTACGTTATCGAGGTAAGTAGTATAAAAATCGTTTAATATATCTTAAAAGGCTTTATTAATATACTCTTATAACGAGAAAGGTATATTATATAGCTTAAATAGTAGTACTAAGTATTTAAACTAGCTAAATTATATAGCGAAGGCTATTTTCTACTTATATCCCTTAGTAACGTATAAACGATTAAATATAACGATAATATTAAACTTAAAGAAGAACTTTACTTTATATAGTTAGTTAAGAGTCTCTTTAATATATAAAATAGGATAGTAGTTTTTAATAGTAATTACGTTATACTATTACTACTATACCTTAAATAGTATATAATATAAACTTAACGAGTTTAATAATCCCCTTAGTAGATATTTCTTATATAGTTCTATAGGTATATTACGCTATTCCTCGAATATCTCCTCTATATATCGTATAACTTCGTTGTAGTCGTTAATATGGATTCTTATTAGTCTACTAAAGCCTAAGGCTAGCTATACGTCTCGCTAATAGTAATACTACTAAAGCCGTCGTTAAAGCTAACGCGATCTAGCTACCTAGCTAGATTAGTAGACTGTATATACATTTCGTCTCTTAGCTTACTAGTCCTTAGGATAAATATTTTTATTTAGTATTCGATGCGTTATATATATATAAAAGCTCGTTGTATCGTGCGCTTCTCTATCGCGTATCACGTGATAGACCTGCTTCTCGATTCGTGACGGCATTAATTCTCACATCAGGAAGGTCACGCGATATCACGTGAATCCTCACAACTTCAAAGAGCTCTTGAGCTATTTTGCCTATGACTTACTAGCACCCCGCCTTTGTGTCTCCTCGCCGAGCACCAGATGTTGTACTGCGATGCTGGATGCGAGCATACGAAGATCCAGCTTCAGGCGCGTTCGTCGGCTCCAAGCAATCAAGCCCCTGAGATAAAGTGCTCCTCCTTGCAAAAGGACAACGATGCTGATGGTCGCGCTTTGCGTACTCAGCAAATGCTGTATCGCTAGATGGCCACCGGATCGTGCTCTTGCGACCCTTCCGTCTGCGGCTTAGGGAGGGAGTAATCGCTCCTTATCTGGTCGGCGAGCTTCCTGCGCTCCGAGGACTTGAGCGGCGACAAGATCTGCGGTTTCTCCCTTCGCCGACCACGTCAGCGTCAGGGCAGTAGTTGCGGCTGGGCACAGCGGTCGAGTCCGACGTGAAGTCGCCTGGAGTCGCGAACGAACCGCATCGCCAAGCTCTATGTCAATTGCATTAGTCAGCTCTCGAGGATCACGGTTGATCGGTATACTGATGTAGATCGAGTTGAAAAGTACATCACCAACAATAGACTCGTCCTCTTCGTCAGGTCGAGAGCTAAACACACCACAAATAACGGTTAATTGGCGTGCCTGGCGAACCGGAGACGAGATACATCCTATAGCATGTCTTCCCTCGAGTACGGCGGTTCAATCTTGATCCAATTGGATGGCCACGAATACGCGCAATCTTCTTCCGCCCTTCAGAAAAGTATTACGGCTGCCGAACCACTCGGAATCTGTGGTCATAGCGGCCAAGTTAATACTCTAGCTCTGGTTCATCCAAGGTCTCGGTCCGTGTCATTCTCATATGTTCGAACAGACGCTCGCTGTCATGCCTGTATAGTGAGTCACTTCACCTGTTAGGCGAAGAGACTTGACTGTGCTGCATGCAATCATGGATCACCTTGCTTGCTGGTGTTCTCGCTCCGTTTATAGCGTTCTGTTGCGCGGCGCATGTCGGCCAGTGCCTGACCAGCGATTTTCACCACCTCATGAAGCCGAATGCGGTTTGTGTCATCAGTTAAAGCCCTACTGCTTTGAAGAACCCGCACCTTCGCGACACTAACTTAGTGCATAACAGCTGGGGATACACGAGCTAAATCACATCTCAATCACCTTTGAGAGCATGTGATATTTAACAGCAGAGCCCGAGAAGCGGGCATACTCAACGAAGAAGCCGGAAGGGTCGAGCCGCGAGGTCGGTATCGTTCCAGAACACAATCGATGAGAGCCCAGACCGCAAGGATACGCTAGAAGCAGGAAAGGCATACTGGGAAGTCAACCTCGACGCAATCACCTTCGGTAAGGAGACTGCTGATATGGCCAACACCGTCTATGGTTCACCAACCGAATTCACGAAGTCAGATTGGTACGACGCCGTCGCCGGCCACCTCATGCGCTCCCTCGCGACCGAATGGGGCGAGCACGAGATCAGAGTACATGCGCTGTTACCGGGCTACATCCAGACGAGCATATGCCATCCGATCCTGGTTTAAGTTAAGTAGAATCTCCTCCCTAGTATAGCAAGCGCAGCGTCTTCCCTTGGTGGCCCTAGCGGCAACGAGCGCTTCAACCAAGAAGCCGCTGCCTGGGACTCAAATCCTTTCGTTCATCAGATGAGCGAAAAGACCTCCAAAGCGCTAAAAAAGCATGTTCCTGGTCTTCAATCAGAAGGTAACGCGAAGAAGCTTGATGTGCTCGAAATAGCTGGCGGTGTCTCCTCGTCTTCTTCCTTAGCCTTGGCAAATTTCTGTTTGACCGGTCCGAGGCTGATATGGCTCTCTGGCATACTGGTTGGATGCAAACAAGTTGTTGACGAATGAGCCATGTGTCGCTATAAGTGCGACCAGAGAAAGACAAGATAACAGCAAGTCTACCGTCCTCCATTGATTGTTGGCCTATATCCTCCCACGCACCGACGTCATGGCCGTCGATATCCCCTGTTAGGTCCTAAACGACATGGGTCAATGCAGCCAAGCAACCTTAAGACGCCCATAACCCTTTTCCGAAACGCTCTTTCCGTCGAGCTTGACGAAGACGGCTACGAGATCGAGGATCCGGATAGAGCGTTCACAGATTTGAGTTAAAGAGTGACACTACCGCCGCTACCAGAAATGATGTCCATGCTCGGTTCTTAGGGTCCAACCTTCAAAAGCCTACTCTATCCTGGTAGAGTCAGTTAACAGGGAGATATACCTCTCTGAACCCGATCGGCAATTCTAGATCCAACTACACCTCCAACAACCTAGACCTACCGCCTCCATCGCCACTACCTCCGACTAGTCAGCTATCCAGCCAGGAAGTGCAGCGAGAGAGAATACGTTGCTACCGATGAGGCATCCTCACACGAGGGGGAACATGGTTGTTACTCCAAGGAGGACACGTTGCTATCTAGCTCGTTCTGGCCCAGCGAGTTCCTTGCAAGGGCTTCACGATTCGTATCGATTCCCGATATCTAACACCTGCGTATGAAAAGGGGCGCTTGTCTGGAAGGAAAGAAGACTAGACCGGTGCCGTCGATGCTGAAGGGACAATCAGATTGTCGCAGCCAGAGCCGAGTCCCCTAAGCGAGCCGGAGCCTCACTTAGTTCGTCGTTGGCTACGCAGAATAGACGGACCGCATCCTTCAGTTCTGTGGCGATAGAAAGTCTCTGGCCGTTCAAAATGCATTATATCACGAAGGCGAGCTGTGGAGGTAGTGCGCTCTACAAGCCTGGAATGTGTGAACCAAGACTCGTCGGCACTCTTCTCAGCAGGAGGGATTAGACCTTGAATGTGGAAATGAGGCACCCAATATGCGGTTTAGACAAGTCGTGTCGCCATGCATTCCTTTGTATTCCGGACGGTGATCCGTCACACAATGAGACCCGGTTGAAATGGACATCTCTCTGATATTGAGACTGCACTGCGTCTTATCAGCACGACTCCAATGAACGCTGTATAGTAGAATACTAGAGCCAAATCAGTCACAGAAAGAGATGGATCATAACGTTTCTAGGTTTTGTCGATGTTGTCGAGTTGTGTCCACGGGAGGCAATTGGTTTCGTCCGTCAAAAGCTCGAGGGCAAGATGCAACAGTGTTTGACTGCATAAGTCGCTACTTTCCTGCATACGACGCCATGAATGTTCTGCCGCATAGCTCGCTAATGGGTGCTGTCGAGTCCTGGGCCCGGGAGATGGTGTCTTCTGACCAAGGTCGAGGAGTGATTGCAGACAGCCTTCAGCTATGGTCGTATGGCAGCTGTCAGGTTGGAAGTCAGGAAGAACGACGGAGATCCCACTTCCAGCTGATAGTCTCCTTCCACGGACTTCCTCATCAGTCAAAATATCCCGGACAATCTCGTGGATGAACCACGCAGCTGGCTGTCCCACCGGCGTTAGCTCGACAAGGCCGCGCGAGCAGTGTGGAGGGTACTTGGCCAGAGCAGGCTCTGCAGAGGCGAGGCTACCGTCGATGTCCGCAATGAGCAAGTGTGTTGCACAGCAGCATTGAGCCCGACCGGCCGTAGTGGTCGCAAGGAGAACAGCACCCACCTGATCAGAGTGATGCAGTTGTCCAAGTTATCGGCGTCTCGAGATAAGATGCTGGCCAAGGCATTGTGTAAGCTTTTCGGGACACTCCCCTGCTCCCTCAATATGGTCGTTGATCCTCTCCCTTGATTGCCGATCGAATACAGTCTAGGTATGACCAAGAACGCACACGGGAGCACACCTGCGGACTTATGCAACAGCTGTTGCCGAAGCTGGTCCATTTGTGGGCTCTGCCCACCAAAAAGTTTGTTCTGAATGTATCTACGGACGTCCCTGGCGATGTCTAACTTGGTCCACCCACCACAAGGGAGAGCCCTTTCTCTGTGCTGTTATGTGGATAGTGGCTGCTCGACAAGCAAATATGGAGCGCCACCCTGGACGATGTCGCATACTGCCCGAGGTCTCCGAAGCATGCCACCATCTGGTGAAGGTCGTGATTGTGTCTCCCTTAGTCAGCGCATCAACAAGAATGGTGGGTGCCGATAGAAGGCGGGTCGTGGTAGCTATTATCAAGAAGCTCTGCATACACCTCAGTCCAGCCCTCCACCATTTTGCCTTCTCTTTCCTTCGAAGCGAACCTGGCCACGGAAAACGCTTGCATGGTCGGACAACCGGACGTGGCTGACACACCAAGGATTGATGCAGACCGAGATTCGATTTCTCTAACTGCTCGGGCGACCGTGCACTGGGAAAGTACGATTCCATCGT
>Ga0210040_10006410_pt1 | contig 14669 bp, 16 predicted proteins | sample CryGeyCG12114_NA_FD_185462 | JGI IMG/M metagenome (GOLD analysis project Ga0210040, IMG submission 185462) | Groundwater microbial communities from aquifer - Crystal Geyser CG19_WC_8/21/14_NA (SPAdes) (version 2) | ecosystem: Environmental > Aquatic > Deep subsurface > Groundwater | place: USA... | reverse complement strand
CTACAGGCTGAACAAGAAAAACCACTGCTTCTTGCCAGTAATTCATACCATGTGCACAATCTAACAAACTTCAATACGATTCGATTTCCCAGATTGCGAAATAAGATACACATTATAAGGGCTGCTGTGATTAACACACGTTTTAATAGGTTTACATATTGCAAACGACTGGATACTTTTTTCCTAATCAGGATTACTGGAATCCCTGCCCCTCGTCAGGTGAATTCAATGAATACAATCTTTAGCTTAACTCGTGCATGAGAAGACTATATTCTACATTTATAATGCATTTTTGCACAGGCATTAGAATGGTGGTTCTACCTACTACTCATATCCCTTTTGACTGTCCTATTTGGGATACTGTATGTGTACTTTTCAATGTTTTTCACATGGAAATTGGATGTGGCAAGATTGCAAAAACGTGAGGAAGAAGCTAAAGCCGCTGCTGCTGAAAATCCAGATAAGATTGATCAGCAAACTAAAAAGGAAGCTCAAGCTCAACTAGCCGAGGAGGAGAAATCTAGTCTCAAGGTTCGAAAACATTCAATTTATCGCGATTATTTTCATTATTAATTAGTTAGGTAGTTAATTAGTTAAATTAAATGTTGTTCTCCGCAGAAGGACAAAAAGGAGCCAGGAATGCAACAAATGGCTGTAGCGGCAAGCACTACAGCGTTTAAGCTTATTGAAGGGAATCAAGTAAAACCTGCTCCACAAAAATAAGCTTCTAGTTCATAATTTGTTACATGATTTAGTTAGTTGTTTGGAGCAAATAAATTATTTCATTTCCAACGTGCAATGTACAATAGTAATTGTAGTTACATCATAGCACGTAACATCATCATAACATTTCGCCATTAATCTTTAAAACTCAACATTGTTTTGCATTGAATGACTAAATATTTATTAGAACCAACAAGTGTTTCCATTCCATAAAAGTACAAGCTTTAACCGGTTTACTAAAAACGATGAGTATTATAAAATATTATAAAAATGTAACAAATTCAACTATCTTCTGTGGACTCTAGCAAACTATTATAATGAATCAATAGTGTATTCTTACCCACAGTTTCAGTGGCTTTTAAAACCAAGAAATGATCCTCGAAAGTCAAACTACATTGGAATAAATAATGAGAAGCCAAAACTACTGATTTTAACTGACACTTAACACAAACAAACAGGTCCATGTAGAGTGCTTTATAAATGGAAAGTTCAAACTCGTCATTTGATGCAGACAATGTTCCAATGGCAAACAAATCTAACGCATCATGATAGTCATAGGCAAAAACTTTCTTGGCATCCCCCAAAAACTCATATTCTTCATAGTAATTTACTCGAGGATTACTAGTTCTTAGACTGCGGGATCGCGTCGACCTCGAAGACTGTTGGACAGGCCTTTGTTCGTTGTGGGCCGAAGAAGAGAAGATGGCTTCGTAAAGTGATGGCTTAATTTCGGGTAGCGACTTTGACACGGAGTTTCCTTTGGTGGCAAATAATAGATTCAATTTGCAAGGACCAAGTTTTTGTGCATCCGTTTCGTCTGCGACTCGCTCAATATTGAAGATCCTATATAGAAGAACGGAAGCGAATCAGAACTTTAATCAGATCTATTAAAAGTTTTTCGGTTTTGACCCAGATTTTTTGTAACACAACTTACTTGTAGCTAGAATATCCGCCATAGATCACTCTTGGAAAATGATTCGGAAATGAAAAAAGTGAGTCTTCTGAAAAAATTTCTTCCGATGTAATATGACTTTCTGCTATGTCCTGTCCAAAAGGTTCTTCAGTAGAGAAGTCAAGTAGCTATATAAAAAAGAAATGATTTGTTTTTGCATTTAAAAACATGAAATTCAACGGATAACAAACTGTATACGCACTCGATAAATGAGATCCCGATGATGTGTGATAAATAGTGGTGTACACATAGTATTCACGATTTCCAAAATACCGTTTTTACTCGGCACAGAAATTAAAACTTCAGGCTTAGTTCTTAGACAATGAGTAATGGGAATAGGATCGCAGTTTTTGTCCCCCAATTGTATAGAATCTATGGAGCCCCTACTAACAATATTACACGACTGAAAAAAAAAGAAGAAACGAATAAAATATATTTCGCCCAAATCAGTAAATAAAAAATATAGTTGGTTTTACATTGTCCAAAACCCGATTTAGATTGCAAATATCGACGGCAAATGGTTGGATCAGTAGTAAGTAATCGCCGACAATTTCCACACGCTCATATCTTTTAGTGTCAGGATATTTTGTCCTGTCACTGAAATCCAATGCGGATTTGTCAACCTGCCACAAACAAATTTTTTTCTGATCTATTCAATTCAATGGTTTCAAACGTTTCGCTTTCAAACCGCATACCTGAAGATGAGACACTAATTTCAACGGTGGGTATGAAAATATGATGAAATCCGCGGCAACTGTTTTGTTGGGTAGAGACGATTTTATGCAGCTTAAAATGACAGTACCCGCTGAATATTCCATGTCGATTGTTGAATATCCCACTACATCACTTAGAATTACTTTTTGCAAACAGCGGCCTGTTTCTATATCCTGCAGTAGAAGACTTTGCCCTGTAAGGATTGGGGGATTGTAATCAATAATGCGAACTCTCGGAGTCGGCCGTTTTTCTAAGGAAAACAGTACGGAAGACTGCTTTCCTTTGAGATGGGGATTTAAACTTCCAAAACGCCATACATCTGTAGCAATCAATGAGTTCCCCACGATTGACATATGTTTCTGAAAGTAAGGACAGGAATGAATGAATTCACAGACTATTTTATTCCCCTAGGATTAAAGCAGTTGCATATGCCCTCACCTTGAACTTAAACGGAGAAAATTTTATAATCTGAGTCTCATGGCCGGATCCATGTTGCCCCGAACCATACCGACAATGCAACTTATCCCCCACAATTTCCACATTGTTAGCGTCCTTTGGCAATTGAATTAAACTCCATTTGGAGAACAGTCGGTAGTTAACTTTCCGTAAGTCATTTTTCTTGGGATAACGAACGCAATAATCCGGTCCAACTTTGACAACCGCCGTCGGGGCACGCGCTTTTATCAACGCTCGATGAATTTGCTGCTCCCAACTGGAAGTGGATCAAACTATCATACTTTAAAATTGAAGAAACAAATTCGTATGGCTTAGTGAACTAACTACCTGAAATCGGATAAATAGTTATTTAAAGTACTTTTCATTATCCCAGGTGACCGGATTGTCCCGATAAAAAGAGTGGTTACAATTGGAGTATTCTCTCTTCACTATATTGTACACTGCATTTTCCGTCGGCTTTCTAGAGAGCGTCATGTTTCGGAACTTCGACAATTTATCGACGTCAGTTAGACATTTAAAACAAGTACTGAAACTGAATACTGAACTACTGTCTGTCAATAACTAGAACGAAAGAAAACCACTGAAAAGAATCAAATTCAAAACATTTGCATTAAAGATTAACAGTGATACACTATTGCCATTTTGATTCCCGCGTTTGTTTCCTCATATGGCATTGAACTTATACAATTTGACATTTTCTTCACCAAAAACCTAAGAGATTTTTGCTAATATTACGAAATAAATTGTCTAACATGGATGCCATTCGAACTGTGAGTGCACGCTCTTTAGATTAAAAATGGCGGATAAACTTGAGAGTTTGCGTCATTTTCCATTAGCGTCATTTGTTGAATGCATACTTTTCATAAGGAAAAGGTGTCGGCTTTTTGTACATCGCCTGTATAGTAGCACATTCATTGCGGCACATGCTAAAGCTAAATCCAATCTAATGCATTATTTTGTCAGCTTGCTTTTGTATTTACTTCACTCTCATTGACTATAGTGCTGGTGCTGGTCTTTCTGATAATTAATTTTTGAGCATTTAAAAATATAATAAATGATTTGCTATCGAAACAATAATGTTGTCGATTTCAAAATTAAAAGATAATTGGACTGAAAATTAGCAGAGTGAATCTCGCATTGTGGACAAATAGAAATACTATCAGTATATTATTGTAACTTTGTAACGGAACTTATACAGCCTAACTATAGGTATCTTATCTTTAACTTTATTAATTACTAAAATCAATTATAAATCTTCAAGTTGTAATCTAAGTGAACTAAAATATTTTTTGTAGCCACCATGGATCTATCCGATTTCGGTGAAACATTTGATGAGCAATCTTACCGGGAAACGTTAGAAAGTGTGAGTACCAGATACGGCTCCGACCCCCGAGTTGCCCTTGTCGGTGGAATGATGTGGTGGCTTTTAAACCGCCGGTCCCCACAAGAAATGCAAAGAATCCGCTACCGTCGATTCCATCGACGCTGTCGACGACTTTTAACCGTCCGAGAGCTCCTGGCGCGTCGTAAAGCGAATGGCAACGGAATCTCAACCCCCCAACCAGATGAACAAGATCTACTAGCTATGTTGATCGACGAAGAGGAAGACGATCCTCTGACTGGACTGGGAATCGAGTCAGATTCAGAACCACCACCCCCCTCTGGAGTATTATGGAATCGTATGGACCAACTAACTGAAACGGAATTTCGAGAAGCTTTTCACGTCTCACCATCAACATTTGAATTTCTACAGTCATCCTTGTCCGATCGTCTAACCAAAAGTAATACCAGTATGCGTGAACCACTCCCTGTCAAGAAAAGATTAGCTGCCACACTATACCGACTTGCTCATAATTGCGAATACCACAAAATTGCTTCATTGTTCGGTATCGGCAAATCTACCACAACGTCTTTGGTCCGAGAAGTGTGCAACACCATTATTTCTCATTTTCGGGACACCTACTTAACCCTCAATGGAGATTCAGAATCAGATTGTACTGCTCAGAGCAAAACTGGTGAAGAAATTATTCCTCAATGTGTTGGAATTTTAGGATCCGTGGACGTTTATGCTGGCGGCGCATCTTGGGATGACACTCACCAGGAATACATGTCCGTATATTCGAACAAGCATGCTTTAGTGTTTCAAGCAGTAGTAGATTCGAATACTCGATGTTTTACGCACATCTCTGCCGGCTACCCATCTAGTCTCACAAATGAGCAAGTTTTAGATTCCTCGGGGTTAGAAATGTCATTTACAGAAGCTTTTGCGGGAAAAGAGGCCAAAGAAATAGAGGGAACTTTAGTACCACCGCTAGTTGCTACAGATGATACCGATTTAGAAAGCCGACCTTGGATTTTAACCCCGTATAGTGATGTGGGTAGTGAAGATGAAATTGAACAAAGTTACAATACTAAGTTGGAGTCGGTTTGTAAAGTTTTCGAGAAGACAGTAGGGGACATGCAAGCTAGATGGCAAATTTTCAGCGGAGGTAGAAATGGTCGGATCACTTTTAATGCCGAATCGTTCGAGACGATTGCTACGGCTTGTGCTATTTTGCATAACATTTGTCAAACCAAGGGGGATGAAGTTATTCAGGGGAAGAGTGAAAAAGAGGGGATTTATTTTAGAAAGTCGCTTGTCCAAAAAGAACAGGGTCAATGTGAAGATGCTCCTATGCGGGATGCCATTGCTTCAGCTTTGTTTGAACATTCTGAGAATAACAAATGAACTTGGACTTTCGGGGTATGTGAAGGAAAGTTATAGTGTATCTGATAGCTTAGTTAGCATCATTTTGTATTTTTATGTGAAAAATGTATGTATTTTGTTTTAAACTTGGATATTTTTACCAATTCTGTGCATATTTTGATAATAAAATGTTGTAAGCCTATTTTGACATGTAGTTAACTTATTTGGCACTAACTCTTACTTTAGTGCGCCTCATTTTTGCACTAATTACATGCAGCAGTACAGAATGCGCTCATTAATTCAACCCTTTGCTAAATCGCTAAATGCATTATCGATTGATTTTACAGCCTAAAAGCTATCATGCAAACTCAATTCGTATTCGTCTTAGTTTCAAAACGTGTCCTTTAAAAACACATTTCCCATGATATTGATTGGTTATGCGTTTCGAGCTGGAAATTAATCATCCCTTTTAAGGTTTATTGATTCCCTATCCCCTATCAATAATTTGGGACGTGAAAACTAACTTTGTACGACTTTTTTGAGAGCATGTATTATACTGTTCCATATAGCACATACTATTTCCAGTCTTCCATAGAATTGTCCAGGATTCAATCCTTTCTAACTCCTTCCAACATATATACACCAAAGCTTCAGTGTACTGCAGTTGCGTGCCAAATTCGCTATGTGTATACAAAAGTATATCAGTGGAGCGCAGCCTTGAGATTTTGCAAGTTTTTGCAATCATTCTCCACACACTGTACAGCTTTCTACCAAGATACAAAAGAATAATAATAATATAACTGATACATAATGGATAATCTTAATACAATTTTAATTTTATGTCAAGTGATAAAATAATTAAGAGTTTTAAGTAGTCGTTCATCAATTGACCATGCTTCGGATTCGGAATTCTCATCAATTTCATCTGCAACCCAATGCACGAGGGTTCTGGAGGAATTACAGATTCTATCTCCAAAGACGTAGCAATCATAGGAGCATTTTGTATAACTGTGGTCGTGTTGGCTCATTCAGTGGGATTGCTATCATTTTTTTGCAACTCAACTGCGCTATTCTTAGCGGCCTTCTTGTAGCCAAGTGTACAGCTTTTCATTTGTTATCTCGGGAGGAAATTCCATCGCCACATGAAACATGCCGTAAGTCCCCTAATTTTTTGCATGAGCAATGAATCCAGGCCCAGTCACATTTACATTAATTATTATTATTAACATTAAAATTACAAGTGACCCAACTCTGACTGATTTCCTTGGAAAAAAAGCGTCAATTTTTATTTCCTAACTAACTAACTATAGTTCAAGACGAAAGATGTCATTCCATTTCTGGTCTTTGTCCAACAATGATGCTCCATGGCTCTGTGTTTTTACCAATCCTGAGAGAGCCGTTTCTAAGAAGTGAATCAAATTCCTCTCAAGCTTGTTCGTTTGCATTGTTGGGCCAACTGCCTGTCACTTCGGAAGACTCACATGAAGGGGAAACAATGAACCATGGTGAGAAGAAGGTTCAATTGGTAGCGGTAGGGAGCAGAAGTACACTCACCCTGTGGGATCATGGGGAAAGATGTCAGCATTTGTACAAGGTAAGTATAATTTTGTTAAAAGTAATATTTTCCACGTTATTTATTACTATTCACAAAAAGGTTGGAACTAATGAACAAAAAATCGTATGACTCGGAATGACATTTAATCTGGTATTTTTAGATAATACTGTATACTTTAAAGCAAGGTGCAATACAAAAGCAAAATATTGTATTCAAATAGGAATCAAATTTTCCCAAATGCTCAAAACTGTATTTTCATTGAGTTTTAAAAAAAATTTTCATGCTATATTGCAATATCATAGGCTATTATGTAGAACAGACATATTCGAATACAAGTTTTTGTATATTGCTATTCACTAACACTAACTATCAAATGAACAAAAACCTTATATTTTCAGATTGAGGTGCCGGCAAAACAGGCATTGCTAATCCGAGCATCAGATGAAAATGGAACGCAATGCATGTGGACGAAAACAGAGACCACATTGGATGAGAGACCAATTGGTCCAATTCTTTTAGAATTAGCCCCAGCTACTCAACTACCAAATCGCTATCTTCTTTTTGCTTTCAAAGTTTCTCATCAGAATGGCCGTATTAACCCAATACACCATACATAATAAGCAACTAACTAGGCCAAAAAATTAAAATTTTCATTTATACACAGATTCAAAAGAATGCATCGTTCAAATTCAGCAACACAAGTGGGACGTGAATAATCAGAACGAAGACAGAACTTGTGAGCCAACTGCATCATTAAGTTTGACACATTTGCAGCATGTATGCGCACAATTCAAGTGTGGTCACCAACCTTCAATAATTTCAATTTTTTCGTAAGTCTTGAATCAAATCAGTATTTACAGTTAACTTTGCTATGTATGGTTAAATCATTGGTTTGAAATTTTATAGAGAAAAACCAAAAGTATTTTTATCTACATGGGATCAGAAAAATAATCCCAGAAGACGTACACCTGTGACTTACAATGACGTTGACTCACATCATGTTCAAGACCTTTGGTTCTTTGTCAAAGGGCTATTGCTACCTGTCACCATTTCAAGTTCTGGCATATTTGCCTACATTGTTTGGAAAAGGTCAGTTCAAGTTCAAATAGCATATGCATAATTTTATGTCTAAGCAGCAAAAAAAATTTAGTTTAAGGTAGGAACAGCATTGTCTTTGAACGAAATCATGGCTCCCTGTAGTTCATTTTCATCTATTTTGGAGAGCCAGACATTGAAATTACCGTTTTGGGGATGAGAAAACGTGTATCCTGTACAACATTAACATTATGAATCTATAGTCTTGCTCAGGCTAACTTTATATTTGACTAGCCCATTTGAAAATATAAAGAAACCCCTTAAAAATTTCCAGACGAGTCAATGAATACATGAGAGGAGTTGGAGTGGGGATCGGAAACTCGGGGGACACGCCAATTGACGAGCCCATTGGCGAAGAGGCAGCCCTTCAACAATCTCTCATAATCCAAGATGGCTCGGAAACAAATGCCATCTTTTTAAAAGAAGAGCCCCCATCTTATTCGTCCATGTTTGATCCTCCAACTTACTCGGAGGCAGTGGAAGCCTCCATTCCACATATGGATTCCATCGAAGAGGAGAAGTCGAGTGATCCACAAATTGGAACAAGTAGCCAATGTCAATAAACTCACATTGCTATAAATTTTAGGACTGTCTGAAATGACTGAACTCTTTTTAGTTTGTTAGTTAGTATTTAGGCCCAAGTTTAGGAAAGAGCCAGATAGAAAGCGAACATTTTTATGTAAATCGGCGCGGCGCGCAGAGTTAACCACTAAATGTCCAGAGTAATACGGCAGCGAAAATTATTGAGACGAACAATGAAATCAATCAGTTTGGACGCTGATTTATATAAAAGTCATACTTTCCGATCAATCTTTTCTGAACTAATTAGATGAAATGCATGTCCATTAGAGTATTCAAAGAAAAACAATACTAATATTATGTAGTTGTAACTCCCACATAAGAGCTTTATTTGTTCCCTGTCGCAACAAATAGTACATACACATGTATGCATTAACTTAACTATTTAGTACAAAAAAATAGAACTGTGTACCTAACCTGAACCCAGATTACAACAATGGAATCTACTTTGTGCAATATCCAATTGGGATATTCACGAACGCCCTGGTTACGGTTTACCTGGTAGCTTTTCCAATCTGTTTGCATTGAAAAAGTTAGTGGAATACCGGAATATTTCGGTGTTCGTGAAAACCCTAAATATTTCTCATCGATTTTCTAAAATTTAGTATTTGGTATCAAAGAATATTCCATTCTTTTAACTGGGCAATCGCATGAGAATCTTAAATATAACGCAAAAGTATGTTAACCAATGCAAGTGAAGTTTAGTCAAATAATTTATTAATTTATAGCAGATGTAAAGAGCGCGCTACATCGATACCTAATAGCCTTTACTGTAACCTAATCATAGTTAAGTTAGTTATCTATAGTTAGTTAGTATCACAAACTGCAATTAATATTTTTTCTGCCTCTCATTATATTCATTTCTCAACTTATTTAACTTATCAATCACTGATTCCTGAACTGGAGCAAATTCAGGATTCCGTTCTTCCCGTCTATTTTTCAAATATCGGGAATTCAATTCAGAATGAGTTTCCGACGATTTCACCCAAGTAGAATTCATATAAGTTTTTTTCCCTTCATCCCACGGGCGAAGAATTTTATTCTTTTCGTCCGCTGGCAAATCAATTGGATCGGGAATTGATGGATCATTTACTTGAGTTACTACTTCCGGTGGCGGATCATATTTACCTTTGAGGGGATCAGTATCCACTTTGGATAGGCCGAGTTTTTCCCGTTTCTTATCCCGAATTTTTGCAAGTCTTTCTCTTAGTTTATCAGCTTTCTGGTCCGTTTCAACCCGTTTTTCACTTCGCACTCGGGAAGTTTCTTTGCTCATATCTTTCAAATTTTTAATTTGCTCAGCTCGAGCCATTTCATCTCGGCTGAATCCAAAGTAGCCCACACCGTGGCTTCTGATCTCTGTAAAGTAACAATATAATAGTAAATAAAAAAAGTTATGCTTAGTTAGTGGTGTGCAATTTAGTCTGCATTTCACTAATATTGTTGTGTTTCTGTTCCAACTCATGTAAGTTTCTGCTGGCGGAAAGTTTTAGCAAATAAAAAATATTTGACCTGAGATTTTTTTTTGTAACTGCTATCACTCACCATCATATAGAATATCCTGGTAGTGGACATCTCCTTTTTCTAGATTCTGCTGTTCTTCTTTATTCCATTTTTCACGCATCTGAAGTCTTAACCGTTCTTCATCACTTCCTTGAGGAAAAGGAGTATTTGAAGTGCTGGGAATATCTTCCGTTTCACACGTGGCTTTCAACTCCCGATCTTTCTCAATCAGTAGTGGCACATCTGTTTTTAGACAGCGACGAGATCGGCCAAAAGCATCTACGTAGTCAGTCCATTCGTCCTCATCATCATCGCAATGCAAAGTAGAATCAATTTGAATTGGCGGCCGATTATCCGATAGCTGTTTTCGTTCAAAATCTACAAGTAGTGTTGATAGAACGGTTTCGTTTTCAGGGTTCAATGCATTAGCCGACAGTTTGTCGTATAATCGAGCTTTGGCTTTTAATATTGAGCTGAAATGAAATCAGTTTTGCAGTTTTATGAATGGAATGGGAATATATATTACGGAAATAGTAACAGAGATGTTTTTACAAGTTTTAAGCTTACTTTCTAGCTTGTTCACTGTGTTCTGGGTCATCTGCAAATGTTCTATTTTGCTCCTGGTCTTTGAGTTTTCTAGATGCCACTCCTGAATTGGTCTTGGAATATGGGTTTCGTTGGTTTAATAATGAGGACTTTTTTGCACTCTTGGGGACTCCTCTGATACGCTTATCTGCTGCGTTTTTAGCAGCCGCTTCTTGCACTTCTGATTGTTTCCGCTTTAGTTCGAATTTAAGGTCTACCAGTGACTACAATTAAAAGTGAATATGATTAAATCTCAATAATGATTCTGTTAATGTTTTTTGATGCTTTGAAAAAATTTATAAATCTAAACGTTTTTCTTTATCTTATAATACTGATGTAAGTTACTTACGGAATGACCTCCAACGCTTAAAGGACGCGAGGCATCCATTTTCTCATAATTGTTTTCCCTAAATTATTTTTAATCGACCTTAATTTTCTTAATTACGAAAAAAAGGAACGAAAACGGTGGAACAAGAAAAAGAAACGATACTTCATTATTTACTCTTTTAAAATAACACCTTTTTGCCGCCAACATGATGATCTTTGGACGCCGACATTAGACATCAGCTATACCGACGTAGAGTAAACATGGTGGACATATACAAAACGTCATTCAATATTGGATTTAGAAATGACATTTTGATTCGATACTAAATTTTTGCTTTTTACTGTGTGATTTCCCCTTTTTTGCAATAAAATAAAGTGTATGCAAAATAATTATACTGTTAACTTCTTTATTACTCCTCCATTTGTGGAATGCAAGCTTATTCACAACTAATATGGTGCGACTTTGTCCAAGTAGGAAATATGCTTCTGCAAAATTTTCTGCAACACACGCTTGAATTTCAACTTCTTTTTCAATTTCTTGATCTTGATTTTCTTCTTCTTTTGATACTTTTTGTACTCTGCATGCAAAAAAATCCAACTCCCAGATCAAAACGTTACTCTAATCAAATCTTGTGTGCATAAGGAATCAGATTTTTCCATATTTCTTTCTTGACTTACGTTTCGACTTTAAAATCTCTTCATCAGTCAATTCCCCATCATCATGATCCCAGCCATGATTCCAACCGTAGGGATGTTTAGATTGACCGCCCCAATTGGTATCGCCCAGCCAAGAATGGTAGCTAATTAATTATGCAGTTCAGTTTAACTAACAATCGAATTTGAAATAAAACTGTGAGTCATGCAATGTCAAATTTTCGTAGATCATGTTCTATTTGTAAAATAGTGTTCCGCCAAAAGTTAAGAATAGCATGCCAAGAAAATTTTTAAAGACAGAACTTTGAAGAAAACCATATGAATTTACTTCAAAAGCATTGATTTATTATTATATAACAACAAAGCACCACTTAAGGCGTCATTAAATAGCAACAAGGTATAACAATAATACGAAATACTGAAATTCCAATGGAAACATTTGATGCCCATGATCATGGTACAGTAAATTGTCCTTTAACAAGCTGGAACGCCAAATTCAATGTACAGTACAGTGAGTGCGTAAATAGATCGACATAGCGTTCGAGCGATAGATATTTCAAGGAAGACACAAAAGTTCTAAAACAATTCGACGGAATATTATTTTTGGAACTTTGGAACACTCTATAATGCTACATGAACTTTAGAAGGACAGAGGTGGGGGAGAAGACTTATTGGATTGATCACCACCATTCTAAAGCTTGAATTCCTTTTTGTAACAACAAGCTGACCAGTTTTTTCAACTCAACAGTATTCTGTAAAACGGCAATTTTCTTTTTCGCTTTCAGCTTGAGAATCTCATATTTCAATCGATGTTTTTCATGATTAATGTATTGATTCCATCCATGACCTACATTCCCGTGGTGATGATGAGGATTACCTTTACCCCCCACGGAGATTTCTAACTGGGCTGCTGGTTTCCCACGATGACGCGGGGGACCATGGGGCCGAGGTGGTCCTCCCCCCCATCCACCCTGCCTTCTGAAGAGTAACAAATAGGAGCCAAATATAAGCTATTTGCTGAAAGAAATGGATCTCTCAAAACCCAACCAATGCTATAGTCGTTATTTGCTATTTGTTAGCGTAACAAAATTTACTGTACCAAAAGTGGTATATTGCCACTAGGCACTACAAGAATAAGACATAAATAGTGTAAAATTAACGTTCATGCGATAAATACATTCTCAAATTCTTAATAGGAATACGGTTGTGCGGGCACAGTTTGCAGTTATAGGAGTATGTGAACCTAAATGAATTCAAGAAAGTCCAGCGCTTTGATGATGACCTGGGCCACAATTTCAGCCCCGTTGTATTTGAGAATCTTTTTCCATTTTTTTGCCCTTTTCACTTGCTTGAAAAGCTCAATTCGAAGCTTTTGGACTTCAGGGTCATCATCAGGATCATACTCCTTGTGCTGGATCGGTGGTGGGCTCTTTAGTGGTGGGGGACCATACCTTTTCCAGCCAGTCATCTCATCAATTTTTAATTCATTTTAACTACTATACTACCCTACCCATTCCTTTGTGTTGACAGAAAACACAACTTACTATATCTTAGAAAATTTAAATCCGAAAGAGAAAGAAGGAGTGAAGAAAATGACATTTGGGTCTCAAAAGCAGTCAAATTATAGTCGGGTAGCAAAAAAATTGAATCTCAAAAGTGCGTCTAAATTTCTAAAATGATTATTAAAGAGTAGCTCGGTAAAGGAATTTGACTTTAATTTACGAAATTCCCGTGTGTTGTGTTACTATGAGGCACTTAAAGGTAAGTAAACGTAATGTAACAAATGAAGTACTTACGAAGAAGGTCCAGGATGTCCTTTAGAGACCTCAATCGAGAATGGCCATAGCAAACGAGCCTCAGGACCACGTTCATATAGATCGTCTTCGTCAATTGGGCCATCTTCTCCGTGGGAAACTGTCCCTTTTCTTTCCATGAATGCCATTGAATCCTGGACTTGTTGCTCCCATCCTGTTGGGAATTCTAAGGGTACCGCCCTTTCTTGGCCTCGCCACAAGTAGCCCTCGTCATTCTACAATATGGAACATTAAACATATAGCTAGAAAATAACTGTAATCTTGATCTAATTAGAATCTTTTGAAACAAATAAGGCATCAAAGTTATTCTTGAAATTTTGATTTTAAAGATATTTGCCAGTAAAGAAATCAGAAATTTAAAAGCGATGAAAATATCATTGTCCTATAGTATCATGTCTAGTACTACTAAAACTACTACTGAGAATTTTTTCATGCTTCCAACATTTGTTTGTCACTGCAGCAAACTTGCCGCAAAGCAGAGCAGTGAAAAAAAAACCAAGTTGGATTGAAAAAAAGTTAAATACTTTCTGATCAAAACGTAAATTCCTAGCTACAAAAAATTCGAACAATTAAAATTGTTTGTGCACACATAACACAGGTAGTTTTGACAGCAATAGATACGGTATCATATTTAACTTGTCAAACTAGAAAAACAGTAGCACTACATAATAATAATAATAATAATATGAGTTTATTGCAAATTTCAAGATCCATACACAGAAGTTGTTAGTCAGTCAATACAATTAATACAATTAGTCAAAATTTTCTTGCCCTCAATTACAATGGGATTAATAGAATATGACTTACAATTATATAGATAGCTGATATTATATCATTGTCACAATTGGCTACACGGCATAGTAGAGAGTACACAGCGTTACGTCGCATTGCACCCCAACTAGTCAAATTCCGACTAACAAACTCTCTTGATACACTAAAGATACCCCATTTTCCAAATACTTTTCTGAAACAGTTGTTGATAGTGACTCTTGCTTTATCCTGCAATTTCTTTGTCACTGGTATCCA
>Ga0210040_10006409_pt1 | contig 14669 bp, 12 predicted proteins | sample CryGeyCG12114_NA_FD_185462 | JGI IMG/M metagenome (GOLD analysis project Ga0210040, IMG submission 185462) | Groundwater microbial communities from aquifer - Crystal Geyser CG19_WC_8/21/14_NA (SPAdes) (version 2) | ecosystem: Environmental > Aquatic > Deep subsurface > Groundwater | place: USA... | reverse complement strand
ATATAATACCCGAATCGGATCTAAATCGGATTTTTCGATTTTTGACACTCAGAATCGTTTTCTACGCTATTGAAAACCTAGAAAATCATGTTTGCATCATTTTTCTACTGAATGTCATTTCTACACATATAATACCCGAATCGGATCAAAATCGGATTTTTTCGGTTTTTGACATTCAGAATCATTTTCTACGATATTTAAAAAGTAGATATGCCATATTTGTTGTTTTTTTTGGAATTTTTTGTTCTGACCTTTAGTGACCCCTAGCGGGTGATTGAAACCGAATTCGGGAAATCTGATTGCAAATTTGGATTCAGCGCAAAAAAATGAACATTTGACGAACTTTTGAAAAAATTTCATCTGAATGTCATCTTTCTGTGTTACCGGTGCGGGGTCCTTAGCTATGATCTACAAATTCCGCTCCCTTATTGGAAAGCCAAGTTTCGGTCGTTAAGACCTATAAAGATCGAAGCTTGTGGGTCCTACTTTTCGGATGCCAAGCTACTACCCACGTTTTCACAGTTTGTTCATAAAACAATTAAATTGTTATTACTGTAACATTTTATTTATTCGAGACACTTTCAGTCCTCACTTTCCTTGAATATTTTGGCATGATTTATCTATGTGTACATCCTGAGGTAAAAAAAAATTCTATGCCGCGACTGTAATTTTTTTGCGGTGGGTAAATCATTGTATTTTAACTGAATAGATTATAAGTAATAATAAAGGTTTTATCATGATGTACTAATGTACTGAGATCATAATCAGGTAATTAGTATACAACTTACAATATCGGGAAATCATCTGATGAAAATTAAAAAACGCCGAGTAAAAAAATTTTTGCTTGAATTCTTGAATCGCAGAAAAAATCACTACGACCACAGCTCTGCAATTAAAAATGAAGCGATAAAAAAAAGTCGTTTCAACTTAGGTGCAGAAATTCCTTATTGCATGCATGTTATGAAAAACAATGCTTCAAATGCCTGTAACAGTTAAATCATATATTTATTTTTAACATACTCACAGCAACATATTGTGCGTTCATTAGATATGATATGAGAAAACTTCTGGTACAACTTGGCAGAGCCCGGGATAGAAACACAAACGTTAGAACTTTCACAGTTTCGTGATTTTGACGAAAATGTTTCAATTAAATGTTGCAAAAGTGAATTACGTAAGCCACTGACAATGCATTTTTAGTTTTCAATGCGAAAAATCTAAACTTTTATGCACTGCTTCATTCGGGGCTAATCAGACCAAAACTGGACTATTGTAAGGTTTCAACGCTTATTTTCAAAATCCAAGACTTAGACTTCACAGTTTGGTATTGTTAAGTTTTCTGCGTTCTTTTCAGCCATGAGATACATTTGGATTGTGTCCCCTCAGTTGGCCAGTAAGAGGGTTTTGAAAAAAAATCACAGAAAAAGGGAAAAATTGTTCTCTTTTTAGCTTTAACTTTTTTCTATCAACATTAAACTAAAAAATAAATACTGGAAATTTTTTCACATACAGTGGGCAAAAATTCTTTCAAAATCTGAATATTGATCAAAAAATTGTAGTTTCCAGACGACACACTCCAGTTTTCCATGGTGAATCCCTTTGCTGAATGAAAATTTTGTCGCAGTTTCTGGGACCTCGTGTGGAAGCCAGTGTAGACCTTGATCAAAATCGTACAAAATAGGCTTGTTCAATATAAAATCAGAAAGGCTTAGAAAACAAGAGGCTGGTTTATACTAAAAACGTACTACATTGGATTTTTACGCTGTTAAATACCGAAATGAATACTTTTTATGCCTTACAAAAGGTATATAGAATAGTATTTGTAGAAGGTACGGCAATTGAAGCCAGTATGCTAAGCAACGACAACACATCCCGTGATTTTACATTTCAAAAACGTCTTATGCAGTTGAATGTCAACCCAGACAATTTATTCATTTAATTATTCAGTTAATTAAGTTAAACTTTGTTTCTCTCGCTTCTTTTTTTAGAAACTATGATTTACAAACCGTACAAATTATCTAATGAGTTTAAAATACGAGTGAAAGACCCATTCGCTGCAAAATTACGTCTTTGAATTATGTATTACTTAAACGACAACTCCAGGTTTCTGTCATTTCTAAAAATTATGTTTAGAATTTTAATTGGTTTTTTCCAGATGTAATCAGTTTCGCGGTTTGTTTGGTGTTGTTTTTAGCTGAATATTTCTTCAATTTTGAAATTAATAATAACAACAATCGGCGCCTGGAGTTATGAGTTTGATTGAAAATGCAAAATTCGTGTACATTAGTTCTTCTTATAGCCTCAAAAACTATTTTAACACAGGTGCAGAACAGTTTTATCTAACATAATATGGGATACATTGTTTGGAAATGGTGTTCAAAAGTTGAGTTTTCTAACTTTTTCTACAAGTAAATCAAAATTACAATGTGAATCTATTATGGTGGTTAAAAAAACGATTCCAGATGACGTCATCTGGAAGCTTGTTTACTGTTTTTTGAAAAATTGCTAGGCAATTGCCACCCCCTGGCCTTACCCAACTGTACTAAAAAAGCTTGAAAATGCAAATTACTAAACAAACTCGTTCATGCTGAAAGCCATAGTAAACAGTATTGTCCATGATGAAAAAAATGCTAATTATGCAGGCAGTTTTTTCAAAAAGCCCATTCCGCAATTCCATGTAGATTTCTTTCGCAAAGGCACACATTTCTTCAGTTGAATTTTAAATGCTAAAATTTTGGTGGCCCTGTTGGGCTCTTGCACTATCTAATTGGTGATTTATTAATTTTTTCAAAGACAAAAGGATTGACAGTGACGTTTATTGTGTATCACAAGTACTTGACTCAATTAGTTTTTTTAAAACAATTTTTCTTCAAGTAGCACGTTAGGTTACGCAAAGTTATGTCGGCTAGTCATATCAATATTGGCCTACTTCCGTGTGCACGGAATTTTGTGATTAAAAAAGAGCTATTTTACTCTAAAGTTATGTGGCAACAGTTACTTTTTGCCGGTTACTGTGCTAAAAAAATGTTAAAAATGCTTCATTTTAAAATGACACATGACGAATTTGTTGATTTCTAGGAGATGTGGGGTTTTGGTTGCCACAGGTTATTTGCCAAAAAATTTGCTATTTTGAACGGATTTTCAAGTTTTAATTGTAGAGTTTTTTTGGGCTTTCCTTTAAAGTATCAGATATAAATATTGAATGACGCAAGATTACTATTGACACCATCAAAAGAGATTTTTCTCAGTCAATATGAATTCCGTAACACTAAAATTTGATGCTGCACTTCCAAAATATGTACATTCAACCGTAGAATTACGGATTCGAGAGGTGTGAATATTTTCAGGGAATGTTGTAGTGGCTTTTTAAATTATTTTAGGCAGAAAGCACGAGAGTATGGGAGATAGGGAGCGACTATTTTTATTTTCATTGCCCGGGCTTTTTTAATCATTGCTTCCTATTTCCAATATAGTACCACTTCAGTTCTTTGTAATGATTTAGACATTTTCAGAGATATTGGTCTTATCTAGACTCTAGACTAGCCGGGCCCACTGGCCTTTAGTCACAGTCACTTTTACGAGCAAAATTTCAAACCTGCAAAAGTTTCAATGATGCACAAATATTTTGAAGCATGCCAAGTTTCTAGAATGTGATAAACAAAATTGTCGAATATTAAAATAATACAGAGTCGTTTAACACATTCTAGAAACCGAAGTTTTGCAAGTTAGGGTTTGATCGCCCTAAATTCGATTTAAAATAAATGTTCACATTTGATTGCTATGGAAAATTTATTTGTATCAAAAGTTAGGGTTAGTGTAAGTGACCGTTGGGAATATTACCATAAAAGTCAATCGCTTCGACAAAAAGAGTTACGTATCATTGAGCATAAAAGAACCTATACAAATGCAAATCAACCTGGAATCAAACAATGATAGCCGGACCCACTGGCTTTTAGCTAGACTCACTCTTACGAGTCGATTTCGAAACCTGTCAAACTTTCAATGATTCACAAATTGTCTGAGGTGCAGCAAGTTTCTAGAAGGTGATAAAGGACTTTCCTTGCATCAATTTATGATTTTATTTATCATTGAACGATTTTGCTTTATAACATTCTAAAAACTTGCTGCACCTCAGACAATTTGTGAATCGTTGAAAATTTGACAGGTTTTGAAATCGTCACAGCCACCGCCTTAAAACCGCTAAAAAATTAGGGGATTCCATTCACAAAAGAGACAGTCACGAAAACGGATCATGGGGGGACGCTGGCTCAGGCATGTCATTGAAAAGCCTTCCCCACTCCGACTCAAGCCTGTCATTGAAAAGATTTTCCCACTCCCACCACACTCCCCTTGTCCAGATTAGAAATGATCCTCCAGTAAAGGCGGAGTTCTTACACATCGGACGGAATCTTTTTTGTGTCGTAGCTCTCGGTTCCAATGAAATCACAGGTCTCACATGCTACTCTTTTGTGGACGGAATTCCTTTTATTTTCTTTAGGGTTTTGAAGCCGCGTTGGTGGCAGTGAAAGATGAAATAAATTGTACTTTGTGGTGTACAATTTATTTTTATTCACTGACATTTTTTTTTTCATGGTAACACTGACAGGACAGGAAAATCCTAGGCTTAGACGGATAAGGTAATGATTTACAATACAAACAGATGAATGTGTATTCGATCCTGTTTCCCAGCTATATTATATAGATTATGTTACCATGTATCGCAATTTCAAGGAAAATTACATGTAAAGTTAAGTAACTTTGTAAATTTTCACAGCAAAAGTAGATTGATTGTACTAGCAAGAACAAATGAGCTCATGGGCAATAAACTAGCTTGAGAAAAATGCCACCCTAAAGCACCCACAGTGATTTTTCCAAATGATCGAAATTTCATCCTCCAATAAGGATGACGGGTCTTAAAAGGTAATATATTCTTCTGAACACTCTCTAGAAATGCAGAGGACTGCTCATGCAAACAACTAGCGTAGATGTGAATGAATATGGCGCACATAGCTATAATGCACGTGGCAAGCACACTAGGAATATATAAGAGCCAGGTGATAAGCTGGGAAAATCTGATGCAAATATAAACGCCAATAATGAGAAATGGAACGATTATAGTTAAATGGCAGAGAGAAAACAATTGTAACATGTCCCACAGGATGAGATTCAAAACCTTCTGCTCAATGTATAGTTTACAGACGTTTGTGAGCATGCTGTTCACAACTCGTTGGTTTGTGATACTTGAGGCTCCTATTTGATGTGTGACGGCTTTTATGCATTTCAAAAGCCGGTTCGAAAAATCACAGTAGACCATGAATAATAAAACACAGGTGTATGCATGGAGGAGCATTAAGGATAAGATGATATATGAAGCGAATCGAAACGGAAGTAGCTCAAAGTTAGGAGTGGGTAAGTGCCAGTGGCCAACAGTTCGAAATTCTCGGAACATTTTGTCCAGCGCTGAATCATTGATAAAGTAAATCGTAAATGCAAAAGGGCCCATTTCAACGATAATTATGAAATGTAGAATCATAGTCAAGAAACTTGTGATAGCCGCATCTTGTTTGAAAACGTGGTCATCTATGGGAATTAAAAAAACAGGAAATTCATTACAAAGAGGTAAGACAGACAGACAGACAGTTGAACACAATGACTGAGTACCGTTGTTTTCGGTGATAAGTTATTGTTTGTGCATACTTGCGTTCATGGAATTTAAAATGGGAGTGATCCAGTTGAGAATCAAAATGAGGAGTTTTTGTTGGCAAATGTAAAACGCACCAGACACACCTCCACAAATGGTGACGCTTATTGTGATGAAAAAAAGAATACATTGAATAATGCTTTTTTTCTTAATTAATAGTTCACATATTTGTAGCAGAGTAAGTAGAATGCACAGTATGGTGGTCACGCAGAAGACCCAAAAGTGGGTCCTTTTGGAAATCTGGAATCTTCCGCTTTCGGAATCGAATCTGACATAAGTGCATTTACATGCTGAGAAAAAATTGCAAATTTTTATCAACTGAGAGAGCAGAGAATGACTATATGTTTTTTTAAAAAAAATTGATAAATTATGAACTTGCAGAATCGCGGAAAACAAAAGCCTATTTTTCAAATATTTGTTCATTTTGACGAAATTTTGTGGATAAATTAGGAGAAAAAGTAGAGTGAACTGGTTTTTTTTCCACAATTGAAAAAGTTACCAAAAAGCAGCTTTAAAATTTTTTTCAACAGTATTGGCCGTGTACTGCTATGTTTAGGATAATTGACGAAAGTTTGACAGCAATTTCATGCTTATCTTTTTTGATCTAATTTGTGGTGAATCTATATCCCTTTAATTGAACCTTATCATCTTATGAGCTCTATAAGCCATATAATCATAAAAATTAATAATAAGCTGATGGAATTTAAAAACAGAAATTTAATGCCTGATATGGCTCTGATAATTTGCGGTTCAGACTTGACAACGTATCTCAAAAAAAATTCGATAATGGCCTCTCAACTTTTTATGATTTTGTATAGTTATTCGTTTTAAATGTTGGCGCGAAGGATGGATAAATAATAGCGTTTTGAAAATTTCAAATGGTTAATTTTTACCAGATTGCAGCGAATATGTTTGGCTGAAGCAAAAATTATTTAGGAAAAGGCTTTTTTAAACCATCCGGTCTGTCGTGTGATGTTTTTTTTATATTACCATTGACGCGATTGCTGTCTGTCTGTGTGTTATTTACAAACAGTCACAATATTCGTATATACGACTTCAACTTTTTGCTGTGAATTATTAACTTTGCTTTAGTAAAGTTATTGAGAACAGCTACAGAAGAGAAAGTAAGAGAGAGACAGAGAGAAGCGCAGAGTAGGGAAGGTACATTGAAATACATTGCAGCTTGGCTTTCACCCAAAAGCTTCTACAAAATCCTTGTGTGACTAAACTTGTTCGGGATATTTCTACCACCCAACCCAACGGATAGTCATGAAATTTAGCATACCGATAGTAATCCCTCTGGAGTTCCCGGAAAAACTTGCCATAGTAAATCTGTTTTTTAATTGATGAGTTATAAACGTTTAATTGTAAGTCAACTGTAAATTGCGTTGCGGCATGTATGGGAGGATTGTGCGTGCAGTTAATAAGTGTACTAGCATGGATTAGTTGTTAGTGTTGCGGCATATAGGATGGGCAGGCCAGAGTTCAAAGCCTACATACGGAATTTTTTTGCTCGGTTTTTTTTTGCTCGCCCATGTTTTAAATACCAATATGCCATGTTTTAACTTTAAATCACTTAATATACGGCCGTTTATGCACTACATTTGACGATTCTGGATACGTGATTATGATAACTTTCATACTGAAAACAATGTTATACGATATATATTGTACATAGTCATAATTCAACACCGTTCAGTAGTTGTGCCAATCACAACTTAATATGGAAGCTCCGGTGCGTTCTATCACAAAGGATTTCATTGATTTCAATGTGTGGAAAGCTAAACGCCAACGTTTAAATACATAGCGGAATGTAATTCATCCTACAGGTTTGATTTGATCTAGTTAATCTCAAGTTCAATAAAATTGTCATTCAAATTATACCTGAGTGAAATTTTCATATTGTATTAATTAAATTTATTGAATATTCCTTTACCACATCTTTTTTCAAGCAAAGTTTTCTATGGACTTACAGAGGGTTTATTCTTAGTTTAATGATTGCAATGAATGATAACACATTTTTGCTCCAACAACAAAATAAGATCGGATAAGTGTATAATTGAAAGGATTGATATTAATGATTGAAACGTAGTGACGTGGTGGTAAATTAGACGACAAAATATTGAAAAGTCAATCAAGAAATCAAAATCGATTGTGTGTCTGCTACCAACAGATTTTTATTGTAGAATAAAAAAAATCCTGTCAGAATCGAAACCAAAAGCACACCGGAACATTAAAAAATGCTGTCTTTTCTGGTTTTTTCCATTATATGACCTTTATGTCATGCGCGATTCCTAAAAGTGTGTGGAGAGTGAAAACTCATCTTCGAATCTAACTTTTCATGCATCCTAATCGGTCATAACTATGCACTCACTCGATGGTCTCGACTAAAATTAAAAAGCCGATAACTTTGTAAGCCTTCAGGTTTTCAAAAAAGCCTCTTATAAATGATCATTTCTCCTGAGAACCAATTGCTTTGCTCACGCAGTAATTTTTTTTCCAAAAGCTCAACAAGTTTTTTGTGAATTATGAAAAGCTCGTATAAAGTGTGAAAAAATTTAAAATCACGGAATAAATCCTCAAATATGCGCAAAAAACTTCAAAGATACACCCGATGCCGTGTAAAGTTGTACATTTCTACGTGCGTATATCTCCCAGCCAATTAGATCAGTAGGTAGAAGTTGGAAGTCCAGCGACATTGGCATTGAACTGTATAAAAGCAAATGAACTGTGTGGGTTGAATGATAATATTTAAAATCTATCAACACAGGAACTACAGAACAAAATTAGCCAAATAATTTTTAGAAATAAAATTGTTCTATTTTTATTTTAAAATCCTGTCCAGACGTCAATTGAGTAATAATGATAGATAATTAGCAATATACGTCTAATCTGATTGGGTTCATGATTTGCAATCCGCTAAAAAAACAAATATGCTAGAAAAATTCATGTGTCACGCTTTTTTACAACCCTAATTTCCAGTTCCAGCTTTAATCACACGCAATAACTTGCATTAAAACTGATAAAATAAATAAGTAGTAGAAAGCTTGTTTCATGCATGTGATTGAAATGCGATTAGAACCTAACTACATGATTTTCATATATGATAAGAAGAAATGTGGATTGAGAAGCTCAGGTTTCTCTAAAAAATCATTTGTAATCATTTTTATTCAAAACTTTCGGTCGAATAAACCAATTTTTTCGTTTATACAATATGGAAAAACTGAAACAACTTGTAAACACTGGAATTTTGATTCTAAAGACTCGGTATTCCAAATCCATGTTCCAACAATTCCTCATAATGATAAATATGTTCACCGCATGTAAGTTGGCGTACATCCGATGGGATGAAGCCAAAGGCCAATTTGTGAGGGCGAAAAATACTCATTTGTGTAATCTCCTATTTCTTGTAAGTTTAGCTGCAATTGTGAAACTGCTAATGGCTTTCGAACTGTTATATTCGGCTAGACAAACTACATTTGAATACATTCTATTTGGCCCTACAATAATCAGGGGACTCTCAGGCTGTGTTATCAATGCAGCAATGGTTTTCCAGCGAACTGCTCTCATTTCGTTTCTCAACTCGTACATCATTGTGAGCAAAGTTTTTGAAAATGGTGAGTTTGTACGAGGTTGTTTAATTAAAAGAATATTTGGATGTTGAAATCTTTATAAAATTGACAGGACGTTTCGGAAAATTTTCATATTTCAATCTCATTTTAGATTGCAGAATCCAAAAATCAAACTCGTTCATAACTTTCTTAATAAATTGGATGAAAGATGTTATCCTGTTAATGTCATTAGGGCCCAATTTGATTCTTGGTTTTTTATATGGAAATCCAACCGTCAAAACTGTGATGTCAACTTTAGGAGCTGAAAGTTTGCATTCGGACCAAAATGGGAAATATTTAGCTGTTCACGTCCTCCTCGTTGCTATATATTCACTGCTTTTTTTGCATGCATATGTAGCTTTGATAATAATCGCAATGTATTGGGATTTAACTGACAGGATGCTAAAATTTAGCTGTGATGCTCTCTCAGGAATTCAAACTCAACTCATTGCAGAATCCCGGACGGGGAACAATATTCAAAAGATTCGAATGCTGAACTCCAGATTGAGGCATATTTGTCAAACTTTTACACATCAAAGAATTATGTATGCGAAAATGAAACAAATTATTCAAGCTTTTGTTGGGATCTACATTACAATTGTACTGCCCATCTTGATTCTTCTAATTTATGTCATGTTAAGGTTAAGCCCGTTTTTGAATTGGGTCATTTTCATATGTGTTTTGATTGTCCTGATATTATGGACCTCAATGTGGGCCAATATCTATATTTGCTCTAGTTCTTTGTATGAACATTCGAATAGGTTTATTAAAATGGGACAAACGATTGGACGTCTTTTGAAAGTTGGATTACCCTATTGGAGAGCCAAATTCAGGTCTTTCAGACCTATCAAAATCGGAACTTTTGGATGCCACTGTTCACATGCCAATTTACTATCCACGTTTTCTCAGTTTGTTCATAGAACTATTAAATTGTTGTTGCTCTAAAGGGGGGGGGGGATAACTGATTTATTCAGCACTGACACATATTTGTGTTAGCCTTAACGACTCAGTATAATGGTACATAGTATTTTCAAATAAATTTTAGGTTTTAAAACACAAATTATCAATTTGGTGCATATAGATGATGGTTTAGGATTTGAATGGAACTTTTGAGGGCAGTGACGGCAATTTCCTCAGATAGGCTTTTTGGTAATCTAAATCCCTCTCTGAAATCTTCAAAAAACCGAGTTATTGTTCCCCTTGCTCCGATAAAGAGTCCAATGACTTTTATACTATTAAGTTGGTATTTAGTGATCAAGTCTGGAATACACGGATCATATATTGATTGCTTCTCTTTGTTGACTTCATCAGCCTGTTTCAAACTCATCTCAAAACGTATTGTAGGGTCTAGTATCCATCCAATGTTTTTACTGACATCCATGGCCAAAATGTCAAATCGTCTGATTGATCTGTTGGTTGCATTGCAAATCATTTCCTCTACCACGGTGAAGCCTGTCTTGCGGAGATTTTCTGCAATTAAACTTCGGATTTGGTTATGCCTACCAATCCTCAGCAAATATCTCTTGGAACAAAAACCTAAGACATGGGGGAGAGTTTCATACTCGCTGCAGTGTCTACAGCGGGATCCATCTTGGCTTCTTCCAGGGACACCTCGTACTGGGGCTACATTCGCATTCATTTTCATAGCTGCCACCCACTCTGAGGAGGAAATATCATTATGATTAGCAACCCATTTATTTACATACGTTACTTCTTGGAATAACTGTACTCCCATTCCTTTCTGGGGTAAGTTGCACCAAGTTTTGAATTCCATTTCCCTTAAATGTTTCCTCAGTTGACGAGAAGATGTATTTTCATGGAATTTTTCTTCAGGAATGGAAAAAATTTTCGCGCAAAATTTGATATCTTCGTTCAGCGTGTGTGTGTGTTTTATGTGTTTATCATCAGCCCGCATCAAAATTAGAATTGAGTTGTAGTTCTGCAGAAAAGCTTCCCATTGGGCCTTTGGTAGTCCAAGTCCTTTCAGATTATTTGGTGAATATAGCATGCTGTTGGGGGTATCAGAGGGTAGTCCTAGGATTTCTTTGGCTGCACTGCGGATCATCAAATCTAATTTTCTAAGAAACAAGTTATTTAGTTTACCAAGGGGGGCATTTTGAAAAGGGTATATGACTTTGGGCTATAGATACTCATTCAAAATTTTAATTTTTTGCTCCGGTCGTAAAGCAGGGCTCGACCGCAAGAATTCAAGATCGTTGTGTATCTGCTTTAGCATATTGCTCTCATCAAAAACAATTTCATCTTTAAAATCGACACCAAGGTATTTAATCGTTTCATTTTCTTGAAGAGATGAAATTTGGTCTCTATTGGACAAAATAAATAATAATAATAAATAATCACTAGATGTATTGATTGATATTGAAACAAATATGAACAGAGGATTTGTCAAACACAAATTTTAGTAGAGTGTTTCACCTTACACTTATATTCGGAAAGAATCAATGTTAATTTTATAGATGATTTGAATAAAAATGTGGGACATATATAGCAAACAACGTGGACGATAACACTGCCTACTAACTCTAATAATTAGGGGGTGTTACCAAAAACCTTGCTACAAGTCAAAGATTTTTTTATTCAGTTAATATCGTAATTAATTAAACCTTACAGGTCGTAGCTCAGGATTCACAAATTGTATCATATTTAGTGATCAACTGAAGAGTCTCATTTGTAGCTAAGGGTGGCATCGGATCGGATCATATCGGATCATATCGGATCATATCGAATCGGATCGGATCAAGCTTTTTCATCCGATAGCCTCTATCGGATCAGATCGGATTTGGGGTGATCCGATCCGATGATCCGATAGAATCCGATAGATAGAACAATGTTGAAACGAGTAACCATGCGATACTTTGTGTAAAGCTTTCTTCGATATCGCATTGCACAGCTTAAGCCACACATGCATATGAATTCATGAAGTAAATAAAACTTGAACACGGCAATATGCGTATTAAAGTATGTTGCACTATTTATTGCACATTGACATTGCACCATTTGGAATCAAAATTGGGACTTTCATAGAGTATGCTGCTTATACCATTTAATATTAGAGATTTCAAAAATTTGCCAAATTTAAATATAATATAATGAAACAGAACTGTGGTGCCATTGTTGTATTTATAAAATGGCAAGTTTAAGTGAAATTGAAATTAGTAGTCAAAGTCAAAATCAAGACGAAGAAGTTTTAGCGGACAAACCTAGAATGCACACGCATTTTTCCGTTCATTCTTAAATATTGTTTGCCTCGGATCGGTTTTTCGAGTTGTTATCGGATCGGATCGGATTTGAGGTGATCCGATCCAAAATCCGATAATTCCTATCGGATCGGATCGGATTTGGGGTGATCCGATCCGATCCGTTGCCACCCTTATTAGTACCTTTGAATCCTGCAGCTGCTGTAGTATTGGGCCTTTTAGTTATCAAGATATAATAAAACCCGGTATAAAGTTATCCTTTAATGCTAATTGTTGGCTATGGAAGTATACCATAGTATGAAGTTACATACATAGCGTCAACTTGAATGACAATACTTCGATACAAATAGGTTTTGCACTGTACAGATTTTGTAATAGTGAGTAGCACAGGGAAGTCATTAGGAGCAACGCAGCAATACAAAACATAAATGAGATTGTTGGGATTATGGGTGCTGTGAATTTTGATAGCTAGCAGAAAATATTTGTGTGAATGTGAATCATTTTATGGATGCATAAAGTGTGTACTGTCTGTCATTAGAATAAGGTGGGGTTATCACTGTTTTTTAACAAATTGATGCAAAAGTGGTTTTCAATTAGATTGATACAATCGTGTTTTTTTTATTAGACTGATGCAGTGATGAGGAGTTTGAGTATAAGCCTGTTGTTTAGGATGCGCTACTTTTAGAATTTGTTTGTACAAGTTGTGCAATTCTTAGAGGACGGAGAGAAATTTCATTGTTCGGTAGTTTTGGCCGCCTGTATACAGCGCAATGAATTTGTAGTTAAGTGGCCAAATATTTCGTGCGTCTGATCAATTCGATAATTAATTACTGTTTTAACATAAAATACAGTGTAAGAATCAAACCACGAGTAGTTCTCCAGAATGTGAGAGCTTACGGTTTGTGTTCTTGTTGAATGTTTTATTGGAATTATGACACACGAAAATACATTTAAAAATATCATCATTTTTCAATGCTCAAGATTAATCTTGAAATGTATCAATTAATGGAATATCAAATATTCTTGATTATACACATTTAATTCAAGCTAAATTTATCATATTCCAAAACAGATTTTATCATAAAATTGCTTTTAGACGTTTAATGTTCGTTCATGTAATTTGCATCTTCTCCTAATCAATTTAAGAGTTTTTATAAGCATATCTGTGTTTTTGAATTTCAAGCTATATTTAAAATATACAATCTCAAGCAGTATATCTTAAAGCTCTCTACAAATCAGGGGAGTGCTCATTGATTACTATGGAAAAAGTCAACAGACTTCAACATTGGGTGATCTTCGCAGTCGAGGATGGATTTCTGTATTTACGAGATCGATACTTCGAATCAATGTTTCAGCAATGCATAAGAATGCACAATTTTTTCAAAGCGATCAAGGTTGCACACATAAGATGGGATGAAGAAAAATGCCGATTCAGTCCTGCCAAAACAACACATTTTTTCAACCTTCTCTTCTTGATAGGTTTAGCTCTCACTGTCACATTTATTATGATTCACAAAGTTTAGGCACGGGAAAACCTTACTATCTACTCTCTAATAGTATTGGTTGCAGAAACCACTAGCACAACCATGTGCTCTATAGTAATTTTTCGGAGAAATGCTCTCATTTTGTTTCTCAACTGGTACGCCAGTATACACCAATCGTTCATCCAAAAAGGTATTGAAGTGAATAACAACTAATTAACTTTAACTAATACTTTTTTATTTCGCTTAGAAACGATTCTATATTTATTGGTTGAAGTAAAATTTATTGAACAGTTGATATGTGGACAATTTGTGCGTTTTTTGTCAAATGTTGACAGTAACAAAAGATTTTTTGAATTCTACAACTTTTTTCGAGAATTTTTTCACGAAAATTTTGTTGTACTACAAAAGCTCTGTTGCTGATTGATGTCGCTCAAAATCTTAATTGTTAGTTGTTGGGGCAATAGTTGTTAGTGTTCCATGTTTGTCAAAATAATTTGTAGGCTAGCTGAATGTTACCCGTTTCCAGCAGATCAATTTGAGCGTTCGAAGCGTACAGTCATGTCAAAACTAAGCTCCGAATAAACTTAAAATTATATGAATCCCTGTCTATTCATTTTAGTCTAACTTGCCTAAACTAACTAACCAGCCTGCCTAC
>Ga0210040_10006408_pt1 | contig 14671 bp, 20 predicted proteins | sample CryGeyCG12114_NA_FD_185462 | JGI IMG/M metagenome (GOLD analysis project Ga0210040, IMG submission 185462) | Groundwater microbial communities from aquifer - Crystal Geyser CG19_WC_8/21/14_NA (SPAdes) (version 2) | ecosystem: Environmental > Aquatic > Deep subsurface > Groundwater | place: USA... | reverse complement strand
AGCTTCTAGTCACGGTCCATCGTCGCTATGTTACATCCAGGCCCCATACCGCCAATGACATAACGCGGCTCAGGGACCCAAGCGCCTTCTGTAATATACTAGGGTGTTGTCGAAGAAGGGTAGGGGTCCTTCTGCTCACCTCGGAGTAAGCATGCGTCGGAGGGGTTCCGAACTGCCCAAGAGACATAAGCAATGTCAAACCCATGTGGCAGCAGACAACTGGAAGACCCTTGACTGAGTCTTGACCAGGCCTCGGATACTCCTTGCACCCAATCATCGCGCAATTTACATCCATCGTCCCCCACTTGTCTTGAACGGTATTTTGATGTCTGCTCAGTAATCAGTCGTGCTGTATATGCTTCTGTCTGCTTTACTTCGAGCCTAGGCAGTTACCGCCTGGAACATTGCAGCATTTGAAGGACTGCGCCAAGCCACTTTATTCCATGCGCAACTCCAATCTCGAGACGCTATTGGAGGTCGAAACCCCTGCACTGCCGCCTGCCGTGACTAATGCCTGATCCGGTTAGTGCGTGTCTACGCCAGGCTCCGCCTCGCGCCCCCGTCGCGATCACCTACATCCGGGAAGGCAGTCCGTTGATGTAACAATTCGTCAACAAACAGCAAGCGATATTCTACAGGCATGGAAAATGGGCAAGCCTACACTGCAGCGCGACTGTCCAGCCGACCTTCCCTTTTGAAACATGATCAACTCCACAATCATTATTGACCTCGTACCTGCAGCACCCACATAACTCTTACACCTCTCGCCTGGAATGTTTTCACGTTCAGCACCAGACATCGATCAACATGTCATCTCATGCTAGGCATTTCAAGAACGATGGACTGGACAACCTCCCCAGACCAGACTACCACGCAGAACTGCTCGCCTCTCTCGAGCGCATCAACACCTATAATCCCCCAGTCCATACCTGCAGTACTGGCTGGTCCTTCTCGGGCCTCTACAAAGGTCCAACATCAATAGCCTTCCTCTTCAATCGGCTGTCTCAGTTCTATCCGGATCTAACATTTAAATCGCAGAGCCTCCAAGAATGGGCAGAAGACTACCTCAAGCTCGGCGACGTCGCGCGGAAGTCACACGTCGATCCAGACCACTGTGGGATTGCCAACGAAACGCTCGCACATCTCGCTGTTAGCGCCGTGATTAAAAATGACCCAAGTCTAGCTGAGAAACTTGGTGGCTACGCCAGTGTCATCAATTCCGAAGGCGGTGGATCGAATGAATGGCTCTACGGACGCGCTGGGTACCTCTACTTTCTCCGACTTTGTCGTACACACTTCAAGCGGCAGGATGGAATCACCAAATCACTCGACCAGGCTATCGAGCATACCGTTGGACGAATCCTGAATACACCTCCACCATGGACGTGGCACGGAAAGCAGTACATGGGAGCTGCACATGGGTACTTTGGCATCATCACACAGCTTGCACTTTCCAACCCGGGGACGTTGAAGTATCTGGACAATCTACTGAACAAGATTTTCGATACGCAATTCTCAAGCGGCAACTTCCCATCTTCCATCGAAGGGTCTCTTGGTAAGGACGCAGCAACAGGCAGCGATAAATTGGTTCAGTTCTGCCATGGTGCGCCTGGCTTTGTCATAAGTCTCGAACCAATTAAGGGGTATCTTTCATCAGATTTACAGAAGCGCCTCGATACGGCCCTCAAAAATGCAAGAGAAGACACCTGGAGACGTGGGCTTCTGACTAAAGAGCCTTGTCTATGCCATGGCATAGCGGGAAATGCCTTATGTTTCACGAACCTAGGTGATGGAAGGTTTGAAAAATTCTTGGCGGCTATGAGCAGTGAGATGCTTGAGGATAGGGCGAAGGGGTGGATGGAGGACGCTGGGGTGACTGACGAGTTCGTGGGTTTGTGGACTGGTGAAGCGGGCCGAGCTTGGGTTTGGGCTGTCGCGGACAAGGGGCTGGAGAGGACGTGTATCGGGTTCAGTGATGTCTGAGCGTGGAGAGGATGAGCACAAGGAACGAAAACTCATCTTCTTCGTTCAGCGCGGCAGCTGACTCTCGACTTGATCACTCAAAGATGCCCGAGCCGTCGAGGCCCTTGCTTCCAGGTCTGGGCCATAAGTGGCTCGCTCCGCAGTATCGTATGGGCATTTAGGGCCAAGGTCGGGACTTCTCAAACACGCACTGCTATACCTGAGCGCTATCCACGGGGCAGTCTCGGCCTTGCTGCATTATCGACGATATACAGCTTTGTCCAAACTACAGCGTCTTGCTCCTTATCCCGTCTGCTACGGATGGGAACGGAAACACGCGGTCGCATCGTCATGGTGGTCATGAGTCTTATCCGCCCAAACGCTATATGCTCCAACGGTCAAGGCAGGCCAGGTCTTGGCATAACGTCTGACCACGTCACGCTTTCCCAGCGGAAGCACGAGGCAGATCAAACATCCGTCCCCATCGCTCTGCAACCCCCGTCTCTCTTGTATCAACACCAATTTTCCGCAACAGTCCCCAAACCACAGCACTTATACTATCTAAAAGAATCGGATCCCGACCTTGATACTCCCTCTCCAGCAACGGCGTCAGTCGCGCCGCGCTCAGGTTCGTGCAAAACACCATGACGAATCGGAGATCTTCGCTTGCTGCTAGTACCTCGCGGACCATCGCAGACACCTGATCGTCACTTACCTCCCCGATCTCGTTGTTGTCGGTTATGCCCAAACACCGATCATGGTCTGCAATCGTGACGCCCACGCCTGCAAACGTCTTCCTGATCGCTTCGTTCATCTCCGGGATGTAGGGCGTCACGAGACCCACTGGGGGATCACCAAGACCATGCAACAACTCCACCAGCGCCAACGTCGCTGTTGACGCGGGGATACTAACCTCGGCTTCGATGGCGTCGCACAGCTTCATGTCTGTCTCTAGCCCCAGCCAGCCGGCCGAAGTGCCGCCCCAGCTGATCGCGTCGACTTTGGCGTCTGCTAGGAGGGAGACGGCGCGCATTATGGTCGGGAGGTCGAATTGCGAGTGTGCGGTCTTGGCGAGTGAGATTTGAGTTACTCTGAAGCGGGAGAAGTGGGCGGTGATGTGGAGGGAGGGGATGGTGTTGTTGATTGTGTGGAGCATGGCGGTGATGAGGGGTTCCATGGCGGTGTTGGAGGAGGGGACGAACGAGGATGCCTAGGCGGATGGTACGGGTCGACATCTTTTGAGGATGTTGGTGACTGTTGTGTTGGAGTGGAGTGGAGCGGTGCGATGGGTGTGTTCTACTAGCTTGAGAGCGCTTGGATCATGTGTGGGTAGATGGCTGTAACGGTATACTATAAGCAGTTCGTTCGCGAAAGAGAGACAGCGTGGTTTGGTGCCGAATCAGTATTAAGGCTGACATTGTAGAACCAGTCCAGTGCAGTGCAGTGCGACGAGCAACGTCGTAGGATCCTTTCGGACATGAGCGGCAGAGGCAGAACTTGCATATGCAATACGAGTAGCAAGTCGAACACTCGCCGGGCGCGGGTGTCCATGTGCGGGCGGACGTCAACGACGTCTCATGGGTTTCCATCCAACCGGCCTCCGTACTGACGCTTCCGCCGCCGTCAGCTGCTTGGAAGACCTTTCGTTGAACATAGGCGGCGGTGGCGGCGTCGTATGTTTTGACGATGCATTTTCCTGGCAGTTTTGGCGGCATCCGGAGCAATTTCACATGGACTTTCCCTACGAAAATGATCAGCCTGAGAGGGATCTGGATCACTGAAGTGGCTGAAAGGGTCAACCGGTGTTCTTCAGACGTGGTGGGGGTTCAACAGGTCAGAGACGGTATCGGCGATGAATGGATTGCTCGAAAGATGGTGTTGGCGGTCCGTTCGGGGCATGCTATGTATGTTTCCGATGCTTCTCTCCGACTTTGATAGATGGTGCAACGTTGAGTCGACGTCTCGGTAGGGCCGATGCTCAGTTAGCGGGATTGCGAGTACACTTCCTCTGGTCTGTGTTGTACCGGTGCCTGCGACAGATAGGGTCCTTGCGTTACTCGGGAGAGCATACGGTACAGCTTCTCAGATGCGGGCCTGCAATTCGGTGTAATGATTGATCTGGTTCGTAGACCACCTACCGACAGCCTTCCCGTTCCTCAAGAAGACCCACTGCGATGAATGGCAGACAAGCCCATTCTGCGACTCGTCTTTCCGTGGCAGCTCCGTTCCGTTTACGCTTGCCTCATTTGCCGCATCCGTCTGCCATGGCTGCTGTGCTCCTAAACCTCCGCTATTCATCTTGGGCACACGAGCTGGGCAGCACTGCAGCAGGAATTGTGGACGTAGCTCATACACATACAGCCATCCCACTCGGCGATGCTCAACTCGATATATTCGGGCCATTTTAGTTATCGCTGCATGTAGCTCGAACACTTTCCAGTCGTACATAGGTGTACTTCGATACTTCAATCAGTTATGTCTCGTCTCTTCTCCCCTCGACCTCTCATTCGTCATCCACAAACCGGTTGGCTAGCCTCCCGAAGAAGGGAAGCTCGAAATGCTCCAGTGTATCAACGTCGGTGTAGGCATGTCGTGCTAGAAAGGTGATGAGCAGCAGATCCAATATGAACAGCATCCAGCTCAGCGCTTTCGACCAGGAAAGTATGAGATGCAGTAGGAAGACAGCGGCGAAGGTTAAAGATCCTTGCCAGGCGTGGAAGCGTACGTAGTCCGACTTGTGCTCCAGCAGAAGCAGCAGGACACCTCCAGCAGGTGGCAGGCCTATATATGCTAGCATAGCTAGATAGTCTAGTCGCATTGGTATGCTTGTTTGGAAGGCTTCGAGATTGCGCTCGCGGCCGCCTTGTTCATATCCTGAGCCGTCATTCTGAGTGTTGGCGAAGGTATCCGGGGCGGGAAGGGTTTGCGATGTGATGTCGCTGATGTTGCGGGATGTCTGCGAGGGTCGTAGGGGAGGTGATTGGGCTCGCGAGTAGTCGACTGAGCTTCGGGGACTCTTCAACGGTGGGGAGCGGGCGCGTTCGCTGGGAGCTGGTCAGTCTTTGTGCCTACTCATACCTTACGATAGACCTAGTTGCTTACAGTTCGGGAGCATCCTGGTATGGTGCAAAGTTGCTGGCCATTGTGCATTCAGTGCTTGAGACTGTATGCGCTAATAGTATCGTAGGAGGGAAATCCTTGCAAAAGTGTCAAGCTGTCCACTGCACTACGGCTACCACAGACTCGCAGTATCATTCGATATGATCAAGAGTGAAAGGTGTCGCTGTTCCGAAGTGGTGAGGAGGAGTTACAGGTCTCTACGTGAGGACGATCGACAACAATGCAAACCGGTTAGCCGAAACCAGCTGCGAACGCACCACTTCAATATGGGAAAGTCACGTAGATAATGTCTAGAACCGGTCTTCCAAAGGAGGTGCTCGTGGTGCTTCAATATGCTTCTATCTGCAATGTCCTTGACCAGGGCAGGACCGTCACTTCTCTTACAAATTCATGTCCTTCCGCGCAAGCCTCGAGCACGGCCTGTGCTGCTGCCAGGGGCCCCTCTCTTCGATGTAGTTGACGGAGCTCTCAACAGACTAGTATTGCCGGAGCTCGGTGCAGGGGTTGAAGCAGACGAGACGCTTGCCCCTCTCGACACGCCTCGACCACGACCTCGAGTAGTAGTCGTCGTCTTGGTGGGACGAGTTGCAGCTTCAGCCCGCTTTCTCTCATCTTCATCTGCCTTCCGAGCAGCTGCAGCCTTTCTTTCCTGTTCCTCGGCTTCTCGTCTCTCGGCGGCATACTGCTTGGCCTGCGCTTCTTCCTCTATGTCAGCAATATCTTGGCTTGCACCGTGCCACGACGGGTCAAGAATCAGTCTCTGGTTGTGTTCGGTCTGTGATAATACGCGTGTCCAGGTATTCAGCAGTTGCGAGGCAGCGCTGACTGTACCGTTGACCGTCTAGCTGAAGTCAGCTGCTGCACACCTCCCATGGCCCTCTACTACCCACCTTCATATTTGCTTTTGCTTTCTCCAAGCTCTGGAGCACACCTTCTATGGCTTCGTTAACTTTCTTCACGCTGGCCAGTTCCTGCCGTAGAGCTTCCTCCCGAGACTGTTCGGCCTCCTGCTTCGACTTGGGATCAGATGTGCCATGATTTGCACCTCTGCTTTGCGGTCTGTTCTTCGCTCTAGAAGGAGACTGCTCAGTGTCTAGCTGGAATGAATCATCATTGGGAGTCATGCTTTGACGCGCAAGATTCGTGTGTGGCAGTTGAGTGGTCTGTGATGTTTGTTGCGTGAGGCAATTTGGCACTTAACGCGCTTGCCAGGACTAATTACGCGTCGTGTCCATCGTGTCCCTTGCGTTACTAGCGTCAAGCTAGTGTTGCTAATCTTGTGTGCCGCTAATTGGCTGTTCGGTGCCAGCCACCGGCGTGGGTGTCGAGATGGAGCCCAACCTCATGCTTTCTTCCTCAGCGTCACCAGGGTGCTCAGTGCTCAGTGCTCGACACCTTCCATGCGCTGTCGCTTCCCACTCCTATGCCTCCTTCCTGCCGTATATGCTAGATTCGCATTCTCATCGACGTGCATCTTGTAACAACTTTCTTGCAGTGAACCGACGTTGCGGCGCGCCAAAGTGATTGAACGGCAGTGCACGAATCGCAGCATCTGAATACCTCAATAACTGAATACTACAAACGGACCACCTCGAACAACTCCTGAGCAGACTCCGTTTGCTGCAACCCCTTCTTAGTCGCCAGTATGGCATCGACACCTCCTGCTCAAATACGGGCTGAAGCTCACACTCCTCCGACACCGCTACATGGCAGCGCTTATCACTCGAAATCTTCACCTTCACGATACAATACAAGGTCCAACACCAAGAAGACACCAAGCTCTGTGCAATCTTCTTTCACTCAATCGCCTGAACACGATCCCTTTCACTCAGCATCGCACACCACCCCCAAGCGCAAATCAACACGTTTGGTGCAAGTGATATCTCCAAGCTCCCCGGACGCTGACACACCTGCACGAAACGCTTCTCACCAACACAACCCATCACATCTTTCTGCTACCACAATATTCCCTGCAGGTATGCTACCAACACCTGTCAAAACCCCTCAAAAGGACAGACTCGCAAAACCCACCATGGCTGCTAGGGCGCTGTTCCAAGACCACTCCAGTGCCACCCTGGAGAGTCCGCGAAAAACCCAAAAGAGACGGCATAATGGGTTCTCACTTGAGTCTTTCTCCGAAGATGCTTCTTCTCAAGATCCAGTTCAAATTCATGTCGATTCGAGGGATCAACTTCCTGAACTCGACACGAGCACAGATAATCCCTTCTACACTGCACCCTCGGCAGAAATCAAGAAACGTGCCGCTCCACCCAGACAGAAGATGGCAGGCCCATCCAAGCGACGCAAAGTCAGCACAGAGCAAGAGAAGAGACCGCTTGATCCTCAAGTTGAAGATGCCATTGATAAGGACGAAGGCATGGTCTACATATTGTAAGTTTTCCTTCATAACTCCCTACTCTCGCAACAACTAACAATAATACAGTCGAGGCAAGAAAGTCTACCGCCGCTTTGACGATGCAGGAGATGAAGAGGAGGTAATCGACCCCGAAGAACTCGGTCTCCTTGAGCGCGAAGTCAACGGTCACGAACTCCTCAGACCACTCAAGACACTCACCCGAAAACCAATCAGACCACGAAGATTGTTCCAAGACGAGACAAGTGCCCAACCGCTGCCAAGTCATCAAGTGAGCCAGAGTGACGAGGAAGCAGAGACAGAGATCGAGGACAACCAAGCAACGGAAGAGCTCGAGCAGCCTAGTCCATCGAGAACTACGAGGTCGCGAACGAGGGATGCCAGTAATAGTGGTGGGGCCAAGAAAGTCAGTCCGTTTGATGCATGGCCAAGACTCAAGTCTGGCGCTAGATCTGGTACTTCTGTGCCTGCTAGCAAAGGGAGGAAGAGGACGGCTGCAGAGGCTTTGGATGTCTAAAGCAGCGGAGTCTGGACTGCAGTTTGGTTGGCACGATATGTACGCTGTTATTATCGATAACTGGATGAGCTACAAGGCAGGAGACTTGCGGTTTGACGTTGGAGGAGCAAGAGCAAAGTGATTTGAGCGACTCGGTCAGCATTTTTCGGGCTTGCTACATGCGAGGCTTGCAGAGCGTGTGCTATTACATTATCAGCGATTTGCAGTTATTCTGTACTACAACGTCCCGAGACATTGGGATGCACCACGAAGTGCCCATAATAATCATTAACTTGTTGATGACCAAAACAGATCTTTCTAAATCTTGTATTTTCGACTGTCTGAGCACTTCAGGAAGTGATTAGGATACACAGCGGCCAGACGTCGAAAGGTACCCCAGTGCCAGTAGAATTGTCTGAGGTCAATGAGGGTCTCCCGAGGGCACCTTGGCCTTGTTTGGCATGGCTTAGGAGGCGTATCTGCTACTCTTACCGGTGACATAAAGCCCGCTCGTGTCGTACCCTCCGACTCAACTACCGAGTATAGTATCATTAACGGCGACACGATTGCTATGCTCTTTTTCTGCTAATCCTTGTACGATGCGAAGATAAGCAGCTGCATAGCCGGATCTGAAAGCCCAGAACTTTTGGGACCGCGACATTCTCAATTGTCACGATACCAGTCGTATGCGTGTCAGCTTGGTACATGGCATTGCGAGGGCTGGCATTGCGTATGCAAGTGCTTTCCGTCAATCATCCTTCGACTCCGTGTCAAGAGCCTATCGTTATGATACTGTGCATTCTGTATCGAGACTAACATCCCGGCGACAACATTCAACATCAAACATGGCTCGAACGAATGAACGACCATACATCAACCTGGTCTTGGATTTTGATGGCACTCTGACGAGGAAAGATACGATGGACGTCCTTGCTGAAGCTGGCTATGCGCGACAAAGGAAGGCGCGACGAGATCCTCCACCTCGACCCTGGAATGAGGTAGTCGACGCGTACATATCAGACTTCAAGGCTCATGCAGATGCATATCTACCGCATCTACCGGCCACGGCCGATAGCACCACTTACGAGCAGGAAAAAGCCTGGCTTAATAGCCTCCGTCCAATTGAAATTGCGTCCATCGAGCGGGCGATCAAAGCTGGCGTCTTCGATCAATTAAGCGCAGCCGATATGGCTGTAGCCGCGGACAAGGCGTTGGACAGTGGTCAAGTACAACTCAGGAACGGCTGGACTGAGCTGTTCTCACTCGTCGAGCAGCACAACGCCAAATTCTCAGTCACAGATGTACCCAATCCGCATGTCCAGGTGGTCAGCGTCAACTGGAGCGCTTGCTTCGTAAGACAGGTCTTACGCGGATGTATACAGCGCGCACCTGAGGTGGAGGATCGCTTCAAGTCGCTGTGGTCGAGTCACATCGCTGTCTATGCCAATGAGCTGCCGAGCATCGCTAGGGACGATGTACAGATGGGCCAAGCTGTACAGTCCCGTGCAGAGCGGCAGCACCTTCAGGGCATAAGGACGAGTGGTGATAAGGTCAGTATGTTCAAGTCTATTCGTGACAATATGCAGTATGGCATGAACACAACGTCCATCTATGTTGGCGACTCATCCACGGACCTTGAATGTCTGCTTGCTGCTGGTGCTGGGATATGCATACGTGACGAGCCAATGGGCAGTGGACAAAAAGATCTAGCAGCTACGTGCGAGAGACTGGGTATCGAGGTGGCACACGTAGGGGACGAACACATTTCATCTACTTTCACTACCATGGGCCAAAGGCATGGATTGCTCTGGGCAAGAGATTTCAGCGAGATCAATGAATGGCTCCGCAGGGTGTGTGAGGCTACATGAGCTTACGGCTGCTAAGCACCAGCGCAACGCGTATCGACCAAAGCTTTCCTAGGCGCGTCTTGTTCGATTTGCCTCATCCACAATCCATGACGAGGCCGGTCAAAATCGGCACTATCAACGGGAGGCCGAGATGTCTTGGCAAAGCGACATTTGCCGAAGGACAGGGTTGGCGGTTCAGAGTACTATCGGCGACCTGTGAAAGCGCATCGAAAAGCAGTGTCGCCTGTCGAACGGTGAAACTCTTCTCGACTTCGGCATCCCGGCAATGCTGAAGTCGCACTGCCTCTGGAATGATGAGGAGCAGGTGTTGTAGGACCCGGTAAGTCACACGTCCTGGAATCAATCCCCATCGAGAACATAATAGCATGATCATACGATGAGGTTATGGACAAGTAGGAGTGTATCTCAGATGACCGACTCTCTACCTCCATTACTGGACCAACCCAATCGCTAAAAAGCTTGCATTGTTTGCGAACCGATCCTTTAGCGCAGTCAAGTCGTCGACGTGCCAGTTAACTCACAAAAAGCGTCCATGCAAAAAGCCGCTCTTAGGCCCGGCCAACCAGAGTGCGCAATAGGCGGACAGATCCACGTCTTCCCACTCCATCGCCCCCATCGCCAAGTTTTGAGCTACCCTCGGCGTTTACAGTGCCCCGGATGAAGCGAGAATATACTTACGTCGTCTCCCTGTTACTGGGAGGCAAGGCTCTACATCACTTGCGCCCCAGCGGCTTCGCTAGGCCTGTAGCCAACTGGTAATGAATCCCGGAGATGGACCGCTGCGGCAGAGTTGTTAAGGATGGTCTTGCGGTCAGCGGCCGGTAGGTGCATGGAAGATAAGCCTTGGGGATGTTGAGTTCAGCAATCACATTGGTGTCGAAGGCATCTTGCATCTCTTCTGTGCTGATCTCAGTTGCTTGGTCGCGGCGGTGTGGCTACGGCGGCATTGAGAACAAGGATGTCGATCGTACCCAGCCCCTGCAAGATGTCGGTGATGTGGTTGTTGTCGGTAACAGAAGCTATGAGATGGCAAGATCTAGGCGACGGGAAGACAGCTTCAAGGCATGTCTTTGCTTTCTCCTGCGAGCCAGGAGATCAGGAGATGATGGCGATACGAGCTACGCCAGTTTCGATGAAGGCCTTAGCGAAGCTGTATCCCATGCCGTTTGCGCCGCCAATGATCGGGATCGTCTTGCCCATTCCATCGAAGTAGTTGTGTTCGGCGATTTGCTCGTAAGTAGTAGCAATGACACACCTTGATCGGACGCGGCAGTGGTTCGAGGAAGTACGTATTCCCTCAGCTGTTGCTTGTCTGCCACCTGGTGTACAGGCTATTGAGGACTACTGTATGCAAATAAATTTTGTCGATGAAAGGGAAGATCTACAGATAGGCAAGATGAGCCATCCTATATGCCTCAGTTCCCACTGCAACGGCGTCGTTCGAAGCCATAACTATCACGATTTTCCCAACTCAATGTAGACACCGTCGGATCTGAGGTGCAATGCGTGTTTTGATTCGGTGTTGTGCAGGCTGCAGAGTTCTGAATCTCGGGCTACGGGTCCAAAACCAGGCTCGAAGCGCAGAGGCTTGCTCCATAACGTGGACAGCATTTTCTTGCAGCACCTGCTACTTTGATGCTTTGCCAGTATCTGTCACCTTGTGTCTCTGAACAGATCCACCGCGTTATGCAGGAAGCAAGTGATGCTCGGGTGAGGGTTTTCTCGTGGTAGCGCATAAGCTGAAAGCGACGCTCGGAGCTAGGCACTCGTGCCCGGAACCACCGCGTCTCGGCCCTTGCCTCGGTGAGTGTATTCGGAGCATTTTTATTCAACGACCCATCCACCCTCCTCACCAGCACATCTTCATTCAGTTCGAAGATCATATTCTTACGCTCACGGTGGCATCATTCTTATCAGGCAGTATTCTCTTGTTACCGTTCTCGGGTGACACCTTGTCCCCACCAAGAAGGGAAAAGTGTGAACGCGACGCCGTCTACCCTTCGCTATCTTGCACGACATGGTCATCACAACACCATCTGCATCTTCCTTTGGGGCTCAATCACCATAACCGTACTCACAGCTGCCTTCGCTTCCCTCGACAGCCGCCACCTCAACATGCAGCCTCGCCCACAGGCTCACAAGGGAGCAAATGGATTGACTTCAGGCCTCCCACCAGCTTCCTTTCGGACGCGCTATCTGGAGGCTGCTCAAGCACTCGCATCGCGCCAGACAAGGATCACCACCTAAGCTAGTATGCGAAGCGCATTACTAAACCGGCTTGCACAGAGAAGGACCTCTACAGAGTAGTCACGACCAAAAATACAGTCCTATGACGCTGCTCTTCTGCGCTTTGTCACTCCCGGACACAACCGGAAAGGAGTCGCAGGAGCCCTATCTGCATCAGATCGACGCATCTTGTGCCACGCTCCTCGTCATGCTAGGCCCCGGTCGGCCCCCGTTATGTTAGCAGTGCCCACATCAGCGAGGCACCCGAACCCCAGCTCGAGCTATATTGTAGGCTTGGCCACAAGACCTGGAGTGTCCCGTCTGTTGGCCTACAACTCGTCACCATGAATGTCTTCTTATTAACAGCTCTACAATACTTGTTGCTTATCGGCACATCAAGTGCTAGCACCAGCTCCGGCTGGCGGCCATGGACATTCGACCATGCGCCAGATTATGTGCTGGTCGCAACAGCCGAAAACATCACAATCAATTGTTTGTCACGATACTCGGTCATTTTCAATGCTAGTTTCCCAGGCCCGCATATCTACTTCAAAGAAAACCAGACCACCTGGGTCAGAGTCTACAACAACATCGAAGACCAGAATCTCACAGTGGTATGCCAAGCCAAGATTGCCAATGACTAGGCTTGACTAATCTTTACAGCACTGGCACGGTCTAAGCCAAAGAGTCGACATCTTCTCCGATGGGACACCACAAGTCTCACAGTGGCCCATCGCACCATTCAATTACTTCGACTATGCTATGACACCTCAAGTCGGTGACGCAGGCTCGTATTTCTACCATTCCCATGTGGGTATGCAAGCTATCACAGCTAGTGGTGTGATCATTGTAGAAGATTTCAAGGCGGATACCTTGCCATATGCTTACGATCATGATGACTCGTTATTCTTCCAGGACTTCTATAACAAGAACGACTTGGTCATGGAAGCTGGCCTTGTCGCGAACCCGTTCGTCTGGAATGGAGAACCAGAAGCTATTCTAATCAATGGCAAGTCCGGCAATTCATCCTTCAGTAACGCCACAGACGACACCTGCACACCCGAGATCATCAAGGTCAATCCTGGCGAGAGCTATCGGATCAGGCTGATCAGTAACACAGCTCTGTCGTTCATTACGCTCGGCATCGAAGATCATGACAACCTGACAGTCATCGAAGCAGACGGCGAGTACACCAAAGTTTGGAGCACAGACCACATCCAGATTGGCTCAGGACAACGTTTCAGTCTGCTCTTCCAAGCCAAGACAACCGAAGAACTGGCGAGCATGAATAAGACCAATTTCTGGTTACGGTATGAGAACCGAGATCGACCAACGAACGTGTCCGGCTATGCCCTATTCCAGTATCAGACAGAGTTATCCGTCTCGTTACCACAGGACCTGCCAGCAGAGCCGCCAATCGCGCTGCCCAACGATAGAAAGCATGTCACTACTTGGTCGGAGTATTCACTGTCCTCGCTCGACGCGCAAAACACGCAAGATTTCCCAAAGCTGTCAGAGGTTACCCGAACAATCTATATTACCATGAGTCAAGTCATCCGCGATGGCTTCTACAATGGCTCATTCCATGGCGTTTTGCAATGGGCACAAAATGGTCTTGTGTATCAGACCCAGTCCTCTCAACGGAACAATACCGTGCCATATCTCGTCCAAGTCTATACTTCCGGCCATACACCCAACTACACAGCCGCGGTAGCAAATGGAGGCTGGGATCCCAACGACAACAACCATGCGTTCCCAGCACTAGTCGGCGAAGTCTTAGACATTGTCTGGCTCAGCAACTCAGGTCCAACAGGAGGTTGGGATTTCCATCCGATGCACGCTCACGGCTCCCATTACTGGGACATCGGGAGCGGAAATGGCACGTACAACGCCACTGAGAACGAGAAGCACTTCGAAAATTACACGCCTGCAAAGCGAGACACAACCATGCTTCACAGATATGCTACCAAGGGCGAGGTCGAGACAACTGCGGGCTGGCGTGCTTGGAGGATAAGGGTGACCGAAGACACAGTTGGGGCTTGGATGATGCATTGCCATATTCTTGCGCACATGTACATGGGCTCTCAGACAGTATGGGTGTTTGGCGATGCGTCAAGCATCCTTGCCCGCTTTCCGGTGCAGCCATACATCAATGGCTATTTGGAATACGGAGGTGATGTATATGGCAACGACAGCTACGATCCATTTGCTGGTGGGATCTACAAGAGGTAATCATGCTCTCAGGTCCGACAAGGGCCACTTGACAGGCAGCAAGCAGATAAGATGATACCTCAAACACCATCTTCTGATGGCGAGCGAGCCTCCCCCAAAATAGTGTGGATCTATGGTGACCAACACCTCATGCTGATTGCCTAGGACTTCTATGAGAAAGGATACCCCTCCCACTCACGCTCAACTCTCTCCATCTCCTCCATCCCAAATAGCGCAACCTGCTCCTCATGCTTCTTATCCAAATACTCAAGCAGAACATCCCCGTACCTCTCCCGTCCCTTATACTTGACCACATCCTCCCCCCAGCTCCTCACGGCCGACGCCAACCGCCCCGGCACCCCCTTCTCCCCACATATCTCCGTAACACGCAGAAAATACGTCCGAATAGTAAAC
>Ga0210040_10006407_pt1 | contig 14673 bp, 18 predicted proteins | sample CryGeyCG12114_NA_FD_185462 | JGI IMG/M metagenome (GOLD analysis project Ga0210040, IMG submission 185462) | Groundwater microbial communities from aquifer - Crystal Geyser CG19_WC_8/21/14_NA (SPAdes) (version 2) | ecosystem: Environmental > Aquatic > Deep subsurface > Groundwater | place: USA... | reverse complement strand
GTGCGGCCCCCTTCAGGGGCCCGCGCCGAGCCTGCGAGGTGTGGGGGGAAAGGGGTCCTTCCGTCAGCCGGCCGAATTGCCGGGGCGGGCGACACCGTCGTCCCGCTGGGCGTCCTCGTCGGTGGTCAGGGTCGCCGAGCTCTCCGGCGCGTCGGCGGGCGCGGCGGCGGTGCCGTCGCCGGTGTCGGAGGACTCGTCGTACCCGGTGCCTTCGGTCTCGCTCATCCCCGGGCCATGCCCGCCGGTCTCCGCGCGAAACGGCGACGGCCGCCACTCCCGAGGAGCAGCGGCCGCAGTGAGCCGTGGGAACGGCCACCCTTCAGGGTCCCGCGCCGAGCCTGCGAGGCGTGGGGGGAAGGGTGGTCCTTTCAGAAGCAGGCCTCGTCGACCTCCATGAGGCCGTTGTCGGTGTTCTCCACGATGATCCGCTCGGAGGCCAGCCGCGGGAGCACCTGGCTGGTGAAGAAGCGGGTAGCGGCGAGCTTGCCCTCGTAGAAGAACCGGTCCGCACTCCTGACGTCCCCGGCGAGTGCGGCCAGGGCGACCTCGGACTGGCGCACCAGCAGCCAGGCGGTGACCAGGTCGCCGACCGACAGCAGCAGGCGGCTGCCGTTCTGGCCGACCTTGTAGAGGGCCTTCATGTCCTGCTGGGCCTCGGTGAGGTGGCCGAACATGGCCGTGAGCATGCCCTGCACGTCGCTCAGCGCCGCGGCGAGCGCCGCCCGCTCCTCCTTGAGGCGGCCGTTGCCCACCTCGTTGTCGATCGTCGCCTGGATCTGGCCGGCGAGCCAGGTCAGCGCCACCCCGCCGTCCTTGACGATCTTCCGGAAGAAGAAGTCCTGGCCCTGGATCGCGGTGGTGCCCTCGTAGAGGGTGTCGATCTTGGAGTCCCGGATGTACTGCTCGATCGGGTAGTCCTGGAGGAAGCCCGAGCCACCCAGCGTCTGCAGGGACTCCGCGGTGAGCAGCTGCGTGGCCCGCTCGGAGCCGAAGCCCTTCACGATCGGCAGCAGCAGGTCGTTGAGCCGGGCGGCGAGCCTCGCCTGCTCGCTGTCCGCGCTCCCGTCGGCCTCGGCGGCGGTCACCTGGTCACGGAAGCTGGCGGTGTACAGGTACAGCGCGCGCATGCCCTCCGCGTAGGACTTCTGCAGCATCAGCGAGCGGCGCACGTCGGGGTGGTGGGTGATGGTGACCCGCGGGGCGTCCTTGGACGTCGCCGTCAGGTCGGCGCCCTGGACGCGGGTCTTCGCGTAGTCGAGCGCGACCTGGTAGCCGGCCGACAGCGTGGCGATGGCCTTGGTGCCGACGAACATCCGGGCGTACTCGATGATCTTGAACATCTGGGCGATGCCGTCGTGCACCTCGCCGACGAGCCAGCCCTTGGCCGGCACGGGGCCGTCGCCGAAGGTGACCTCGCAGGTCGTGGAGACCTTGAGGCCCATCTTCTTCTCCACGTTGGTGACGTAGGCGCCGTTGCGCTCGCCGAGCTCACCGGTCTCGACGTCGACGTGGAACTTGGGGACGACGAACAGCGACAGGCCCTTGGTGCCCGGCTTCGCGCCCTCGGGTCGGGCCAGCACAAGGTGGACGATGTTGTCGCTCAGGTCGTGCTCGGCGGAGGTGATGAACCGCTTCACGCCGGAGATGTGCCACGAGCCGTCAGGCTGCTGGACCGCCTTGGTGCGGCCGGCGCCGACGTCGGACCCGGCGTCGGGCTCGGTGAGCACCATGGTGGCGCCCCAGCCCTTGTCGATCATGATGCGGGCCAGCTTCTTCTGGTCCTCGGTGCCCAGGTCGTACAGGGTCTGGGCGAAGGACGGGCCGGACCCGTACATGAAGACGGCCGGGTTGGCGCCGAGCACCATCTCGAAGGCGCCCCACGTCAGCACCGCGGGAGCCCCGAAGCCGCCGAGCTCCTCGGACAGGTCCAGCCGGAACCACTCGCCGGCGTCGAGCGCGCGGACGGACTTCTTGAACGACTCGGGCAGGGTCACCGAGTTCGTGGCCGGGTCGAACACCGGCGGGTTGCGGTCGGCGTCGGTGAACGACGCGGCGATCGGGCCCTCCGCGAGCTTCCGGATCTCGGCCAGCACGCCGCGCGCCGTGTCGGCGTCCATCTGCGCGAAGGGTCCGGTGCCGAACCGGTCCTTGGTGTCGAGGAACTCGAAGAGGTTGAACTCGAGGTCCCGCAGATTGGCGGTGTAGTGCGTCATCGCTGTCGTTGCTCCCGTGCTCCGTGCCGGTGGACGGCGTAGCTACTCGCCGGTAACAAGAGATGTTACCGGCTGGTAGCGCGGAGACGGCCGCCCTCCGCGCGGACACGCCCTGGAGGAGGTGCCTGCGTGGAGGGAGGGTCAGGAGCGGTGTCGGCGGCGGCTGCGGAGCACCAGGCTGAGGAGCCAGCCGACCAGGGCACCGAGACCGGCCGCGATCAGGAGCGCGACGACCAGCGGAGCCTCGACGTCGGTGAAGACCAGGCTGATGGGCACCGTCTCGCCGTTGAACACGACGAAGAGCACGAGCAGGACCGTCACGAAGATCAGCAGACCGAGCGCGAGACCGCGGCCGATCGTGCGACCGGTCTGCCGTGTCCGGCCCGGACCGGACGACTGCGTCGTCGGCGACGGATCGTGGGGTGCCGTTGTCGTCGGGCGGTCGAGGCCGACGCTCAGCGGGTCGTGGGCGGACCCCGTCGTACGGGGGTCGGGCGCGGTCACTGCGCGTCCGGCTCGGTGTCGGCGGGCGGGTAGGCCGGGCCGGCGATCCCGTCGGCCGGACCCCTGACGTCGCCGAGGGAGTCGCGGTCCTCGCCGGGCGCCTTCTCGGCCCCCAGGGGCTCGGCCTCGCGGTCTGATCCTGCGCTGTTTCCGTCGGGCATGGTCACCGCCCGGTCCTTCCCTTCCGCGCGGGCCGGGAAACCGGATCAGGCCTGGTCGGCGAGGGAAGGGCCGGCCTCGTGGCGGGGGTGGCCCTTCGTGCGCTCGCGCTGCTTCATGCGCGCCTCGAACACGTGCCGGTCCCCACCGGCGAGCTCCGCGCGGGCTCGCTCGTCGTAGGTGCGGAACGCATCCCAGTAGCCGGTGTCGAAGTCCTCGACGATCTGGAAGGTCCACCGGTCCGCGATGACGTTGCGGCCGACGAGGTCGCGGTCGAGGTCGGCGGCGAGCTCGTCGGCACCCGCCTGCTCGAACAGGTCGACCGACTCCTGCAGGAGCCGGTCGGCCTTGCCGGTGAGCTGGTGGAAGGCGTACAGGAAGCCGCGGGCCTGGTCGACCGTCTCGAGGGCCTCGGAGAGCTTGCCCAGCGCCTCGACCGTCGCGTCGTCGAGGTCGGGGCGGGTGCGGTCGGAGGAGGGGTGGTCGTTCGTCACCGGAACATCGTCGCGTTCCGGGCGGCACCGCGCCCAGGAGTCGTACCCGGCGGCGTGGAGCCCGCCGTCGCTCAGGCGCGGGCGACCGCGGTGTCGACCAGTTTCTCGGCCAGTCGGCGGCCGTGCGCGGCCGGGCCGTCGGGGCCCAGGAGGCCTCCGGAGAGGTACATGCCATCGATGATCAGGTGGATCTGGGCGGCGAGGTCCTCGCCGCCCCCGGGCACGATCTGGTCGGTCAGCCGCTCGAGCCGGGTGTGCAGCTCGAACTTGTAGTCCGCCGCGGCACTGCGGGCCGGGTGCTGCGGGTCGTCGTACTCGCTGCTCACGTTGGTGAACGGGCAGCCGCGGAAGCCGATGCGGGTCACGTCGCGCTCGACGGCGTCGACGACGGAGAGGAGGGCCGCGCGGGGGTCGCCCTCGAGCCGGACCAGCTCCTCGTCGATGAAGCCGAGGACGGTTGCGGACTTGCGGGAGAGGTAGGCCCCGACCAGGTCGTCCTTGCTCTTGAAGAGCCGGTAGACGGTCATCTTGCCCAGACCGGTCTCGCGGACCAGCTCGTCCATGCCGACGCTGCGCGAGCTGCGGCTGGAGAACAGCCGCTCCGCGGTGTCGAGCACGATCGCCTGTCGTTCGGCCCGGCTCCGGCGAACCGGGGTCGAGATGTCGTCGACGGAGGCGAGGGGCATGGCGGCGGTCACGGCAGGCATGCTGCCCCAGCACGGAACGGAGGAGTTCGCGGCACGCCGACCGTGGTTGCTCTGAGTGACGAGGGGTTTACGGGCTCAGCGTGGCGCGACGTGCGCCTGGGGCCGATGTGATCACCGACCGTCACGAGCCGCCCGGACGACGAGGCGGAGCCCCGCCGGGCTCAGGAGCGGCGCACCCGGCGGGGGTTGGCCAGCATCCGGGCCACGGTCGCGGCCGTCGACGCGGCGTCCGGAGTGTCCTCGGCGGAGGTCCGCGGTGTCGAGTCGGCTTCCCGGGAGTCGCGCTGATCGTCGCTCATGCCTCCCAGCCTGCCCTGCATCGTCCCCGGGAAACGTGGCGACGGGAACGATTCACCGCACCGGGGGAGAGACGTGGGTCACCCGGCCGATCTGCTCAGGCGTCCCCGGCCAGGGCCTCGGACAGCGCGGCCAGCTGCGCCAGCTGCCACTCGACGAACGCCGCGTCCTCCTCCGGGGGGAACTCGGTCACCTCGACGACCGGCACGCCGGCGTCCTCCGCGGCGTCCCGCAGGCGGTCCCGCACGTCGCCCTCGGCCGCCCGGTCCTGGATCAGGACGTCGACCGAACCCTCCCGCAGGGTCGCCTCGAAGGCGTCGACGTCCTCGGGCGCGGGGTCGGCGCCCGACCGGAGGCTGCGCAGGAACCCCCTCGGGGTCTCCTCCGCCAGGCCGAGGGCCCGGATCATGGGCCCGTAGGCCGTCAGCGTCGCGGCCGACGTGCGCCCGTCGGCCACCTCCCGGAGACCGTCGACCGCGACGACGTAGGGCTGCAGCTCGGCGGTGAAGGCGGTGTGCTGCGCGTCGAAGTACGGCGCGGCGTCGGGGGAGAGGTGGGCGAGCTCGCGGGCCACCGCCGAGGCCACCTCCGGGACGACCGCCGGCTCGTACCAGAGCTGGGGATCGGGGCGGCCCGCCGCGGAGCCGGCCACCTCGGCGGCGCTCAGCACGACCGGGTCGCCGGCGTCCCGCGCCGCCTCGACCGCCCACTGGTCGTAGCGGGCTCCGTTGACGACGACCAGCTCGGCCGCGGCGAAGGCGGCTCGATCGGCCGCGACGACGTCGTCGGGTGCGTCGGCCGGGGAGCCGTGGATCGTGGTGACCGTGGCGCAGTCACCCCCCAGCCGCCGGACGACGTCGCTCCACGCCGCCACCGACACCACGACGTCGAGCACCTCGCCGGGGCACGCGGCCGGGTCGCCGGAGGCGATGGTGGCCTCGCTGTCCGGCGCGCCGTCGTCCGAGCATGCGGACAGCGCCAGGAGGGCCAGCACCGTGAGCCCGGCGTGCACGGGGGCGTGCCGCACGCGTCCTCCCTCGCCGACGACCAGGTCGGGGCCGAGTATGGCGGACCGGATCGTCCGGAAGGCCGGGGGCCCGGACCGTTCCTCAGACGTCGGGGGTGTCGGCGCCCCCGTCGAGCTCCTTGCCCTCGGCGGGGTCGGCGGAGTGCGGCGTCGTGCCGGTCCCGTCGGCGTTCCGGGACGGGGCGCCGCCGTCGGGCTGGTCGACGTCGGGTGCGCGCTCGGGCTCGGTCATCGCGGGGTGCTCCTCGGGACTCGGGATACGGCTTCGTCGGCCGGTGTGCCCCCAACCGGCCGTACCGGAAACCGTCAGGCGACCTCGGTCGCCGGTGGCGTGCGGTCCAGCACCGGGCGGACGTCGTCGTCACCGGTCAGGGCGCCGCGTGCGCCGGGCCCGGTGGTGGAGAGCGCGGCCGCGGCGACGGCGTAGCGCACCGCGCCGGCCAGGTCGCCGCCGCCGGCGAGGCCCTGCGCCAGAGCGCCGGTGAAGCAGTCACCCGCCCCGGTGGTGTCCACGACGTCCACCCGGGGCGGCTCCTGGAGCAGCGCCGGACCGTCGGGCGGCACGACCAGCGCACCCCGCGCGCCGAGCGTGACCACCACGGCCCGGACGCCGAGGTCGCGGGCCAGGTCGGCCAGCTCCACCGGCGTGCGCTCGCCGGGCGCGGCTCCGGCCAGCTGCACCAGCTCGTGCTCGTTGGGCACCAGCACGTCGACGCGGGCGAGCAGACCCTCGGGCAGGGCCCGGGGCGGCGCGGGCGTGAGGACGACGGTGCCGCCCGCCGCGGTGGCGGCGGCCAGCACCGTCTCCAGGGGGACCTCGAGCTGGAGCAGCAGCACCTCCGCGCGGTGCACCGGCTCGACGTCGACGTCGGCGGGGGTGAGCGCGTCGTTGGCACCCGGCACGACGACGATGAGGTTCTCGCCGCTGCCCTCCTCGACGGGGATGGTCGCCGTGCCCGTCGCCTGGCCCGGCGTGCGGTGCACCCGGCTGACGTTGACCCGCGACCCGGCGAGCGCGGCGAGCTGCCGGTCGCCGGCGGCGTCCTCGCCGACCCGGCCGACCATGTGCACGCCGGGCCCGAGCAGCCCTGCGGCGGCGGCCTGGTTCGCGCCCTTGCCGCCGGGTGCGCGGGTCACCGACCGGCCGACCACGGTCTCGCCGCGGCCGGGCAGCCGGTCGACGGCGACGAGCACGTCCTCGTTGAGGCTGCCGACGACGGTGACGGACACGGGACCTCCAGGGGCCGGGTGGGTGGGGATCACCAGTACCAGCGGGTGGGGATCACCAGTACCAGACGGCGGTTTCCGCATCCCGGGGGAGCGGTACCGGAGGACGACGACCCGAGCGGAGGACCGATGGCAGGCGAGGACCCCGAGACGACCCGGCGCGAGTTCGGCGAGGCGGTGAACATGACCGCGGGCGAGCTCGAGAAGTGGCTCGACTCCGACGAGTCGCAGGCGGTCGGGCAGAAGGACGGCGACGACGAGTCCACCGGGCACGCATCCGGCCGCCGGATCGTGGACCTGCTGCGCACCACGAACGACGACCTCACCGACGACGACCTCGCGCACATGCGGAAGGTGCACGGTTACGTGCAGCGGCACCTGGCGCAGGAACCCGCGAAAGAGGACGTCGAGACGTCGAAGTGGCGGTACTCCCTGATGAACTGGGGGCACGATCCGCTGAGGAAGGGGTAGGACCCGTGCCGCCGATGCCCCGCCTCGCCCGCAACGACCCGGCCCAGTACGACGAGCTGGCCGACCAGTGGTGGGAGGGATCCGGAGGGTTCGCCGCCCTGCACTGGCTGGCGGCCTCCCGCGCCGAGCACATCCCGCCGGCGTCCCCTGGGCAGGTGCTGGTCGATCTCGCCTGCGGCGGCGGTCTGATGGCGCCCTTCGTGGCGCGGTTGGGGTACCGGCACGTCGGTGTCGACCTGGGTGAGGCCGGCCTGCGGGTGGCTGCCCGGCACGGCGTGCGACCGGTGCGCGGCTCGGTGCTGGCCGTGCCACTGGCCGACGGCTGCGCCGACGTCGTGGTGGCCGGCGAGATCCTCGAGCACGTCGAGGACGACGTCGCCGTGCTGTCGGAGTGCGCGCGGCTGCTGCGCCCGGGCGGCGTCCTCGTCATCGACGCGCTGGCCGCCACCCGGATCGGGCGCGTCCTCATGGTGACCGTCGCCGAGCGGCTGCCGGGCGGGCCGCCACCGGGCATCCACGACCCCGCGCTCTTCGTCGACCGCGCCCGGCTCATCGCGGCCGCCCAGCGGCTGGGCCTGGATCTGACGCTGGTGGGGCTGCGGCCGTCCCTGCGTGACGCCGTCCGCTGGCTCCTGGGGCGGCGGACCGGGGTCCGCATGAAGCCCATCCGCTCCACCGCCGTCGTCTTCGCCGGGTACGGGCGGAAGCGGTGAGCGGGCACCTCCCCGCGAGCGCACGTACCGTCGGGAGCATGACTTCGAGCGTGCCTGCTGTGGAGCGGCGCCCGTGACCGCGGCGGTCGTCACCGGGGCGGGCTCCGCCCTGCCCGCCGCGCTGGACCAGGAGGCGGCGTGGGACGGCTTCTTCGCCGCCCACTACGACGACGTCCGCGCCGCCAAGCGGATCTTCCTCGGCGCCGGGGTGCGCCGCAGGCACGCCGTGGCCAGCCCTCTGGACGAGGACCTCAGCGGCTGGGGCACCGGCGCCCGCATGGCGCGCTACGTCCAGGAGGCGCTGCCGCTGGGCAAGCAGGCCGTGGCCGGGGCTCTGGACGACGCGGGTCTGGCGCCCGGGGACGTCGGTCTGTTCGCCGTCGCCACCTGCACGGGGTACGCGACGCCGGGCCTGGACATCCGGCTGGCCAGCGACCTCGGCATGCCGCCGGGCCTGCAGCGGCTGCTGATCGGCCACATGGGCTGCTACGCCGCGATCCCCGGCCTGGCCGCGGTCGGCGACTTCGTCGCCGCGCGCTCCCGCCCCGCGGTGCTGCTGTGCTGCGAGCTGACCAGCCTGCACGTCCAGCCGGCGCAGCGGGACCTCGAGCAGGTGGTGGCCCACGCGCTGTTCTCCGACGCGGCGGCCGCCGTCGTCGTCGAGCCCGGCGCGGGCCGCGGCCGCCGGTTGGCCGGCGTGGTGGCCCGGACCGACGCCTCCACCTCGGACCTCATGACCTGGGACGTCACCGACCTGGGGTTCCGCATGGGCCTGTCCCCGCGGGTGCCCGGCGTGCTGTCCAAGCACGTGGGCGAGGTCGTCGACGAGCTGCTGGCCGGGGCCGGGCTGCGCGTCGAGGACGTCGCCGGCTGGGCGGTCCACCCCGGCGGGCCGCGGATCATCGACGTCGTCCGGGACGAGCTGGGCCTGGCCGAGGAGCAGGTGGCGGCCTCCCGCCGGGTGCTCTCCGAGCACGGGAACTGCTCGTCCGCGACGGTGCTGCTGGTCCTGCAGGAGATGGCCGACGTCGACGGCCCGGTGGTGGCCATGGCCTTCGGCCCGGGGCTGACGCTGTACGCGGCGCTGTTGCTCCCGGCCTGATCCCGCCTACGCTCTGTGGCTCGGGTCACAGCTGCGGAGGTGGTCGGTGTCAGGCGAGCGCGCGGTCGTGCGGGTGTTCCTGGTCGACGACCACGAGGTGGTCCGCCGGGGCGTGGCCGAGGTGCTGGAGGACGACCCCGGCCTGATGGTCGCCGGGGAGGCGGGCTCCGTGGCCGAGGCGCTGGCCCGGGTGCCGGCGGTGCGGCCCGACGTCGTCGTCCTCGACATGCGCCTGCCCGACGGGAGCGGCGCGGACCTCTGCCGGTTGCTGCGCCGGCGCCTGCCCGACCTGCCGTGCCTGGTGCTGACCAGCTACTCCGAGCCGGAGGCGCGCGAGGCGGCGATCGGCGCCGGGGCGACGGGGTTCCTGCTCAAGCAGGTGCGCGGCCCCGCCCTGGTGTCCGCGGTCCACGCCGTGGCCGCCGGGGGGACGCTGCTGGAGGAGGTCCCCGCCACGCCGCTCCGCCCCCGCCCGCCCCTGCCCGTGGGCGGCGACCGGCTGGAGCTGCTGACCGACCAGGAGCGCATCGTGCTGCGGCTCATCGGCGAGGGGCTGACCAACCGGCAGATCGGTGACCGCATGGGGCTGGCCGAGAAGACGGTGAAGAACTACACCAGCCACCTGCTGGCCAAGCTGGGGCTCGAGCGGCGCACGCAGGCGGCCATCCTGGCCACCCGGCTGCGGGAGTCCGCCGGCGGTTGAGGGCTGCGGTCAGCGCTCCAGCGGTACCGTCCACTCGACCTCGGTGCCGGAGGGGCTGCCGGAGGCGACGAGCCGTCCTCCGCGCCGTGCGGCCCGGTCGGCCAGGTTGGCCAGCCCGCTGCGCACGGTGATCGACGGGAGGCCGCAGCCGTCGTCGGTCACCTGGACCCGGAGCGCATCGGTGACGGTGACGGTGACGGTGACCCGTTCGGCACGCGCGTGGCGGACCACGTTGGTCACCAGCTCGCGCACCGTGGCGACGACGTCGGGCACGAGGTCGGTCGGCAGCTCCTCGACCTCCCCGTGCACCCGCAGGTCCGGACGCAGGTCGTGCCCGTCCACCACCGAGCGGACCACCTCGGCGAGCAGGTGGCGCACGCCCTCGGGAGAGGCGTCCTGGTGGTGCAGCTCGAAGATGGTGGTGCGGATGCGGGAGATCGTCCCGTCGAGCTCGTCCACGCGCTCGGCCAGCCGCGCGGCCAGGTCCGGGGACTCGGCCTCCACCGAGCGGCCGATCCGGTCCAGGGCGAGGGCCGTGGCGAAGATCCGCTGGACGACGTGGTCGTGCAGGTCGCGGGCGATGCGGTCGCGGTCCGCCTGGACCTGCAGCCGGCGCTCGCGCTGCTGGCTGCGCACGAGTTCCAGCGCCACCGTCGCCTGGGCGGCGAAGGCCGCGGCGAGGTCGCGCAGCTCCGGCTCGAAAGGGTCCTGGTCCCGGCGCCGCATCACGGCGAGCGTCCCCAGCGACGGCGGCCCGCCCACGGGGATGAGCAGGGCGGGGCCGTAGTCCCGGCCGAACTCCGAACCGATCCCGGGAGCGGACCCGGCCGGCCGCTGGGCGTCGACGTCCGCGACGAGCGTCGGGACGCCGGACCGGTGCGCCTCGCCCAGCAGGCCGGTCCCGAGCGGCACGCGCACCCCCTCGGAGTCGGGCCCCCGAGGGCCGACGGCGGCCACGACCAGCAGCGCGTCGTCGTCCCCCGCGACGGGCAGCAGCACGCCGATGGCCTCCGCCTGCGACAACTCGGCCACCCGCCCCGCGGCCGCGCGCAGCACGTCGTCGGGGTCGGCCCCGGCGAGCAGCGTGGTCGAGATGTCCATGCCGGCCTGGGCCCAGGCCCGCCGTCGTTCGGCCCGCTCGAGCAGCCGGGCGTTCTCGATGGCCAGACCGGCCACCGCGGCCAGCGCCTGCGTCACCTCGACATCGGCGTCGGTGAACGGGCCGCCGCCCTGCTTCTCGGTCAGGTAGAGGTTGCCGAAGACCGCGTCACCGACGCACACGGGGACCCCGAGGAACGACCGCATCGGCGGATGGCCCTCGGGGAAGCCGCGGAAGGCGGGGTGATCGGCGAGGTCGTCCAGCCGGAGGGCGACCGGCTCGGTCACCAGCAGCCCGAGCAGGCCCTGACCGGTGGGCGGGGTGCCGATGCGGCGGCGGGTGTCCTCGTCCATCCCGTCGATGACGAACCTGTCCAGCCGGCGGCCGTCGGCGCTGAGCACCCCCAGCGCGCCGTAGGTCGCCTCCACGTGGTGGACCGCGGCGCGGAGGACCTCGTGCAGGGTCGCCTCGAGGTGGCTGCCGGAGGCGGCGGCCAGGACGGCGGCGGCCAGTTCGGGAGCGCTGCGCGGAGTGGCGCCGGTCATCGGCCCACCACCCCGTCGGGCGGGGTCACGGCCCGACGGTAGGGGGGCCCGCCGACGGCGGGAAGGGGATACCGCGGCGGCCCGGACCGCCGGTCAGGCGCCACGCGCGACGCGGCGCAGGGGCTGGCGGGGGATGGCGGGGCGGAGGAGGCGCTTGCCGCCCGCGCCGACGACCACGAGGTCGGCGCCGTGCAGGGCCGCGTCCAGCGCCTCGAAGACCGGGCGCTCCAGGATGGCGGTGCGGGTCCGTCCGCCGATGCCGGTCTCGGCGACGGCGCGGAGCACCGCCGCCTCCAGGCGGTCGCGGCAGGCGGCCCGGGTGCTGGACGGCAGCCGCGCGGCGCCCTCGGGCCGGTCGCCGTCCGGGGCGTCGAGCACGCTGACGGCCACCACCGTGGCTTCCCGCCGCGCCGCCTCGCGCAGGGCCCAGACCAGGGCCCGGTGGCCACCGGGCGAGTCGTCGACTCCCACGAGCAGCCAGGGGCTCCGCCGGCGGGCACGGAGCGGGAACAGGTGCAGGTGGTCGACCGCGGGCGGCCGGCCCTCGGAGGCGGCGGAGCCGGCGACCTCCGCCGCGGGGCGCGCGTCGGCGCCTCCGGGGTTCCGGTACTGGCTCATGCTCGGATCGTCGCGTCCGCAGGAGGGCCGCCCCAGGGCCCAAGGACCCGCCCACCACGGATCCCCGGTCGGCGGGCAGGGTGCGGGGTGCTCAGCACGGCGGGTCCCTGCGCAGGGTCACCGCCTGCCCGCGTCAGGCGAGGGAGCCACCGTGGGGCGATGTGGAGCGGGTGACGAGAATCGAACTCGCACTGTCAGCTTGGGAAGCTGATGTTCTACCATTGAACTACACCCGCGTACCGCTCTGACCTGCACTTTCGCCGGTCAGGAGCCCGGCGCGGAGCCGGGCGGTCGGTCCCGGGAAGACTACACGAACGGCCCACCGGTGCCCTCCGGGTGTCCGGGCGCCGGGGCGACCGCGCGCGGACTGCGGTCAGCGGCGCATCTCCGCCAGGAACGAGATCGCCTCCGTGCGCAGTCGCTCGGCCATCTGCGACAGGCCCATGGGCTCGGCGTCACCCACGAGCACCGAGCCGTCGACGGCGGTGGCGATCCCGTCGACCAGGCCGTTCATGTCTTCCACCGTCGTCCCCACGGTGCCCATCCCGCCGGCCACGTCCTCGCAGGCCTGCCGGATCCGCTCCACCTGGGCGGTGACCCGATCGGTCGCCCGGCCGGTCTGGTCGGCCAGGTCCTTGACCTCGGAGGCGACGACGGCGAAGCCCTTGCCGGCCTCGCCGGCACGGGCCGCCTCGATCGTCGCGTTGAGCGCCAGGAGCCGGGTCTGGGCGGCGACCGAGTCGATCAGCGCGATGATCTCCTCGATCTCCGCCGAGGAGCGGGTCAGCGAGGAGATCGTCTCCCGGGCCGTGGTGACCTCGGTGCTCGCCGCGGACGCCGCCTGGGTGAGGCCCGACGCCGACGCGCTCATCTGCGTGGCCGCCGTCGCCACCTGCTCGGACATCGCCAGCACGACGGACTCGAACTCGTCTGCCAGCCGCAGCCGGGAGGTCTGGGCCTCGGTGACCCGGCCGGCGGTCTGCTGCATCGCCTCGCGCGCGGCGTTGATGTCGGTGGCGCCCTTGCGGAACGCGCCACGCAGGCCGGTGAGCAGCAACCTGCGGTGGAACCGGCCCTCGGCGGCCGCGCTCAGCGCCGCCGACGCCTCGCGGACGTAGGCGTCGGACACGTCGAGCACGCCGTTGATGCTGGCGTTCAGGGTCACGAGCTCAGGGACGCCGTCCATCCCGGGCACCGGCAGGCTGCGGGCCTCCAGATCACCGCGCGCCACGGCGTCGCAGACCTCCGTCAGCCGGCGCACGAAGGCGCGGTGGATCTCCAGCTCCTCGGCGTCGGTCCGCCGTCCGGCCCCGGTCCGGCGGGCGAAGCGGCCGCCCATCTCAGCCCTCCTCGCGGTTGATGATCGACCAGACGAAGTCCTCGTAGGAGTGCCCCTCCGCGGCGAGGAACCGGTCCAGCAGCCGGGACGACGCCTCCACGGCGGCCTTGGCGGTGGGGTGGCGGCGCTCCTCGTCGAGGAGTTGCCGGTACAGCGGAGCCACCCGGGCGACCGCGGACGGCGACGGGCTGCGGCGGTTCGAGTGGTAGCCGACGACCGAGCCGTCCAGGCCGTACGACGGCGTCACGTGGGCGAGCACCCAGTAGTGCCCGCCGTCGGCCGACAGGTTGTCGATGTAGGCGAACACCTCGCGACCCTCGGCGAGGGTCTGCCACAGCAGCGCGAACACCGCGCGCGGCATCTCCGGGTGGCGGATGAGGTTGTGCGGCTGCCCCAGCACCTCGTCGAGGTCGTATCCGCTGACCCGCAGGAAGACGTCGTTGGCGTAGGTGATCACGCCGCGCCGGTCGGTCTTCGAGACGATCAGGTCCTCGGGTGGGAACCGGTGTTCCACCCCGGTCGGCCGTGCGGGCCGTCGGGCGCTGCGCGCGGTGCGGGTCGCCACCTGGGTGTCCGGCACGAGCATGCCTCCTCGGTGTCGGTCGGATGTGGCCTCCGTGTCATCGGCAGCCCCGGAGGCGAGCGGGATGTGGTGCGGACGACACCGCGCCCCGTCCGCATGGGGAAGTCGGACGGGGCGCGGTGGTCGGGCGGCGCCGGGGTCAGGGGCGCCGGTCGTGCGGCGGCGCGGTCAGATCGCGACGCCGGTGCAGGAGGCCGAGCAGTCGACCGACCAGATCCCCCGCAGGGCGGAGAACGTCGCCGAGCGGACCAGCCGCTCGCCCGCCGGGCCGGTGCGCTCCGCCTGCTCGGTCCCCGGGCTACCGGTCGGGGGCGGCGTCGTGCCGGACCCGGGCGGCGTGCCACCGGGCGTCGTCCCGTCACCGGGCGGGGTGCCCGGCGTGGGCGAGCCGTCGGCCGGGGGCTGGTCCGCGCGGTAGGTCAGCGCCGTCGGCAGCACCGTGGAGCGGCCGTCGGGTGCGAACACGGCGACGTCGTAGCTCCCCGCCACGCGGGCCGGCACCCGGAACTGCACCCGGGTCGTCGACTCGGAGACCACGGTCGCCCGGGCCGTCCCGCCGATGAGGACCTGTGGGCTCGCCGGCAGGGCGGTCCCGGTGATGGTCACCAGGGTCCCGCCGTCGACGGACACGGCGTTCGGGCTCAGCGACGTGATCCGGAACGGGCCGACCGACGGGTAGGTGGTCGTGTCGCTGCCCGGAGCGTCGGGCGCGGTTCCGCCGCCGGGTGGCGGCGTGGGGGTCCCGGGCGTCGGGCTGGTGTCACCCGGAGGCGTGCCGGTGCCCGGGTCGGTCGGAGCCGGGGTGCCGGGGGGCGGGGTGCCGGGGGGCGGGGTGCCGGGGGGCGGGGTGCCGGGGGTCGGGATGCCGGGGG
>Ga0210040_10006406_pt1 | contig 14673 bp, 5 predicted proteins | sample CryGeyCG12114_NA_FD_185462 | JGI IMG/M metagenome (GOLD analysis project Ga0210040, IMG submission 185462) | Groundwater microbial communities from aquifer - Crystal Geyser CG19_WC_8/21/14_NA (SPAdes) (version 2) | ecosystem: Environmental > Aquatic > Deep subsurface > Groundwater | place: USA... | reverse complement strand
TCTTGTCAAAGGTGAATAAAGCGTCAAAGTTTTCTGCTATTAACAACTTCATCAGTTCTCCATTTTTCTTCCCGTTCCAGCCCTTGTCGTTAACTGTGTAGATTTCATGTTCAGGAAAGTCAAGTTTTTAAGCCGCTGGGGTAAGTTTTCGTCAAGCAGCAGCCTCATATATCTTTTCTATGTTTTTAGAAGTCATTATTTTTTCAGCAATCCCTAAAACCTTGATTGCTTGTTCTCTGCTTACACTAGGAAAATCTTCTAAAAATTCGGCCAAAGAAACTCCTTTTTCTAAATGCAGGAATAATGTTTCAATTGGAACCCGCGTTCCTTTGAAAACAGGTTGTCCGCTTAGAATTTCCTGGTCAATGCAGATATAATCTTTAATATTTGTCATACTAGCAAATATACGATTTTTACAAAATAAAGTAATTCTTTAGCTTGTGCCTGATTCCTAATATCCACCCTCATCTCTTTACCCGATAACCAAACATAATCTCGTGCGATCCGGAGCTATATTGCCGCATAGCCGAAGTGGTAATATCATAGGAATAACTTAATTCGTACTGCTCCAGAAACTTAAACCCTATTAAACCTACTAACGCATCCTGGGTGCGGTACGATAAGCCCGCCCAGATTTTATCGTCATAATCGGTTTTGCGGCGGTTATTTAAATTATAGGTACCCACCACGTTAAAGTCGGCTTGTACGGGCACCGGGCTCACGTATTTCAGCAGCAAAGAAGGCGTTACGGTTATAGATTTATTTACCTCGAAATTATACCCGCCCGACATAAATAAGTGCCGGGCCAGGCGGGCCGGATTTTCGGAGTTATCGAACTTTAAAATTTTGTTACCCAATACCTGAAACAAAGCAATACTCACATAATAACTTTTTGAATACAACATGGTGCCTAAACTCAGATCCGGTAAGAAAGAATTACTGCTACCATTCTGAGTAATTGGGTCGGCGTCGTTCGAGCCGTTGGCCAGGTGAATAAAACTTTCGTCGAAATTATATTGCTGTAATCCGGCAAAAAGCCCGCCCGACAAATACACTTTATCCGCTACCGGCAAGTGATAAGCGTACGCGAGCAGAGCGCCGGTCCGGCTGGTGGGGCCAGTTTTGTCTTTGTAAATGTATCCCCCGGCCCCGTGAAAACCATGATCGCCCCGGCGGCGCCTTCGCCCGCGTTTATTTTGAAACAAAGCGCTCTCCCCGCTCAGGTAATAGGTTTGGGGAGCGCCCTCAAACCCGACCCACTGGTTCCGGTAGCCCAGCTTCATATTCAAGTCTTTTCCGGCACCGGCCGCCGCCGGATTCAGGATAAAATGGTTTGTCATGTACTGGCTGTACAAAGCTTTCTGCTGCGCCTTACCTACCAATGTTAGTAAAACAAACAGCAGTAAGAATATACCTTTCTTCATAAACTTTTTGATTTTAATAGTGAACACCTAACGCATGATGGTAACTGATTTTTTCAGCGGCGCTTCGCCCTTGCCCAACTCGATGATGCAGTAATAAGTACCGTCGGGCAAATTTTTACCGTTGTAAGTACCATCCCACTCGCGGCGGTAGCCAATGGAATCGAACACGAGCATACCCCACCGGTTAAAGACTTTTACACTGCATTTTGGATAGATAACCGAAAGGTTTTTTAGCACCCACTTGTCGTTAATACCATCGTTGTTCGGCGTAAATCCGTTCGGAATTTCAATATCCGTCAGGGCTTCTATTACAAACGGAATAGTGACGGCACAACCGTTTTTATCCTGCACCACTACCGTATGGTTGCCGCCGCTCAGATTGGTAAGGACTGAATCCGTTACCACGCCGCTGTTATCTACCTGGAAGGTATATGGTTTTACGCCGCCCCGCAGGCCCGTAATAACCGCCGTACCGGAGGCTTCTTTGCCAATGGCTTGGGTTAAGGCATTTACTTTTGCTTCAATCGCGACCGGACTCTTCACTTCCAGGTTGCTGGTAGTTACGGCACAGGTGGCCGAGAAGCGGGTAATAACCGTATACATGCCCGCCGGCAAATTCGTAAATACTGAGTCTTTCTGGAAAGTTATCCCGTTGTCGATGCTGTAGGTAGTGGCGGCATCCTCACCGGTACTGGTTATCGCAATCGATCCGTTGGTTTCGCCGGCGCAGGTAATAGCCTTCACGTAGGCCAGTTTACTTTCTTGGCGGCCAATTAGCACGGGCGTAGTCGTGGTACTGTTTTTAGCATCTTTTACCGTGAGCAGGTACTCCCCGGCTCTTAAGCCCGAAATAGTGGTAGCGGTTGAGAACTGTACCCCATCCAGAGAGAAGGTATACGGAGCGGTGCCGCCGGTAACTTTTTGGATAATAATCTGGCCATTACTCTGATCGCAACCAGCCGCTACGGTTACATACAACAAGCCACTTGGCGGCGGCGTACAAGTTACCGTAACCGCTTTGGTATTGCTGCAGCCAAACTTATCTTTAAAGGTTACCGTGTAATCCCCGGCAGCTAAAGCGGTAAATTCCGGTGAAGCCTGGAACGTGACACCATCCAGGCTGTAGGTATAAGCACTGGTGCTGCCATCTTTAGCCGCAACTGTTATTTTACCAATCCGTTCGTTGCAGCTGGTTTCGGTGGCTTGTACCGTAAACGCTTCGGCAGTCACGCCCGGCAAACTTCCTACTGTTTTGGTAATGACAAACGTACATCCGGCCGCATCTTTTACGCTAACTTCATAATTGCCCGCCGCCAAGTTCCGGAAGCTATTCTCCGGTTGGAAAATTGCGCCATTGATGCTGTATTGATAAGGGCTGATGCCACCCGTAACTGACTCGATGGTTAGGCTGCCGGTGCTTTGGTTACAAGCCGAAAGGGTAGTATTAATAACTGCCGCTTGCGGTGCGTCCTGAATAACCGCGATACTATAAGTAAAGATACAAGCATTCGCATCTTTTACATAGATGGTATAGGAACCAGCGGCTAATTCGGTAAAGGCAGTTCCGGTTTGGTAGGTTTTATCATCCAAAGAATACGTAAACGGTGCCGTGCCGCCGGTAACTCCGTTGATGCGAATGGTGCCAGTTTTAGCACTGCAGGCCGAAGGCGTAGCTGCTGCCAAAATAGTCGTTACTCCCGGCGCATCCGTTATAATTACTTCTTTGGATATCACACAACCATTGGCATCTTGCACCCGGATGGTATGCGGACCCGCGCCAACAGCTGCAAAATCAGCGGAGGTTCCGTAAGCGCCGCCATTCAGGGCATACCGGTAAGGTGCCGTGCCCCCGGTTACGTTGCTGATGCTGATGCTACCGTTATTCTGACTGCAAGTAGCCGCTACCAGTGTAGAAGTAAAGTCAGAAGGTCCGGCAATTGCTTCTATCACTAAGGTGGTGGCAAAAAGGCAATTGTTCGCGTCTTTCGCCGTAATGGTGTAAGTATCAGGTTTCAGGTTAGCGAAGGCGGCGCCGGTTTGGAAGGTAGTTCCGTCCAACGTATATAAATAAGGAGCGGTGCCGCCGGTAATATCACTAATGGTTATTTGGCCGTTGTTCTCGCCGCAGGTAGCTGGTTTAGCTGCCGCAGTATACACAATCTCCGGAATATCCGTCAGGATTACTTCTTTTACAAATATACAATCCGTAGCATCCTGCACCCGTATCTGATAAGTATTCGGCGCTAAGCCCGTAAACAAACTGCTTTCCTGGTAAGTATTACCGTCCAGGCTGTAGCGGTACGGCGCGGTGCCGCCCACCACGGAAGTAACAGTCAGTTCGCCGTTGGTTTTGCTGCAGGTAGCCGGTTTATGAGTTGTAACTAAATCCGAAGGACCATCGGTGTTATTTACCCGTACCGTGCCTTGGTAAGTACAGCCGTTGGCATCTTTCGCCCAAATGGAATAGACATCAGCTGCTAAACCAGTGAAAGTAGCCGATGTTTGGTACGTAATCCCGTCGCGGCTATACGTGTAAGGAGCCGTACCGCCAATAACGGAGGTAATGGTTAATTGCCCGTTTTCCCGGCCGCAATTACTCAACACCGTCGTACTGGTAAAATCGGTCGGTTCGTTTTTCTCCACTACTACCGTAGTAGTTACAAGACAGTTGTTGGCATCCTTGGCCGTGACGGTGTAGGTACCGGAAGCCAGATTAGCGAACCTTTCTTCGGACTGGAAATGAATATCATCAACAGAATACGTGTACGGCGCAGTGCCGCCCGTTACGGTACCAATAGTAATACTGCCGTTATCATCGGCGCAGGTTGTTGCCCCGGAAGAAGCTGTTACTGCTGATGGTCCGGCAATGTCGTCGACTTTAAAATTACGGGTCACCAAACAGCCATTGGCATCTTTCACGGTTATGGTGTAGTTGCCAGCCACTAAACCAGTAAGCGCCGTAAAAGTTTCGAAAGTAGTGCCGTCTTTGCTGTACGTATAAGGCGCCGTGCCCCCGGTTACCGCATCAATAATAATACTACCATTGTTACCGCCGCAGGTAGAAGAACTGGTAGTAGCGGCAAACCCGGTTGGGCCGGCAATATCTTCCACCGTTATTGTTACTGTAGCTAAGCAGCTGTTGGCATCTTTGGTCGTGATGGTATAGGTTCCCGCCAGCAATCCACCGAAAGCAGTTGCCTCCTGGTAGTTTTGCCCATCGCGGCTGTAGGTAAACGGTGCCGTCCCCCCGGTAATGGCACCAATGCTGATGGTTCCGTTAGGGCTGCCGCAAGTAGAAGAAATAGCCGTAGCTGTAAAGGTAGGTCCGGCTATATTTTCCAGTTCTACTTCTTCCGAATACGAACAATTGTTGGCATCTTTTACATACAGGGTGTACGTACCGGCGGCCAAGGTATTAAAGCTGGCGGTTGGCTGATACGTAATATCGTCTAAGCTGTAGGTATAAGGCGCCGTACCCCCGGTAACCCCACTGATATTAATTACTCCGTTTTTATTTCCGCAGGTAGAAGCCGTCAGGACAGCCGTTAAACCCGCCGAACCAGCTATATCATTTACTTCTACAGCAGCCGTATATGTACAGCCGTTTACATCTTTTACCGTTATGTCATGGCTGCCGGAGAGTAATCCGGTAAAGATAGCTGCTGTTTGATACGTCTGCCCATCGTCTTTACTATAGGTATACGGCGCGGTGCCGCCCGTAATACCGGTTATAGTAAGTTGGCCGTTGTTATTCCCGCAGGTAGAAGAAACCGTAGTACTGGTAAAGCTGGTCGGCGTATTTTTCCCTACTGCTACAGATGTAGTGATGATACAGCCATTCGCATCTTTTGCCGATACCGTATAATTACCGGAAGCCAAGTTGGCAAAGCTGCCTTCGGTTCTAAAAGTTAAGCCATCTAGGGAATACGTATAAGGCGCTGTACCACCACTTACCCCGCCTACCGAAATGCGGCCATTGTTGTCGGCGCAGGTTGCTGGCTCGGAAGTAGCATTTACAGCCGTTGGTCCCGAAATATTCGTTAAGATAAACGTTTTGGTCAGGATGCAATTATTCGCATCTTTTACCCGGATAATGTACTGACCGGCTGCTAACTGAATAAAGCTAACTGTCGTTTCGTAAGTAATGCCATCTTTGCTGTACAGATACGGCGCGGTGCCGCCGCTCACCTCCGTAATAGTTAATTGCCCATCGCTTAAACCGCAGGTCGATGGCCGCATGGCCACTAGTACATCCGCAGGACCGGCAATATCGTTAACTCGTACTGGTTGGGCCCAGGTACAACCGTTGGCATCTTTCACCGTGATGGTATGCCCGCCGGCTACGACCCCGCTAAAAGTAGTTTCGGTTTGGAAGTTTGTACCATCTCTGCTGTATAGATAAGGGGCCGTGCCGCCCGTTACTTCCCCAATTATAATGCTGCCGTTGTTGCCGCCGCAGGTAGAAGTTGTAGTACTGGCGGTAAACCGGGTGGGGCCGGCAATATCCCGCACTATTAAAGTAGAAGAGGACAAACAGCCGTTTACATCTTTAGCCGTAATGGTATAGGTACCCGCGAGTAAATTACCAAAAGTAGTTTCGGAGCTAAACGTAACACCATCGCGGCTAAAGGTATAAGGGCCGGTGGTACCGGAAACCTCATTAATGGTAATAATACCGTTGTTGCTACCGCAGGTAGATGCCTTCGCCACTGCGGTAAAGGTCGCGCCGGTTATATCCTCCAGTAATACTTCCTGGGTGTACACGCAGCCGTTGGCATCTTTCGCAGACAGCACGTGGGTACCGGTTTTTAATCCTGGGAAAGTAGTTGTACCGGAATAAGCAAGGCCATCTATACTGTAGGTATAAGGCGCAATACCACCGGTAACGCCCGTAATGGTTAAGGTACCATTGTCTTCGCCGCAGCTGGTCGGTTTCTGCGTGGAGGCAATATTAGTTGGTCCGCCGGTATCGTTTACCTGTACCGAACCGGTATACTCACAGCCGTTTACATCTTTTACCTGAATTTTGTGCGAACCAGCAGCAAAACCCGTGAGGGTAGCCGAGGCCTGGTAGGTAGCGCCATTATCTTGGCTGTACATATACGGCCCGGTTCCCCCCGTTACGCCGGTTATAATAATGCTACCATTGCGGGCGCCGCATGTAGAAGAAACCGTAGTACTGGTAAAACCAGTTGGCGTATTTTTTCTAACTTCTACCGATGCTGATACTGTACAGTTATTCGCATCTTTAGCCGTTATGGTGTAAATACCGGAAGCCAGATTCGCAAAATTCACTTCGCTATCAAAATTAACCCCATCCAGAGAATAGGTATAAGGCGCCATGCCGCCGGTAACTGCACCAACGGCAATATTACCGTTATTATCCAGACAGGTAGCGGCCTGCGAAGTAGCGGCCACGGCACTAGGTCCGGCTATATCGGTCAGGTTAAATGATTTAGAGAAGATACAACCATTGGCATCTTTTACATAAAGCAGATAAGTAGCAGCCGGCAAACCAGGAATGGTAACGGGGAAAATTAAACCGGTGGCTCCATTGTCGAGATAATGAAACCCATCCAAACTATAAGTATAAGGAGCCGTGCCGCCCGTAACGCCCGTCAGGGTAATTTCACCATTGCTATTGCCGCAAGTAGATGGTTTTAGTGTAACGGTAATATCCGTAGGCCCGGCAATATTATCCACCCGAACCGTTTGGGCCACCGTACAGTTATTCGCATCTTTTACCGTAATGGTATAGGTGGTAGCGAGTAAACCGGTAAAGGTAGCGGCCGCCTGGTACGTGGCGCCATTATCTTTACTGTACATATACGGCGCCGTGCCCCCAGTTACCGCTCCTACTATAATGCTGCCGTTGCTGGCCCCGCATTTAGAAGCTACGGTAGAGCTGGCAAAACCAGTAGGACCAGTAATATTCTCCACCACTACTAATTGAGAGGCAATACAGTTGTTCGCATCTTTTGTTTGAATAGTATATTCTCCCGCCAGTAAGTTTCTAAAAATAGCTTCGGTGCCAAAGCTACCGCTGCCCAGCGCATAGGTATAGGGTCCGGTACCTCTCGTTACTTCATTAATGGTGATTAAGCCATTGTTGCCGCCGCAGGTAGATGACGTAGCCGCCGCCGTGAAAGCCGGTCCGGCTATATTCTCCAATTCTACCGCTTCGGAAAAAGTACAGCCGTTGGCATCTTTTACATAGAGGTTGTAAGATTGGGCGGATAACGAAGAGAAAGTAGCATCCGAACCGTACGTAATTCCATCCGTGCTGTAGGTGTAAGGTGCCGTGCCGCCGGTAATGCCACTAATGGTTATTCTCCCGTTCTTATTTCCGCAGGTCGAAGGTGTCAGGACGACTGCAATATCCGTAGGACCAGTAATATTATTTACTTGCACGGTCCGGGCAAACGTACAGCCGTTGGCATCTTTCACCGTAATAGTATAATCCCGGGCTAGTAAAGTTGTAAAAGTAGCTTCGTTCTGGAAAGTACTGCCGTTTCTGCTGTATTGATAAGGCGCACTCCCCCCCGTTACGCCGGTAATGGTAATACTACCGTTATTACTACCGCAGGTAGATGAAACCGTGGTGCTGGCAAATGCCGTGGGCGTATTTTTATTTACAACCACCGAAGTAATAACAATACAGTTATTCGCATCTTTGGCCGTTACCGTGTAGGAACGGGAAGCTAAACCGGTAAAATTGCTTCCGGGCTGGAAATTGGTACCGTTGATGGAATATACAAATGGCGCAGTACCGCCGGTTACCGTACCAACTGTAATGCTGCCATTATTATCCAAACAGGTAGCTGCTTCGGCCGTAGCCGCTACTGCCGTTGGACCGGCAATGTTGGTGAGAGTAAACGTTTTGCTGAAGATACAGCCGTTCGCATCTTTTACATATAAGGTATGTGTTCCGGCGGCTAAATCACCAAAGTTAGTGGTAGTTTCAAACGTCGCATCGTTGTTCTTCCGGTAAGTATAAGAAGCTGTGCCGCCGGTTACGCCGGTAATGCTAATGGAACCGTTTGGATTGCCGCAGGTAGAGGGCGTTAGTACCGCTGTAATATCTGTTGGTCCGGTAATGTTATTAACCGTGATGTTCCGTACGAAAGTACAGTTATTCGCATCTTTTACCCTTATTCTATAATTAGTAGCCGTTAAATCAGTAAAGATAGCTGATGTTTGGTAAGTAGCTCCATCATCTTTGCTGTACAGGAAGGGCGCGGTGCCGCCCGTTACGGTTCCTACGGTAATGCTGCCGTTTCTGGCGCCGCAGGTGGAAGAAACGGATGTAGTGGCAAAACTAGTAGGCCCCGCGATATTACTCACCTGCACTTCCTGCTCATACGTACAACCGTTCGCATCCTTCACCGTAATGGTATATTCTACTGGAAGTAAAGCAGAAAAAGTAGTCTCGTTTTGGAAGGTTGAGCCATCTGTACTATACTGATAAGGCGCGGTGCCCCCGGTTACGCCCGTTAAGGTAATACTGCCGTTGTTACTACCGCAAGTAGCCGAAACCATAGAAGTAGTAAAGGCGTTAGGCGCGTTCTTAATAACTACCACCGATGAAGTAACAGTACAGTTGTTGGCATCTTTGGCCGTTAGGGTGTAGGTACCGGAAACCAGACCGGTAAAGGTGTTGCCGGATTGGAAGCTGGTAGTAAAGAGAGAACTGTTGCGGCTTACCGAGTAGGTATAAGGAGACGTGCCGCCGATTACCGCACCCACGAAGATTCGGCCGTCATCGTCGGAACAGGAACTGGCCTGCGAGGTTGCTGTTACGGCCGTTGGGCCGGAGATATTATTTACCTGTACTGCCCCAGAATAAGTACAATTATTAGCATCCTTGACAATGATGGTGTGCGAGCCAGCCGCAAAGCCGGTTAAAGTGGCTGCTGATTGATACGTAAGACCATTGTCTTTGCTGTATTGATAAGGCGTACTGCCTCCGGTTACGCTCGTAATGGTAATGCTACCGTTGATGCCACCGCAAGTGGACGAAACTGTGGTGCTGGCAAATGCCGTGGGCATATTTTTATTTACAACCACCAAAGTAATAACGGTACAGTTATTCGCATCCTTGGCCGTTACCGTGTAAGAACCGGAAGCTAAGCCGGTAAAACTGGTTCCGGTTTGAAAACTAGTACCGTTAATAGAATAGGTGTAAGGCGCGTTGCCGCCGGTTACGGTACCTACCGCAATGCTCCCGTTGTTGTTTAAACAGGTGGCCGCCTGCGCGGTGGCTGCTACTGCCGTAGGACCGGCGGTGTTGGTCAGGTTAAACGATTTGCTGAAAATACAGCCGTTGGCATCCTTTACATATAAAGTATGGGTACCAGCGGCTAAACCATTAAAGGTAGTAGCAGTTTCAAAAGTGGCATCGTTGTTCTTTCTATAAGTATAGGGCGCATTACCGCCAGTTATGCCAGTAATGCTGATGGAACCATTCGGGTTGCCGCAGGTAGAAGCTTTTAGTATGGCCGTAATATCCGAAGGGCCGGCAATGTTGTTTACCTGCACCGTACGGGAGAACGTACAATTATTGGCATCTCTTACGGTTATAGTAGGATTTCCCGGCAACAAACCGGTTAAGGTAGTCTCATTTTGGAAGGTTGTGCCGTCTTTACTGTATTGATAAGGAGCCGTGCCTCCTGTCACGCCGGTTACCGTAACACTACCATTGTTGCCGCCGCAGGTAGCCGAAATTGCTGAACTGGTAAAGGCCGAAGGCGCATTTCTCGTTACCACTACCGATGTCGTAATGGTACAGCCGTTCGCATCTTTCGCCGTTACGGTGTAGGTACCGGAAACTAAACCGGTAAAACTGGTGCCGGATTGAAATCCGGAATCATAAGCTGGATTAGCTTTGCTAACTGAATAGGTATAAGGCGTCGTGCCTCCCGTTACCGCACCTACGAATATTCGGCCGTCATTGTCGGAACAAGAACTGGCCTGCGAGGTTGCCGTTACGGCGGTAGGGCCGGCCGAGTTCGTTAAATTAAAGGTTTTTTCAAACTTACAACCATTGGCATCCTGCACGAATAATTTATACGGACCTGCCGCCAGGTTATTAAAGGTAACTGTTGACCCGAAGGTAATACCGTCTTTGCTGTAAGAATAAGGAGCAATACCGCCCGTGATACCGCTAATGCTAATGGAACCATTGGGGTTACCGCAGGTAGAGGGCGTTAGTATCGCCGTAATATCCGCAGGACCGGCCATGTTATTGATAGTAATGGTTCTGCCGAAAGTACAGTTATTCGCATCCTTTACTCTAATCTTGTAATCAATTGCGGATAAAAGGTTGAAAATATTACTAGTTTGGTAAGTAGCGCCATCATCTTTACTGTATTGATAGGGCCCGGTGCCGCCAGTTACGCCGGTAATAGTGAGGCGACCGTTGCTGGCCCCGCAGGTAGATGAAACAATAGTACTGGCAAAATCGGTGGGGGTATTCAGGTTTACCTCCACCGATGTGGTAACGGTACAGCCATTCGCATCCTTAGCCGTTACAGTGTACGTACCCGCTGCTAAGCCTGTAAAATTATTACTGGTCCTGAAACCGGAATCATAAGTTGGATTGGCTTTACTAACCGAATACGTATAAGGCGCCGTGCCGCCGGTAACCGCACCAACCACAATACTCCCGTTGTTATTTAAACAAGTAGCCGCCTGCGCCGTGGCCGTAACCGCCGAAGGGCCGGGAATATTCGTAACATTAAAGGTTTTAACAATACTACAGCCGTTCGCATCTTTTACAAACAACTTGTATGCATCGTGCGCCGGCAGCCCAGTAACGGAAAATGGAAATGTTAAACTACCATCAATCGTATAATAAGTTACATCGTCTAAACTGTAAGAGTAAGGTGCCGTTCCGCCGCTTATGCCATTCAGGGTTATCTCGCCGTTACTATTTCCGCAGGTAGATGGTTTGATAGAAGATGATATATCCGTAGGACCCGGCTTTTCAGCTACCGTAAACGTCCGGACCACGGAGCAATTATTTTTATCACTTATTCTAACGGAATAGGTACCTGCCGGTTTATTCGTAATGGAGGCGGTGGTTTCGTTCGTATTCCATAGATACATTATGGGCTCCTGGGCTCCGCTTACTTCTGCTCTGATAAAAGCTGTGGAACCACCGCAAATAGTAGCCGTACCGACCATATTTACCGCCACGGTATAAAAGTTTATTCGGACCTGATCCTGAACTGCCGTACAGGAACCATTTCCGTTTGAAGTTAAAGTCAGGTTTACAAAGCCATTTTTTATTTCTGTTGCCGTGGGCGTATATACGGCATTTAAAGCCGTATTATTCGGACTGAACGTTCCGGCTCCCCCACTCCAAACGCCACCTAAAGCACCCGTTACGTTGCCACTTAACTGTACCGGATTAAGCGAACAAACCGTCTGATCATCTCCTGCATTAGCAGTTAAATTGGTTACCACCGAAACCGTTTTGGTAAAAGGAATACAATTAATAGAATTTTTTGGAATTACTTGGAGTGTATAATCACCAATAGCAGTTGCGCGGTAAGTATTGGTATTGGCATTGGGTATCGGGCCATTCGCATTTTTCCATACATAATCAAACTCTCCATCTCCCCCGGTTACATTGCCAATTAAATCCACGCCCGTTCCACTGGGACATATAATGGCTGGATAAGGACTAACCGTAATCACTGGTGGCGGATAAAAATAAACCCGCACGACATCGCAAAAGGGTATAGCAGCACAGTTAGTTTTTTGAGAAGAACCACAAACTTCATAATCAACATAAGCCGGCGGATTAACGCCCGGAGTAACAATCGGGTCTTTACAACCCGATAAGCAACTTAAATAATTATTATATCGGCCATTATAGGTTATATCTTTCCAGGTTACAGAACTTGCCTCAAAAGCTGTAGGAGCATGGAGCGTAGCCGTACAACCGGCGGTTACTTTAATATCTGGAACCGGTTCAAAAGCAGCCGTGGTTATAATTTTGTAGATATTTTGGTTACCTCCTGCTTTGCAAAGGGTTATCTTATGCGGCCCTACCCCGGACAAACAGATAAAAGTTCCGACGGGTATAGGTGGACCACAATTCACTTGATAAAATAAAGCTTCTGAACCCGATTCGACGTCGAACTCCAAGCCACCCGAAAGCGGATCAAGCGTTACATTAAACTGAACACATTCAGTGTTTTTTTCAACCGCTGGACACAACACACCTTGCCGTTTTACGGATGGAGAGGTGTAAGTGTGATTAGGTTTGCCGGTTAAGTCTACATCAATGATCGATGAACTCTGACTATATCCGTTAATATCTATTCCCAACAGCAACAACCAAATTAAACAGAATGGCAAAAGAAGAGGTAATTTCTGAGTAAAAATTCTTACCATATTATATAAATAAATGAAGCTAAGAAGCAGCTTTTATCAGTTAATTTTTTATTCAGGATTTTCAAACTAGATAAAATCCGGAAAGCCTAATAACAACCTTACTAAATTTCAATATTTAAATATACAGTACCATATCTTTAGTTGTATCTAAGAAAAAAACAAAAATTTAAAAATTAGAATATTATAATATTTTATAAAGGAATTAGTCAATTACAAGCCAATTTTACGCAAAAATTCTATTCAACAATTTAATTTATTGCGTTAAATTAACTTTTATAATTTGTACAATTTTAATATTAATTATCCTTAATACTTTGCAAATTTTAAGCCTTGAAAAACTATTCTATAGATATTCAGAAATTTATATATAATTAAGTTAATATATTAATTAAGTAGAAAGGTTATTACCTAGAAATCGTCAGGAACATTTAGCAATACTTTTAGTTTCTTGCAGCTAAGGGTACAAATTGGGTAATGCCGTAAAAAAGGGTTCTTATAGCTGGAAAAATAATCTCAAAAAACTAAATTTAATTATAAACTATAGGTTAGTAATTAAGGTGGCTTGACTTAACCTATTTTTGCATTTGCAGAAAAAATCCCTTTCACGCTGACTAAATTACCCCAGCATGTATTTACTTGTATTGGCTAAGGTTGCCCAGGAGTAACTGCTACTTACACTCGTACTGAACCAAATAAATCAATACAGAACTACAGCTAGATAAATACGTAGAGAAAATTGCCGGGCCGGACGGGTCCAATATTCGTTTAGCACTACCTAAAACCTTTTTACCTCAGAAAAATGGCTAAGAAAAACAAGAAGAAAAAAAATAAAAACAACTCATTCTATAAAACCATTAAACCGTTTATTCAGGATAATCGGGTTATATATTCTATTTTGGGCGCCGCGGGCGTGGGCGTAGCTTTGGCCTCGGCTTTTGGTACCGATAAAGGCCGTTCGCTGCTAGATATGGCAACCGGAGCCTTGCAGAATTACGGCTTGTTGCCCAAACCCGAAAGTGATACCTCGCTCCCGGAACAGGAAATAGCTACTACAAAAAAACCCAAAACGGTTCGTAATTCAACTTTATAAAGCAAGTTTTATCTTTAATTTAAAATATAGATCAAATGAAAAAGCAAGCCAATTACTAATAGTTGGCTTGCTTTTTCATTTGGCTGTATGTTAACTCTAATATTATAACATTAGGCCTACTACAATAAAGTTGTTTCTTTTACCGAAGCTACTTTCTATCCGCTTCCCTCCTGTTTTATTTCGGCAGCCACTTTAATTTATTTGCTTTACTTTTCAGGTAGATGCCGAGTAGCAATTTTTTAAAAAGCATTATTATTTCAGTTTGCTTTAAATTATTGAGCTATTAGGTTCTGGTAATAAATAGCAAGCATAAACAAGTGCACCGTGCTATTACAGCGATTTTTACCTAAATAGCTTTACTGAAATTAGGCTTGTCTAAGCGTGCTGCATTTTTTAGTTTAAGGTCAAAAATTGTACAAATATTACGAATAAAAGCTTTGCCTAAGTCGGTTACCTCTAAGCCCGTGTCTGTTAAAAAGATTAAGCCTTCTTCTTCCATTTCTGTTAATTGGTTTTTTGCCGCATCATCCAGCAGTTCCGCTACGGCTTTGGTCCAGGTTAACTTATTTTTACAAGTAATAGATAAAATAGCTTCTTTTATTATCAAGTCTTCCTCGGTAAGTAAATGCCCTTTGTATAAGGATAACTCGCCGCGGGCAATACTGGCTTGATAAGCCTCTACCTTTTTCTCGTTTTGTAAGTAGCCGTATTTGGCATCGCTGATAGAAGAAACTCCTAAACCAATAAGCAACTCGG
>Ga0210040_10006405_pt1 | contig 14676 bp, 6 predicted proteins | sample CryGeyCG12114_NA_FD_185462 | JGI IMG/M metagenome (GOLD analysis project Ga0210040, IMG submission 185462) | Groundwater microbial communities from aquifer - Crystal Geyser CG19_WC_8/21/14_NA (SPAdes) (version 2) | ecosystem: Environmental > Aquatic > Deep subsurface > Groundwater | place: USA... | reverse complement strand
GATCGGATCACCGTCAATCCGATCCGATCCGATAGAGGCTATCGGATGAAAAAGCTTGATCCGATCCGATCCGATCCGAATCCGATCCGATATGATCCGATATGATCCGATCCGATGCCACCCTTAGAAAACCCCAAGCAAACCACGTTACCGTAGAGCAGACTCATCCCTTGCTTGCTGACTGATTCTCTTCTTCGAATAAGCCGGAAGACGAATATAAATGTGGAGCATTAGGGATTATTTCGTGGTCAAAAGTCATGTATACACGGTTCGAATCTCTGAAAGTAAACAATGTTAACATAACGATAATGCTCACAGTTTATAAACTAATGTTCTTGAATATAAAAACGTATTATATTATGTATTAGAACTAAATGAAAAGGTTAAAAATTGGTAACAATTTAAGTTGGATATTTTAAACTTACGGTACTTTTAAGTTACTTAACGGAAAGTACAACATTAGTAGTTTGGCACACTCCCGGTTCCACCTAATAATACTTTTGTTTTCCTTCATGGAAAGTTTTCAATGAACAGAAGTTGAATCAAAAACAAAAATTTTAACAAGGAAGTAAATTGTTGACTCGGGACTCCATTTGTGTATAAAACTAAGGATCCAAATGGAGTTTATAATGGGAGCGCTCGTTCCATGTTGGGAACGTGTAAGTGATGCGAGTCAAATCTCCTGACGTTGCAGATAAATATAATGGTTTGTAGTTCATAGTTGGATGATGATGAAGCATTTTTGATTGTAGGGAACCAATTCATTTTAAAAGAAGCAAGCATTTAGCAAAGTCACTGACTCAATGGAAACGGAGCTCATTATCGTCACCATCATCCTATATTTGTTAGCTTCCTTCCTTTCAAACCAAATCCAAAGTGTCACTTTGATTTTCTATGAGATTTGTTTGGACAGTTCTCCTTTATCTCTTAAGGCTTCTTGGCTCAAACGTCCCATCTTGAAAAGATCGTTTTCTGGACCAACGCCCCAAATCAAACTAGATCATATATTTTATACCGAATTCTGCTGGGATTACTACTGCCAACTGGTGCTACTGCTAGCTCCCTACTATGATTGCTCTCCCACTCCAACTCACAACCCAACTTTGCTCAAATAAAATCTTACTCCAATGCATTCCCAAAACAGGAGTCCACATCCATTTTCATCCATTTTTCATACATAGACCAGTCTATTTGATTTTTGTATTTCTGAAGGATTCAAACTAGAGTATGCATCTTCATTATTATGGAATTCGACAACAATGTGACATCGAATTTTTAAATCACACGCAGGCTAACTCAAAGGGCGTAAAACACACATTGCCCCTGATGCATAAAAATAAAATATTTCACCCTGACACTGCAAATACAAATTAATCTACTTTGTGAACTAAATCAAACCAACCAATGAGCGAAAAAAGTTTGGAAAATGGGAGTTATCTGAAAATTTATAGAGATCCCAGAGACAATGTTCTCTATGAATTTACATGTGTGCACAATAAAACTGTCCCATAAACTGACAGCCAATATCACGAGGCCATAGAAACCGAATGAAAAAACCATGCGCCTCACTTACTTAGTCATAATTCCAGTCCAGTTCCAGTTCCGATTCCTTGGTTCTAGAAATTGGACTTTCCACATTGTTTTTCTATCTTTACCTTTGCGCGTCAAATATGGACCCCTACTCTTGCAAATGAATTCTCAAGTGAACACGTGTCCACTTGGCAAGAGGTATGTATGTACTGTAAAGAAACCAATAACCCACTAAAACAATCAAAATCAGGACATCAGAAGTGATACGAAAATAAGATAACCTACGGGTTACCTTGGACATGGCAATTTTCTTCACGAGTTGCAAGCAATTTCACGAGCAGCCAGCCACGTAGAAGGATGAAATGAAAAATCAAACACTAAACTATTGCTCCAAATAACTTTTTCCCTTCATAAGAGCACGGAGTAGTAAATCATGACCGTATGTTGGGTAACGTGCTTCATTTTCTACCAATGGTGGTTCACCTACACTTAATAAAAAGGCTTATAGAAGAAGCAATCGTTGATCCATATGAGCAGATATATGATTATTGTCTACTTCAACCTTCAGCTGCACACTTCCTATTTTGTAGTATTAGTTCAAACCCAAACAAAGAAAATCTAATCATATTTTTTTTGTTCTGTTAAAGACACACATACTGAATTTCATTTTTTTCCGTGCAAAATGATTGCAAAAAGAAAGATTACAAGAATCCAGCAATGGAACACATGACTTCTTTTCTCTCAGATTGTTGTAGAAAAGAGCCGCAAACATTATCTACAGTGCAAATCAAGGGGTGGGGGTAAAGCAAGGAGGCTAAACTGTATTTTATTGCGTGGTTATGGTTACATCGTTATCGTTGCATTTCTCATATCCACTAATTTCTGTCGAGAAGACAGCACATCCTGTATACACTTGACTACATTGTGAAAAAATTATGCTAATATATGTTCTTCAAGTTGTACTTCGCTCACAAAGTGTTTAGGCGTGAAGAAATGCCTACATAAAGTCCACAGATGCAACGATGATGAAAGAGCTTTTCCTCTCCTAATGCATTTATGCAGCACATTGTTGATGATGCTACTAGAATAGGGAATAACCGTGAACCGTCAGCTGCAGTTACAATCTAGTCAAATATCTGAATCGGTGGATGCGAAATCGGATGAAAACGGGAACCCGGTTTGTTGTATTAATGCTGTGCACCATGCATGCATTTTACATACACAAGTATAGAACACATTTACACTGTACCTTATATTTGGTTGGAACGTAAACTTGGGCTTTTCTGTATCCCGACATATGATGAGTTTTCGAAGGGAGTACATTTGCTATGGACAGCTCCTATCTTTCATGTATGTGTGCATGCTATAGCTCACTTGCTGCTTCTTATTCCTTTTATGATGAATGATACCCTTCGATCTCATACTAATAATGGCATGCTCAATTGCATTGCAACAATCGCCCTCTCCTGTGTGCATGGTGAAAAGTATGGGACGGAGAAGAAAAAAATTTGATTCATGTACAACTTCACGGATTAAGGGTTAAATGTGTGCTTGCATGTAGAACTGTTTTGAATACTCAACTCGTTTATCATACAAAGTCTTAAGCTCTGTTTGGACAGTTTGGCTGTGAGATCTGCTGTACTTGTACCACCTGTGAGTTAAATTAGATATATTATACTCCCGAGCAGTCAGAAAATGCTGATAGCGTCAAAATTTTTGCATTATTATAACTTTTGAACTGAAAGAATAAAATATTTATACTATAGAAACCTTTTTTTTTGGTGGAAGGGGGGAATACATCAGATATTTTTTCCAATCAGTTTAAAGGAATCCTTCATGCCTACTCAATAAAACCCAACGTACAATCTTTTGAGTAATGGGAATCAAAGGATATATCAGATGAACGATTAAACTTTGGAGTCGAAGTAAATATTTCACCTTTGGGGAGTCAAGTTACCGCTTTACTATAGGAACGGAAACCACTCTGTATGAAATAAAGGAAACCAAGTGGCCTAAAACTTGATGCCAACTTACAATTGACCAAATGTTACTATGAATCGGTTGGTTCATCATCACACCCAAATACCAACAAACTAACTCATGCATTCCATCAGGTTCTCAAGTTTTCTGCCAGAATAAGTTTCCCATTGCCTTGAGGTGCATATCAGTGTTACCTCTTTTGCTTCATCTTAAGTTCCAGCCGTGAGAGAAACACTCTTCTTATGTATAATATCCATGCTATGGTCGTTTCCCTTTTGTTGCTGGATTTTTCTTTTCCCTGGTATGCATTTAATGCTCCCTGAATTGAGCCCGTTTGTGAGTAGCGGGGAAGAGTTAAACTATAGAACTTAAACGAAAGATAAGACTTCTTGGTGCACATGCAGATACTATAGTGAATCCAGAGGGATTTTATCATATTCAGACAGAAATAGTATGTTTACGTTATAGTTAGTAAGTTATAGTTAGTTACCTTGTATAGTAGCTAGCGAGATCTCTAATACTAGCTACTTACAAGTATGAACAGCTTATGGGAAGCTCGAGCCAGTTGAGATAGTGCAACAGTCGTATTTGGAACGAGGAGTGAGGATGAGAAAACTAAAGATGAACAACCTGTACTACGAATACACTGTATAGTGAAGCTCTCCAGTTTGAGACAATCGTGAGAAACATGGTGGAATCAAATCTCTCCTCCAAAAGTTAACTGGGAGAGAGACAGAGAGCAAGAGTTGTGGTTTAAAGGACCTCTTTATCTCGGTCGTGAACGAAATGAATGAGTTCCGAATTTCTTATCAATTCAGAGAAGAGAATGTAGTGTGACCAAGATGCTCACAAGTTTTCCAATAAGGACCCACTCTTTGGGAAGAACTGGGGGCTTTTAAAATTCTTTTCTTTCTGGCACTTGAGTTGGGACGCGACTTTACTAATAAAAATGCTAACGAGCCACTGAGACTGAGAGTGACTGACTGTGCGTTGGATCATCCTCATTGTAATAAATAATGCAGTTTTAGGAAGAGTACATGGACTCGTATGATCATGGCATTTGATTGCTCTCCCCATATTCCTTCATAAATCACAAAAAGTGGAAAAAAGTCAATAAAGTTTGAGCTCTAAACCAATATTAAACTTTTTATGGATCCATCATATACATACTTTGGAGAATCTTAAGAGTTAAATCTTTGAATATATGTGGTATTCTAAGTTGATAAGTTAGTAACAAGTTTCATTTATTGAGCTACGCAATTTGAGATTGAAAGGATTAGATTTGATTACAAACTGGAGGATCTACTGAATATTTTTATTATTATTTGAATTTACTTTTATAGTGGATCTATATTGCCAGTCTATGGAATTTAAATACAATCAAAGCAGTCATGGCTCAGAATTCGGAGCTATATGCTATATGATTAATCAGAAATAAGCCCTGCAGCTTAAATTGAAGACAATATGCAGTTTTTGGAGGAAACCATCCATTCAGTTTGAACAATCAATTAAACTTTTTATTTCCAAAGCTTAGCAGAATATTCAGTCAGTCTAATCAATTTAAATATATTGTATACAATATGCACAGTGCAAGAAAATAAGATGTAATTTTAAGAATTTAACTGCTGACTGACACACTGCTTTTGTTTAGAGAAAGAATAAAAATTATCCAGTGCATTAAAAATCAACTCTCTGTTTATGCATTTTCGATTCGTATTGAGCCAGAGGATACGTAGCTTATTTAAATAAGGCCCATTCTATGGAAACGAAGATTTTCGTAAGCTATACAATGGAAAGGACATCTATGTAGTCTCGACGGGGATCAAAAAGCTTTCGCTACACTACAAACACGATGATAACAATGATAATTGCGTTGAAAGAAATTCAACAATAGCACAAGGGAATGCAATAAAGGATGTTCATTCAAATTTGAAATACTATTATTTAATTCTCTGTCAGTCAGCAGAATAAATACACGTAACTTTATACTCACACAGCCAGGAGTTTAACTATTTCATCTGGAAACGCAATTTTCGTTCAGCATTATACAAGTGTGTACATTTCATGATGCAAAAAGTTAATCAATGAAACATAAGCTTTTAGTAATACGTAATAAGAGTGCTTGATCCCAACTCTTTCCTAGATACACAAGGAAGGATGAGAAAAACCAAAGCCTGTGACTTAACGGAAGCGTTCCTTCGTTTTTTAACGTCATGAGATAGCGTGCTTCCCTTCTTAATCTTTTTCCTAACATACCGGAGTAAAATACTATAGAGAAAAATTCAGCAACCAACTATGCAACACAAAGGCTTAACTTTATCCATATCGTCAAGAATCCTTCGTTCCATTTCATGGAAATAATCTAATAAAACTTGTTCAAAGACTTCATAAACACAATACCCGATTAGAACAATATTCATATTCATAGTTAACCTTACATACAAACCAAACTTTGAGTTGTGTTTACATTTAATTACTTCCATAAAGTGAAGCAATACAAAATATTATCACAGCTGCTGGGCTTGGTCAGCTTTTGATCCCTGTCAACAAGCAATTAGCCTTCTTTGTCCATGTGTACGGCCAGATGACAAACCTTATGATTTTGACCCTTCGCCTGTAATAAACCACATAGTGATAAATTTTTTGGCTCTCTTCACTCATGCATCCAATAGATTGTTTCCCGTTCAGTCAGATAGTCCTTGTGACTCAACGTCCTCCTCTGGCCACTTGTGCTCGTGTGTTGTACCTCGCACAACGGATTTGTGAAAGAAATACGTTTTTTCACCACGTAGAAACAACTCTCCCATAATGCTTTATAACAAGTCTTAGGGTACAAAATGCATTTTAGTTAGTTAGTTACATGTTATGCATGCAGTTATGTAGTAGTTAGTTAGTCGTTCATTTCGTGTAAAGGTTGTTCCACACAAAGCTGTCGGCCCTCTTTAAACATTTTCCCCAAATGCCTCCCTACGCACTCACTAAACAAGTACGATGTTCTTATAATGGGTCTTTTTGAATCCATTTAGCCCTTCTAATGGGATTTCATACTGTGAGACAGAATGTGTGAATGAGAGCAACTTACCAGCATAGGTTTACCTTGCTCATTCCATGTAGTCGTTGACAAGTTTTGGGTTGTCTCTTCAATAAGTCGACTTACTCATGTCTCTCAACACTAATAATCGTAAAAACCATTGATCCAAAAGTTTACAAAATCAGCTAGAAGGAATACCGACTCTTCAGAACTATGTAGCTTTCAAATCTGACAATCTATTGATTAAGTACATTGATAATCCCTGATCCATTAAAATATTTAAAAAACCTTTGTCTACTAACTAAAATCTCTAAAAACAATAAGTGACCGACTACACAACTTCCTCAGTCCACAATTAAAATCTTTACACTTTCATTCAACTTTCCCGCTATTGACAATAAAATCTATTGCAGTTCAATCGAACTTTACACATGCGTAGCTCAAAGTGACGCCATGAGCAAACAAAAAGAACCGGCTTCATTTTCTCCAAGTCTAACTATTAAATAATGCCCCAAAACAATGGACAAGGACAAACTGTCGTGATTTCACTCCTATTACACATTTAATAACTACACATAAGACACACTATGGTTTCAATTTCATTGGATCCCTTTTGAAAAGCAGGATAAACCCAGAGAAATATAAAAGTGAAACCTCTCCAGGCAAAGGATGAGTTGGAAACAATCTAGGAACGCTTTATCTGACAGAAAAGCTATCCAGCCATTGTGAATTCGTTGATTTAGCTACGAGTTGGAAAAAGATAGGAAAAAAAGGAATGGAGGGTAGCTCGTATAGTTGGAAAAGGTGGTGGTCGTCCAAACACACACACAGTACATATACGAGTCCTCCTCTGACTGTAAGTTACTAACTAACTAACTATAACTAACTGTAGTCAAACTGCATGTGTTTCGTGTTCAGTTTTGTTCTCCACAGCAGTCAGTCGTTCAGTTTGTGCGTTTGTGTGTAGTACATGCTTTTTCTGTAGTACGGGAGCTTTACTCGGGCCATATCATTCGAGCATCATCCATTCCATATTCCATGTTTTTCACATTTCTGGATCTGGAAGGAACCTCTTTTTCCCGTCTCCAGGACTTACAGTTCTACAGTCGTGCAAGTTAGTTAGTGCCCGCATCTTCTCTTGTTTGTCTTGTGAAACTGGAATTTTAAATCAGTAGTTGTTTGAACTTTGTGGTTTGGTTGGCTAATTCACATTTTGGGAAATAACATATATTTCTCATTGTCGTCTTGTGGCGTTAAACATATGCATTGTGTTATGATCCAAAAGTTGGGTTTTTGTGTTTTCATTGCATTTGCCAAGTTGGTTGGTGAGTTAGTTGTTAGTTAGTTACAACTTACGACGGCAAAGGGGACAGTACTATTTAATAAGTGACACGGGACTTTTTTTTGTTAAAAAACAAATATACTTTTGTGTTGTGCCAACGAGTTTTGTTGTATCCTGTGGTTGTTTGGTGTGTCCATTGCTGTCGTTAGTTAGTTGAAGGAAATATTTCAATATAGGATCAATAGTTAAACCATTATTGCTGTTTGCTTTGTGGGAGTGTGGAGATGTGAAACTGAATAATAATAACAACGTGTGGATTTTTGAATGATTGGGATAAAGGAAGAGCTTCTTTTCTGTACATGAGTTGCTAAGGAAGTGAATCTCCTCTGTGCTAAAAATGCTGAGACATTGGATACACACGAGAGTTGTTCATGTGGTCGTCGCCGTATTGTCTGCTTTTTACTTTTTGTCTGTAGCCAGGGCTAATTGGATGTAAGTTTTATTTATATTTTCGATAGAAATTGTAAATATGAGTTGTTGTAGAAACGTGTTCAGGTATTTCATCCCCAAATTGGCTGCTAAATGCTAAAAGGCAAAGAGGCAACGCTCATAACGTAATTTGTCGTGCTCATTTCCACTTTTGTACCGGTCTAACTAATAACACATTCCTTTCGTATCAGATTGTCACTATAGTAGCTAAAGTAACTAATTGGAAAAATTAGACCTATGGCTCTACTCAAAACTTGTTGTTCTATCTTTCCATCCCAAGATATTTTTGGGGACTGGAGCCCCTAAGTTTCTTCAATGTCTGACAGTTTAGTAACTAAACGAAGTTATTACTGTAGTTCACAATTCCTTTGGTTTGAATCTACGGAATGGATCATATGGGTAGCGGCCATCATTTATATGATAGTTAGGAGCTCTGTTTGTTTATTATTGTTGAAGGGCCATAACGTGCGCCTTGTTCGTGTTCATCATCTTCATTCATAATGAGAGAGCCTCCTACACATTGTTATTGTTTTGATTGCACTCGTTCTTGCACTTTTTCCTCAATTACGTCCACGCGTTTACCGTCTCGTGCTCGTGTGCTCTGTTTACACAAACATACGCGCCAATGTACTTCAGCCCAATATGCAGTTCGTTAGTATACCTTTATACCCACAGTTATTTAGTTATAGTTAGAATAAGAAATACGAGTAAAATAGACTGTGAGCCTTCTCATCTAATTTCATTTCTCATCATTATCTCTCCTCTTACAGTGCTCACTCCTTTCTTCTGCTCGACTCACTTTGCTCTCTGTACTTTTCCCATCAATCCAATATTGACTCGCTAACTCAAACTGAAAGGAAAGATAAATAAGCAAAGAACGAGTGTACAGGCCAACTAACCAACTAACTGTACAAGTTACGCACACACAAAGGCTACGTTTTTTGTACATGAATTCGGCACTCACAGTCTAGCCATTACGCCTTAACAAACGCTAACAATAGCACACTCACACATGCATACACACGCAGGGATTATTATAATAATGTAATGCGTAACCTGATCCAGAAACTAAAGGAACGGTAGTCAATATGGGACTTGTGCGAGTGTGTGGTTCCTTTTGTGCACTACGGCTTTTATTATTTTTGTTATTGTCAAGAGTAGATTTTCATCTTATTAGCTGTCTCTATGATGGCTCATCATTCAAAAAAATAAATGGAGCAGATGGGGTGCCAAACTGCTCTGGTCTTTACGTCCAAGCACATGATGAGGGTAATTTCTGCTATATGCAACTGACGGCATTGCGCCTTTTAACAGGGGATGGAAGGATTGAAAAAAGTTAACCTTCATCAGCTGCTTGTGAGTTTAGTTAGATCGATGATCTCCTCGTGTGTTTCTAAATGAAGTTTACTTGTCAGTGAAACTGGTGTTTGATTGTCAGCCAGTTAGTGATTAGGAGGCAGCAAGCAAGTTACTGTCCAAGCGCCGTAGTTTTTTTAGCTTCGTTTATGGGAAAAAAGGGAACCAGCGATGGAGAGAGAAATCTGTTGAGATCCGATTTTTATGCTCCAAGCTATAACTTGAGATTTACTTTTTATTTTATTTATTACCCCATAATTGCAAGACGGCACCAGTTAAGCTCCGCAGATTGTTGTGTGCGTTCTGGGCGCAGATGTTAAGCGCAGTTATTTAATCAATTTTCTGTTCTTTGTTTATAAATGCATTAAATTTTTGTCAGTATTTGTAAGCTAATATGCAAATGCTTTCATATTATGAACATTGTGCATTTCCTTGATACAGGCTCCAAACCACTGTTTATAACTTCTGGGTACATCTTGTTTGAGCCCAACGCAGGAGTCATATTTGAGCGTCCTCTCTAACAAATATGCAACGCAGATAGCCAAAAAGAAAGTTAAATGGTGAATTAGTGTAGTAATTTTCAAGCTTTAGGGCAATCACTAGGGAACTATTATAACGTTGTTGTAATTTTATGTCTTGACTAAAATTTGCACGGCTACATTGTTTAAAAAAATTCTGGTACAACTAAAAAGAAAAGCGTATTAAAATTTAAGGTTTGAAGACAAACAACACATTTACCCGCAATAATATTGACTTCGCATTATGCAGTACAGTATTTTAAATTGGCCAGTGTGTGAAGTTATGACATTTTTGGAAGTTATCTAGATACATTTTAGCCAAAATTAGTGGACAGTCTATGCTATTTTCTGTGCCCAATTTTGTAGAAATCCGTTGTGTTCGAAAGTTAAAGTCAGACCGCGGGTTCCATAAGCCCTAAGTTGGGCTAAAACGTGAACCGTGTATACAACTGTGCAGCCAAGTCGTTAGTTTTAACAACCAGTACATACATTTAATGAAAGAGTTCATTATGAATTAGAAAAGTGCACGTGTGATATGCAATATGCAACTCATGTTTTGTACAGCTGGAATCAAAAAGAATTTATCGAAAATGCTAACAAGCTCACACACTAAAGGTTGCCAAGCTGGGTTAAGGAATTTCGAAACCCTTCTTCAGCCTGTGTTAATGGAAAGTCAGATTATGCGATGGGAATTAGTGAGCGAAAAATATATCCTTACAATGCATTCATCAGTATCTTTTTTCTTGCTCATCATTTGTTGTCACTGAAACCATACACCATGGCTGTTACAGTCATGTTATTTGTCTTGTGATATTTAACCACGCACGTATGAAATGACATGATACGCATGAGAGTCTCGCGAGTTATAAAGGAACCAAAAGTCTGGAGTAAATATTTTCCCAGGCTTTGAAAGTTAGTAATGCGGTCTATGTGATCTCATGGATTCCCTTCATTAGTGTCAGCTCATATTCACACAGGAATTCATATGAACCAATTCAATATTGACTCGTACTCTCAGTCAGTCAGTTCCAGCTATGTATCTTATGGAATCGTCAATGCTCTTATTTGCCGTACCGGTTTTTTCAAAGGTTGGGCAGTGAAAATTCTGCTACCATTATTAAAATGTTCTATTACATTTGTAGCATTGTTTATTCTCCTGAAACTAAAACTCACAGACTTGACTTGACTCATTGCAAAGTGTTGACTCAAACATTACGTGTGCAAACTTTGCCAACCTGTGCAGTGCATTAACTTGATGACACTCACATAAAATTTCCATATATTTGTAAGAGTAAGAATACAGATATTTAGGACAAACAAACTAACTAACTGCAAGTAAGAAATGGGAAGAAAAAGGTGTTCCTCTTGGTATTATAATGATAAAAAATGATTTTTTACACTTACCAAAACATGCCATCAAGCACATTGTACTTTGCATGCTTAATATTATTATGTGAGTGTGTGTGGTTCGTGTCCCATCGTTTTAAATGCATATGGAAGCATTTGCAAATGGTTGGCTGTTGCTCCAAGTGAGTGTAAAAAATGTGACAGACACGGCTCTGAGGGAAATTGGAATGTTGTCTTGCCACAGTCAGCATGAAGGAAGGCGGAAAGTTGAGGACATATTAACAAACTAACTCCAAAGCAAGTATGCATACGAACCAACCATTAGCTAACGACTTGTTAGTTAGTTAGTTAGTTAGCCAGAGAATCCAAGGAAAATGTGATCTCCCAGTTGTATATATTACGTACTTACTATGCTTACAACATCCTATGATTTAGTTCTACAGTCAGTCAGTTAGAAATTCACTGATGAGAAATTACAGAGCTAAAAGGTGACAAAAACGAGTATCTTATGCACTGGGATGATCATGCTCCTTTCTGGTATTTTGGAGTAAGGAATTTTATTCCTCATGAATTCACGATAAGTCAAGAAAAAAATACTCGTAATAATTTTGAGCTTTGGTGTTTAAGTGGCTCAAAATGCAGCTATTCTCGCGAATGTATTTCAAAAGAATCGTTTCTTTTGGAGCAACTTGACACGAGTGCTTAACAATGCGAGCAAAAAGGCGGTATATGCGAGTGAGCGGCGGGATCTATTTGCATTAGTGTACTGCGCTTATTGGTTTCAAAAAATCTGAAGCTCCCTCTTCTCTTGTGTACAATCTGAGCCTCGTAGGTACGTATTCATAATATGAGATTGTAACAAGATGTGGAGTTTAGTTATAGGTCGTTAGTAATAAACAACGTGGTTTTCGCAAAAGTGAAAATATATGCATACTCGCTGAGTGTGGCAGAGAAAACCTGTATGATTTGTGAGGCATTATCATTACTATTACAAACGCACTCACGTGGGGAATTTTACGTGCCCAACTTATCATCATTATCACCCTAACACTTATTTAATGTAGAGGCATCATGATGAATGTCACATAAGAACAAAAATGATTTATTACTTGTTTGTTTCCGTCCCTTTAGCTCCGAGTAAAACAGAATTTAAATTCTTTCTTCCGCTGTATTAGCTCGCTAACCAACTATTCACACACATACAAGATAAATGGAAGATTAAGCTAGTGGAATGGTTTGTTAGTTAGTTAGTTAGGTAGTTTCCCAGTGTGGCTCAACCATTTAATGTACAATTAGGCAGAAAAAGTCTGACTACGTCTACTTTTCTTTCCTTATCATTCTTTTGTCATCACAAATCCAGTCTTCCGGATCACTGCTATATAATTTAATATCTGAACAATTGGTAACAACTTGAGACAAATATGAGCATCAGGCCTCATCAACCCATAATGCTCTCGTAGCCATATCGTTGGTTAGTTAGTTTGTAAGTTAAGAATGGCTGTTTCCTAAACGTGTAGCTAACTAACCAACCAAAGCCTAGTAAATGACAACTACTGATCAGTGAGCATAGTGCAGTGGTTGTTATTATTATTTCTGTAGTGGATGATGATGATGACACTAAAAAAAGAAATAGGGATAAAAGACAAGTACTAATGATAACTTTGAGATCATCACTCCTCCTCTAACTCTCTAATGTGTACGTTAATAATAGAGCGGCATCGTCTCACTGCATTCCCTGTGTTATGCGTGTGTGTGTGTACATTTTTTATGGCTCTTTTTGATGGACCTCTTTCACATTCCATGCGATGCAATTGTACAGTAATTCTTTGCCGTCTCTGCAATCAAATGGCTGTGGTGTGGAGTAGTCAGGTTCCACTACACACATTTATTATTATCTTTATTATAGTTAGTTAGTCAGCTAGTTAGTTGATAGTAAATGGTTTAGCTCACTGGAATTTCAAAAGAGCTTATTCTTCAGCACACATTACGGATAAAATATAGGCTCATCGGGTGATAATGGGCTCTACATTAGTATTAGATAGCCATTCAAAGTGTTATGATCCAATAACAATAGATGAGATCAATACTATCTTTTACAAACAGGGATTTAATGAGGAACAGACCAGTCTTGTGTCTCCTATTGTACATACCAACTACCAACATACCAATTGCCAACTAGTCCAAAATAAAAGTTCCAAGGTTTCTAAGCAACGTTTACATTGTTGCACGAAATATAACTTTGAAAATGATAATTTCTGTATATCATCCTAAAATTCCTGTGCATCAACTCCCTAGGGCCCTTGTGGAGAAAATAATAATTTCCAGTTAAGCTTCTGAATTCCCTATCCATTCCAGCTCATACTGATTGACCCACTGTAAATGCTGTGATAGCCATTTGATCTAAAATTTACGGTAGTTTCGAATGCAATCAGAGTTGAATCTTTTATCTGCCTCTGTGATCTTTTAAAATGCCTTGAACGAGAAACAATTGAAAATGATGAGAGTCTCATCTTCATGTTGACTCAGGCTCTCTATGAGACACCAAAAAATAATTAGATGATAGTGCATTCTCTGTTCATTGAATTTGTGCATTGTGTGGTTACAGATACCTAGGGACTTCCAGTGAGGTACCACGGAACCAAAGTATTGAAGAGAAGAACGACTTGATGCGATTGGCTGGGGATGCTCCAGAGAATCCAGCAGATGCTTTAGCCAACTCCGTGAGAGCCGTGTGCTCCTCATTACCTGGTCTAGTGGCCCAGCAAGTGGAAGTATGTCAACATTTCCCGGGAACTATCAGCTCTGTGAAAGAAGGCGCAAGACGGGGCATCCGCGAATGTCAATATCAGTTCAGAAATGAGCGCTGGAACTGTACCACAAGAGAAAATGATGAGTCTGTCTTTGGTTACACCATGCAGAGAGGTATGATGGCTCCTTTCAATCATGCACTCTAACTACAAGCATTGCATCTTGGTTGCTTTTCAGCTCTGGCTAATTAGTTTAATTGCAGTCATTTGTTACTGTAGGTGAGTAGATAGCAAGTGAATAAACCTCAGCAAGAGGGTATTAACGAAGCCGGTTTATAAGGAATTATTTACATTAATATTTAAAAAAACCAGTAATAATAATTAGGGGTTTTTATC
>Ga0210040_10006404_pt1 | contig 14680 bp, 10 predicted proteins | sample CryGeyCG12114_NA_FD_185462 | JGI IMG/M metagenome (GOLD analysis project Ga0210040, IMG submission 185462) | Groundwater microbial communities from aquifer - Crystal Geyser CG19_WC_8/21/14_NA (SPAdes) (version 2) | ecosystem: Environmental > Aquatic > Deep subsurface > Groundwater | place: USA... | reverse complement strand
CGACTACCAAACCAAACATACTCTCGAGGTCTGGGTTCCATGGTTGCAGCACATACTTATCGTGAAAAAGCGCGTGACCCTAGGGATATTGGTGGTGGTATTGTAGGAGCCGCAGATTGGAGCAGGGAGATGTTCCCAGAAGCGGATAGTCGATTGACTACCTACCTAGGTAAGTAAGCTGTCGACGATACAACCGATCATGCCTGCAGTGCGCGAAACAACTGAGAATATACGTGCCCTCAGGTCAAGATTTAGTTTGTTTTAATAATCTTTCCAGATAGCATGAGTCTATGTCCTATAACACCTATATCAAGGAGAGCGACCAAACAACTAATGAAAGGTTGCCTGCTCCCTTTTATGCTGCTTTATGCTTAAATGCATTCTTGCAGGCACGTCACACAACTCACAGCGCCATAATTCCAGCACCGAACAACACAGCTAGTCCAGCCACTGAGTGTCTCCACGGCGTAAGGCATCCATCCGCGCCATTCGTTACCTGCACCACTGGCGTTGCAGCAGCAGATACTGTTTTGACTGCAGCTCCTGCATGCGACGATGTCGCATGAGTTGCTGAACACTCGCTCGGCGCCGAAGTCGTGCTGGCTGCCGTGGAGGACACGGCTAACGTCGCACCAGACCAGTCGGCAGGAGGAATGGGTAAAGTAGTCTGACCGGAGAGCTCCGAGCTAGCAATGCTACCGACGTAATCATAGAGACTGCTGATCAATCCAAGGGCCTCAGGGAAAGGGGCCACGGTTGGAAGGACGGCGGAGATAGAGGCTATCGCTGCAGACGGAGTTTCAAGGTCCTTGAGAAATGGTGTAGGGCCCTATCTGTGTCAGATTTCCGTTTTCAATTAGAGTCTAGGGATGCGGCCCGAAATGACTGAGAGACGTGGGACAGATCAGAAGCATACCGAAACAAAGTTGACCTTTATGCGGAAGTCTTCTATGGCCGCTGCGGCCGTCGGGTAGGAGGGTGCAGCAGCAACCACTGAGCCGATGATTCCTCCCACGGTGGCATTTACCCCGACGGTGTGGTGATCGTAGTTAGAGATGAAGGCTAGAATGGCGCTTTGCTATGCCGAGTTAGCGAAAGCTGCAGTCTGAGAAAATCTGCGACGTAAAGAACATTGGATGCGGGCTCCTCAAGATCTGAACATGTGGCAGGCGTGGAAGAGCCAAAGGAGTGTAGTTTCAGGGTATGTTCAAATGGATGGGAATGGTCATTACAATAGAAGGTGGTGCTGTGGTGATTGTCACACCAGGACCGAGTTCTGCTACTGCAACTGCAGCGAGCATGAAGGGAGCGAGAAGACCTTTCATCCTGAGGCCGTGCTGGATCGATCACGTGGTTGCTTTGAGATTGGGGACTTTATCGGAAGATATGCTCTGATGAAGGAATGTGCTATTTGAGAGTGCAAGTTATGATGAGGACTCGTCTAATGACTTTGAAGCAGGCGATCATGCTGGGCTTTTTATCTGGAACAATTTGTGTTCTTGCTGGACCTCAATCGTATGAATGTTTGATAACATGCTTGCGACTTTGCGGGCTGTAAGCGTGTTCGGGCGGAGCATTTCAGCTTCCATGCTTTTCAGTTTCTAGGCCACCAAACCTTCGCAGATGTGCAACGGGAACGTCGAATATCTTCCGTTCCAGATAGTCTAGACTTAATATCCATCCGTGAACCAGCGCGCCTGCTGGAGACGTAATGAGTCAGAGGAATAAGTGGGCCGGACTGAGCGCGGAGAGCCGTAATAGATGCAACGATAATGCTGTCATGGTCATCATAACACTAAACTCTGGGGGGTGAACCGTTCGGTCATGTCGCTTGGCTTTCGAAACTGGGAGCGTGTAGTATGCCTTGAGGCATAGGATACAAATCTTACATTTCCGAAGACGTCCTTGCGCCAACACAAATGTACTCCGAGAATGGTGGGAGGTCGAGGATCACAGGACTAGGGCCCCATGCCATCTATCACGTGCGCAGGTATGTCTCGACGTGCAGTCTCGGCGTAGTTTCCCCTTCAGAATTGATGATCTGCATGATGCAGTGATGTGCAACTAACGTCGATCATGCCTTGGCAGCGTGCTTAGCCTGAGCTGAGCCTGAGGTCGGTACAACTGTGAACCTCGGCGCACAAGCTCAATACCTACTAATCAACATCTATTTCAACCTATTCCGATTCATGCAGTAATCCCCCCTTTCATCAAGATTTCACTGCCCTTTTTAAGAAGATCCGCGTTCTCGTATGTTTCTTGCTCGGCACCGTTGCATACCGTATCGATCATGGCAGCTGCCAGTTGGTCCACTCCTACTGCACCTAGGGCCCATCCTCCCATGCGGCTCAGCGTTCCCGCCTGTGCTGGCAGGATCATTGAGGGTCTGGCGATGTAGGTTTCCCAGAACTGCTTTCCTTGGTCACAGTGTGCAAGCTGCTTCATCTTGGTTTCTGCTAGTCCCTGTGTCAACCATAAGATTAATGTTGCTCTTATTGACCTGCAGCAGAGCGAATGACGCGATAGGAAGTGGAGAGGTGCGCACCTTTGCTCGACGGCCGTCTTGCAGGAACCACAAGGGTTTCTCCTGGTCCTTTTCTGCCATAACACCGCTGACATGCATGTACCGGAAAGGTTGCTGGTTCCTTGCCAGCATTGGTCTAATTGCGTCTGCAAAGGCAACGGGATAGTCGATTTCGACCTCACGGGTCGCGGCACGTAAAGACCTTGTCCCAGAGTTAGCTCTTATACAGCCTGTAGCGGGCCCCAGCGACAACGAATGTTGACTAGCTGGTAAAGCCACTGGACTTTTATTACCAAATACAGGCCTGAGCACCCGCCATTTGCTTCTTTACCGTATCGGAGTAGGACAGAAAGTCCTCCATTATGACAGATTCAACCTTGGGGTCGTTGCGAACCTCATCGGGTAGTGGGCGTCGGGTTAGCACCACGATAGATGTGATGGTGGGCTTACGACGGCATTGTGCCAGTACTTCACTGCCAACAAAGCCTGTGCAGCCTGTGAGGATTACCTTCATCGTTGCGGGCTTCAAGATGGAGAAGTTATGTCAAGGTGGGAAAGTTCTCAACCCAGTCTCAGTTTCAAGTCTTGTGGTCCTGACGCGGTGCATGCACATGTTCTTCTGTCAACGAGTCACAAGCAGCTAGACCCGGAATAGCTTTTCCGTCGGCGCAACCATTCCATGTTCGTTGGCAGCGAGTCGGATATGGAGGGAAGTCTGGCCGGCTTGGCACAAGTGACCCCTATCATGGCCTTGAAGATCTAATCTTCCTATTAAACTACACTTCACGACTTTCCGTTACAGAACGGAGTGTTTCGCCACATTCTATACAGTATTATCATAGACCGTGCCAGCAACCATGGGAACCTTTCATCCGCCGGTGGCTGTGGTGCGTCCGTTGATGGATGTCGTTCACCTGCCCCATGCCTTTGCTGGGTTCACTCTTTGGCCGCCGGAGCCTTAGCTTGCACCTGACTACAGGAGGTGCCAGTGGTCAAGTAAGACTTATATCCCAATACCGGCTGATGCTCTTTCTGTGTCTCTATACTGCTTTGTTCTTCTATCTGGTCTCACGCCTGCACAGCTGCATCATTGACAACTACGATGGTCGCCTCACTCCCCAAGGAAGAGACGGCAGTCAGCACTCGCGAAATGTCTGCAAGTCCAAAACCACAAGGTTCTTCCGAAAGTGCCGCTCTTGAGGCGAATACACATTCACAGGTCAAAACCGATTTCAAGCCGAATGCCATATTCTACGCTGCTATGTCGACATTGGCTTTGCTTACCTTTGTTGTTTCGATTGATGCGACAGCTCTAGCTGTAGCGCTACCCGTACGTTCCTCTCTACCTTCCCCATCTGTCTTCCGTGCTGACGAATGTTGTCAGATTGTCGCAGAAAAGCTACATGGCACTGGGTTACAATCATTCTGGTCTGGCACTGGCTTCTTGTTGTGTGCCGCAGTCTTTCAGCCAGTCATCGGCGGCATATCTTCCCTCGTTGGTCGCAGCTATGTCCTGATGGGCTCGATTACCTTTTTTCTCGCTGGGTGTATCGGCTGCGGATGTGCGCAAAATTTCGAAACACTGCTCATCGCCCGAGCCATTCAAGGTGCTGGTGGTGGAGGTGTGGTCGTCATGACTGAGGTTGTGGTTTGTGACATGATACCCCTCAGACAGAGAGGTGAATGGTTCGGCCTGCTTAGCGGCATGTACGCTGTTGGCACTGTCCTTGGCCCGATCATTGGTGGTGCTTTTGCAGAACATGTCACATGGGTTTGTCAACACCGGCGCCTGCCACATTTTCAAATTCGTACAAGGACTGACTCTCATAGCGATGGATCTTCTGGCTCAACCTTCCTTTCATCGGAATCGCTTTGGCCCTTGTCCCTATCTCTATCCGGCTCAAGGCTCCTCCTGAGCCATTCATGACAAAGGTCAAGCGCATCGACTATGGCGGCTGTGTCATCTCCATCGCAGCAGCTACCTCATTCATCATGGGTATTTCGTGGGGCGGTGTTCAGTACCCCTGGTCCTCGTGGCGTACGATTGTGCCGATCGTCTTTGGGTTGCTCGGCTGCATCGCTTTCTTCTTTTATGAAGAGTACGTACCTGTCGAGCCAATCGTGCCAACGACCGTCTTCAAGAACCTCACTTGCGCAGTCTCCTACATCAATACCATCATCCACGGTATTGTTGTGATCGCGTTGGTATTCTACCTACCGCTCTACTACGAGGGTGTCAAGGGGTTCAGCACGACCATTACCGGTGTCGCCCTGTTTCCCGAAACATTCACAGTTGCGCCAGCTGCCGTCATTATCGGCATTGTCGTCGGCAAAGTCGGCGTATATCGGTGGGCCGGCTGGTCAGGCTGGACAATCTCAATGCTCGGCCTTGGCATTTTGTATCTGCTCGATGTGAACACAACTACTGTGCAATGGGTTTTCTTGAACCTGGTTGCGGGTATTGGAACAGGCTTCCTGTATCCCGCTCACCAATTCGGTATTCAAGCCGCCACTTCCGACAAAGACCTCGCGGCCGCCGTCTCCATGTGGAGCTTTACTCGATCCGTCGGCCAAACTTTGGGTGTGGCGGTCGGCGGAGTCATCCTGCAAAACCAACTGCTCCAAAAGCTCCGCGCCTACCCAAATCTCGCGGCAAAGGGCGCGGAATACAGCCACAATGCGGTAGCTCTTGCGTCCCTTTTGCGCGACATGCCCGACACACCAGACCGCGCCGACCTCAAGCAGGCATACGCAGACTCTTTGAAGGTCGTCTTTGCTGTCATGTGCGGTCTGTGTGGCGTCGGTTTACTGCTCAGTCTCCTTGTCAAAGACTATTCGCTCGACCGATTCGTGCCACCGGTGCCGGCGACGGGCGGTGAAGGTTCACCACGATCGGCGAGTGAATCCGAGATTTCGGAGAAGCAGGCCTTTGAAACCAAGAGAGAGCCTGTCTAGGCATGCTGCATATCTTGCACGAATCCCGCTTGTGGGGTATCTTCGCCAAAGGCTTCGCAGGCACGGTGTGATGGTGGCATAACTTCGGCTTCGAGGTTGGTCGGCGACAGTCAAAACCAGGTGAGTGGTGGTATAATCGGGAGACTACAAAGGTAAGGGAAAGGGCAAAGATATTCTAAACACAAACGTCTTTGGCATAAAGCTCAAATCCGCTCGTGTCAGAGAGTCGGGAGAGCAAAGTGGCAGTTTTTGAAGGCGTAATGGGGCGTTGTATTTTTTGCGCCGTCGAAGTCATTCACTATCGTTCACGATGACTCGCCAGCACGTCGATATCGAGGGTTAGAAAGATCTGAAAACGGAGGAATTTATTCGGTATGGAAATGCACGGGTATTATAGACCAACCACTGTTCGTCGGCTACTAGTCTGTGAGAGTTACACGAAATGAGGCTTTTTCCTTTTTTGTTGCTTTGTTTCTTCGTCCACGTTGTAATCGTGTCTGTTTCGCTGTCCCATTCTAGTGAATGAAACGAATCTCAACACTTCTAAGAAGAATGTGGCGCCTGGTACGTCAGCATCACGCTTTCTAGACACCCAGACAGCAGTGACAGGCAGGCTTCAACATTGCAAGTACAATACGAAGAAGGTCGGGTTCAAAGCACACCTTCGATGTGTACACATTCGAGGAACCACTTGTCGCCGCCACTTACTAGGCCCTTCCAAAGAGGTCATCTCTGATGAGGTATGCATCCACGAGAACTCTATATCGCCGTAAACGTGGTATGAAAAGGTCGGAGTCTTTGGAATCCAAAGGCCTGTCGAGGGCAAGAAACGATAACCCAGAACTGCCGTGCTGAGCTTCCATACTTGACGACTCCACGAGAAAAGATGGCTCGATAGTTGTCAGCCCGTGACCCCAATGTAAGATATGAGCCTAAACAAGGCGGAGGATACTGTGGTTCTAGCGTAGCATGTGTGGACGGGACCATCCAAGCACCGGTACATCTCGACGCCGTTGTACACTACGCCGCAAAGTGCGAAAGCTCCGCTCCGTCTCGAGGCGGCCCTTCGTATCCAGGTATGGTCAGAGCATGTATTGCGGTATCGCCGAAGGCTCCAAACAACACGTCTAGCGCTTGTGTTCGTGCCCAAGTGCCGGCTGCCACGTGCTTGCTAGGCTCTCCCCTGTTGTGGTAGCGGGATCGATCTGCTCCGTACTTGGATCGCCGTTGTGCGGCGGGATGGCTGATGGGCCGCAAGGTGTGTGTGACGTGCATATGCGCGGCGGAGGATTAAAAAGTCTTGTCCCAATGGAGCGAGCCTTGCATGGGTGTGCTGCATAGTCCCCAATCTGCCCGCGGCTAGACGCAACGTGAACGGAGCACCCCTAGCTCCCGGATCACGGTCTTTGGTTCTTGTGGCTGTCTGGTTGTTCGAGTAAGCAGCAGTGTCGGTGACAGGATTGATATCTTTTTAATGAAAAGCTGGCTTCCTGTTGCGTTCGCTGCTTGCTCTCACGACACATCCAATCTTGGGAACCGAAGTTCAAACCTCCATCATGTCTTTTGCTCTGAACGACAGCGCCTTGTTCACCACCACCACCAGTGCCTATAAGCCAACATGGGCCATTGCTGATACTCGTCTGCACATGCCGAAATGGTACCTTCCCGTGTACCTGACCACTCTCGTCGTCTCTCTCGCGCTTCCCCGCCAGACACGAATCGTGCTCACACTGCCCATTGTCATCGCCTTGATATCAATGCTCCCTTTCCGGACAGAAGGCTCGTTCAAGAAGGATTTCGATTTCGGTAACCTCGTCCTAGGCTGGTTCTTCTTCTACCTCAGTCTCTGTTTCGGCGCTCCCGAGAAACAATTCTGGAAGAAGGACGGAAGGAGCTTGACTCCGGAGCAGCGACATACCGAGCATGAAGCCAAGAGTCTTCGCGAGAAACTGCATTGGAGCTGGGGCATCTGGACAAACCCGAGGGGCAACGGTTGGAGCCATGAAGCTCCTGGCATGAAGGCCCTAAACCAAGGCCCGGTCTGGTAAGTTCTTCTGTTGAGAGAGCTTATATGAGTATAGAGCATACTAACATATGTGACTAGGGGATTTGTTGTCCGAAAGCTCCTCCTCTCGCTATCGTTATTTGTGGCATATGATGTCTTGCATCTTTGGTACAAGCATCTGTTGACGACCAGCACGGTTCAGCCGTGGACTATCTTCGCGTATCCACTTTACGTGCGTATCTTGATCGGCATGAGCAACCAGTTCCGGATTTACACCGAGATTGTGTCAATGCACTCCCTCGCCGCAGCGGCGACATGCAGCTTGGGAATCTACACACCAGAAGACTGGCCACCACTGGTCGGAAACATCTCCGATGCTTATAGTGTCTCACGGTTCTGGGGGTAAGTCTGCTCCTAAAGTGCGAACCCGGGAACAAGCTTCTTGGTGGCATGTCCGCAGTTTGCTGACTGAGGCTTCTAGCTTGGTATGGCATCAAATGATGCGTGAGGTAGCCCGATCGGGCGGCATTGCCCTGTCTCGCAATATTTATCCTTTCCCCAAAGGCTCCAAGATTGGGACATTCCTATATCTTGTTGGCGGATTCGCCACAACAGGTGTTTATCACGCTATAGTGTCAATGTACGCTACAGGGTTCCGAGGCGGACTGAACCCGTGTAAAGACATGGAGGGCTTCATTGCACAAGCTTTTGCTATGTTCGTGGAGCGCTTGGCGATTGACCTGGTGAAGAAGTCGGGCCATGCTTCCAATGTCACTGGGTGGAAGATGTTTGGGTTTATATGGACTGCCTGTTGGCTAGGCTATTCTCAGATATGGTGGGTGGAGGGGCTCACACGTGCTGGTCTGTGGAACGTTGACTTGAAGGTGCTTGGATATCTCGGCTATTCGATGTAAGAGCCTACATCACGACTTACAGGTGTCTGAGACAGCGAGGAGTATGATGGAATGTGAAATTCATCTCGAATACATCGAAGGGCAGAGGAAGCGTGCGCATATCGCTGTAGACGTCTTTGTCCAGTGACGGATGGAGTCGGTATCGAGTAGGAACAGCTTGGAGGATAAGGTGTACCGACTGGTCTGCGATGAGCCAATGCTCACTCACTCGGACGAGTATATTGGGATTGATAGATAGATTGTTGCTTTTTCGTTGCTAGGGCTCAGCCACCTTTTCTGATGTGGAGCAAGATGGTGGATGACCACACTAAAATTTAGTACTAATGGGCACTAAAGCCTGGGCGTTAGGGACGGTCCATTTCCGCTCCTTCCGTTCCTTGGTCTGCCACTCTCACTCAAGCTCCACTCCATGCCTCTCTTCTGGTTGGTAGAGGTCAGACTCGGGACTTTGTGCTTTCGGATTGCCGCCAAATCGGAGATATGGGCACCGCTGACAAGGACAGTCGTGCCCGGTAAGATTGATGAGGCACAAACCGTGGTGCGTAGACAGCTTATGATACACACAAAGTCCGCGACCAGGAATGTGGGGCTAAGTCACGAATGTGTCTATCAGGCGGTGTGTAGCTAACACCGATCTAGAACAATGTACGGGAATATTCATGAAACAGGATACAGGTATGATCGAACTTTTAGTAAACAGCGTTATCTGCTGTCCAGTGGTGGTAAATAGAATATACCTACTGGAAGGTCGAAAATGTTACCTTTCCCATGCCAGACGCCTCGCTTGCTGCCGTGCAGCTCCGTTGTGTACTTTCACACGCCAGTGTTGGAGGCAAAACCTTCGTGTATTCATCATGTCGTAAGCTTCGTAAGTCGCGATTGTATCGTAACGTGTCGTTTTCAGCGTAAGCAGCTCTCCCCGGACTAAAAACGAGTGCTGACAGCGTTGATGGGACAGTAGTATTGTATAAAGAGCAGAAGAACTGGTGAAGCTTGAACTCCATCTAAATCAAAATCATATCGTCACGCTCCCAAGCCGGTCACCAATCATTGGTGACGCAGTCGACTGGGAGCATAGGCATAAAACCGTTCATCATGTCATGCTCCATAAGCTTCGTTCCCATGTCGTCCATCCTCATATCACCGAAATCATGACTGGGTAGCATGAGTTCCATATCAGAGGGCGGAGTGGTGCCAAGCCAACGCTCTTCGTTGTCTTCATACTGTAGACTCATGAACTGGCATATCACATTCTCGAGCTGCTCGGTGACACCCCCCATGTTGGCCGGGCTCACAGAGTCAAGCTTCTTGCTGAAAGCGTGTAGGTCTGTCGCCACGGCTAGAAGCTCATCGGTTTTTTCCTTCAGGAAGTGCCTTTCTGTTTCAGTTCCTGATCGACCTAGGGTCCAAAGGGATTTTAGGCCCCGGCCACAGGCGTCCAGAGCGAGGTACATGATAGCGTCGTTGGTCGAGGCGCGTTGTGACATGGTGATGCGATTTCTTGCTGGCATGAGTTGAGTGGTGTTTTTGAGCACGCCAAAGACTTTGAGAAGAGCCGTTAGAGAGGAGCGGAAGTCGGAGAAGAGCCTGTGGATACCTCCAGCGGCGAGGACACGTCTGGCGCCAAGAGAGTTTGTGCCAGAAGAGGAAGACTCCGAGGAAGGTAAAAGAAGATGAATCATGATAGTGTGGGCAATGGATAGTGTCAGCGCTTGAGAATGAGTATGCTGGACGTGAGATTCAAGCGTCTGCACAAGGTCGAGCAAAACGTGGCGGGCTTGAGTGCAGAGAATCAAGATATCCTCCATTGGGTCGGCAAGGTTGCGGAGATGAGTGAGGATGTGGCTCTGCCAGCTCTCTGCCGGCTTAACAGTCTCCATCCGTGGAGGCAGGATGCGTGGACATAATGCGTAGATGTGAGAGGTGAACGCTGCAACATGACTGAGAAGCCACAGTTCGCAGTAGGTGCCTTCTTGACTCTGTAATGTTGAGAAGTTATAAGACGCACGGTCGAGGTTGAATGTGTTCAGCATAGTCCTGTCTGGTGGTGGTAACGCATCTGGGACATCCCAAGGCGGAGAATCCCGGCCCGGAACTTTCGTTTGCATGACAATCCATACGCTGATAGAGAAGGTAAGCCAATGGGTACTGCAAAGATTTTCTGCTTCGACTTTGCCCACGTCAATTCCGTTGATGATGTTCACGCCGAGCTTGATGGCAGGGAGGGACCGGACAGTACTGTCGGCCCAGAACAAGAGACAGAGGGCTCGACGAGCTTGGCCCAAACAAAGAGCATGCCAACCCAGCAGTACGACGGCTTGTATGGTCGATAGCCGTAAGTCATCTTGTCTTACTGCGCCGAGGCGTATGCTAGCCCATGTATACATGTCGTGGCTGTTTGCTCGGGCCTCGTCGGTGCCCTGCGCAGCCAGGACATCGGCCAGCATGACTGCAGCAAGGATGTCATCATGTGTGTCTTGCCTGATGTCTCGCAACAAGAGTGTCTTGGAGAACATGAACGAGAATGGGTGTTGGGAGAACCAGACTTCGTGCATCTGAACAACCTGATGACTATCGTAGGCCTGCAAAGGAGATCTGACTCTTGGCATGATGTCCTCTGGCACGCTCGCCAGCGTGCGCGCCTGTTGTATTGGGTCCATTGGCCAATCCGATGAATCGAACATCGTTGTAGCTGTGTCTATCGTATATGACTTGAGAAAGTAACGAGATCGAGAAAGATCCAGTTGCCTGCACCCGATTTCACCAAGTCTCAAGGCTAACATCTCGATAAGCTCTTGAGAGATTGAGAAGAAAATGTCTTCGTACGACAGGTCGTTGCTCAGCGAAGTCGGTACCGACGTGTCGACCAAGACACTACTGTGTGCTGACATGTGCTCTCGAAACAAATCGATTTTCATATCCAATCGATCCATGGCAGGGCCTGCTGAACTGCTGGTGAGGCGGCTGAACACGTTTTGCAGCTTGGCTGCTACAGAGACATGTTCCAGCCTGAGGCCCTTTGCAGTGCCAGGTCTGTCGGAAGAAGAGAAGGAGGATGCTCGCATGTTGGAATGTGTGTTGTAGATAGCATTTGTCACAGTGTCCTTGGGCGGTATCCCATTGGCCGTCGAAGTATCATCCGTCGTCTTGGCTGCAGTGTACGGCGTGGTAACAGATAGACTCTTAGGCCTGCCCTTAGGCTCTCCCTCTCTATAAGAGCATTCGAAGTTGCGGTCTCGACAAGCCTCACATATCATGTCCCCAGAACACTTGATCTTCCGAGATCGACAAAAGTGACAACTCTTTCTCAAAGGACGTCTTTGTTTGTTTGCAGCTGGATTGCTTGCTGTAGCCACACCCGAGAGCTCTGGGCTCTGCCGTGGGGCCGTCATATCGACACGTAGGTTGTGTTGGGGAGGATCGTTGATGAGTTAATGTGTGGCCCCTGAAGTTGTGGAGAGTGGTAAAGGTGCTATCCTGCAAGGGACTCAGCACACACTTCGAACCCAGGTATAATGTGCAGCTGGTGTGAGAATTAGGTTCACCCTTTCAAAGTGTGAACGACAGGTCCCACGTTATTAGCCGTTTGTCTGTAGTGATCGGCGAGGATCGGAGAAGAGCAAGACCATGAGCGGGTACAATCAAGGAAGTATTGTCGAGACGGCAGATCTAATGGTGGTCCCTTATATGAATACGACACAACGGCTCGTACAAGGAAGGAGTAAGGCAGCACGCCATAAACAAGGGCAAACATCTGCAGACAACAACGGAATCCGCTCAAACATGCAATCCATCCTTCAATGTAGGGATCGACATGTTATGGCGTATCCGTAAGCCCCCATGGCAGGGGACAAGGTCGGTCCATGTGGCTTTGTCGTGTAGAGTATGGTCAAACACTGGTAGGCCTTGCAGTATGCTGAAAAACATGATCCTAGCTGTAGCCTGTGCGCTGTATCTCGCGCATTTGGTTTCCTTTTCAAGTGTTTGCGAGCTGCACCTCAGAGACCTCGACGGCTAGAACGTGTCCATGCGAGCCTGTTCAATGGATGTTCTCGTTTAGGTTGTCGACTAAAGTTTACTGAGCTAAGTGCTCACCATAATGAAGACTTGGCACCACAGATGCATCGATGGTCAGCTTAGGGTGATATGTCAGGTCTGTGATCAACTTTAGTGATAAATGACTACAAGTGTGGCAAAGGCCGTACCTCGAGCAGTAGTATTTTCGTCCAGGATTCAACCACCACTGTGCTCAACCATTACTCGGTCTGCACAACAGAACAACTCTTCGCCGAACCAACAGCGGTGTGTCGCAACACGTGCGGTCCGCTAAGAGAAGAGACATTTGGTCGTTGGTTGACAGCATTGAGCGTGGAATCATGATTGGTGATCAAGTCACCAACACGGGTGGAGCGCGATCTTGGGCGCGATCCGCTTTTAGCGTGCAGGGCAATGTGTATCGTCACGATCACACTGGGGTACACTACTTACCTACCTAGCTAGACCCCTACAAGGTACGTGGGTAGGTACCAGTATCATGTACAAGACAAGGTATAGATGGGCCCCGGATTTGCGGAAAATGGTTGGTTCTCTTTTCGAGTCGGCACCCTGAAGCCCGACGCCTGACGCCTGCAGCTGACCCGGGCTGATCCCCAAGCAAGGCCTTTGAGAGTAGGAGAGATCGATTACGCCACATGTGAGCATCTCAAGGCTAACGTTAACACTCTCTGCCACTGCCAGGCTTCAGAACCCGTGATGTTTGCCTGTTGGAGAATAATAATGCACGAGATTTTGCAGCTGTCAAGCTATCAAACTTTCCCCCCTACAGCCATACCTCTTGGCCTCAAGCCATCATGTCCATGCTGAATCTGCAAGCACCAAGATAGGAGAACCATTTCCGACCCCCGTCGTACGAGGTACTCGAGTAGTACTAGATCCTCCAGGATGCAGTCGCGGTTCCACGGCGTTCAGCCGTCTATGAGTGCCCTACAGCCTGCAGGGAAGTTGTGGATCTACTAGTGGGTTTCATGTTTCCACACGCACACACACAACGCCTAAAAACACTACTGGTTCTCGCCACCTTCTTCGTTTGTTGTCGTATAACATACTCGGTAACCATGTTTCTTCGACGGAGCATGAATGGTCGATATCTACGCCACGTGAAGGTTTGGAGAAGACTGATTTGCGACCGATTCGCTGAAGACCTAGGAGTGCCGATAAAAACGGGGTGTACAAGTACCGACCAGGCCGCCCGAGTGGGCGGGATCACCTGAAATGGTTCGGGCCGTCAAGCCATCCCACAAAGTACTGGAAGAATAATATCCGTTGTATGCTGGAGAGATGTGTCAGTTGCCGAGTACTTGTACGTCCTTGACGTTGCCACCCGACCATGTGGTCCCAATGAGCAGCTTGTCTTTCCAACACTACTCGTGCCGTGTACCACAACGTTCATGTAGTGCGGTACCGTGAAATGTGGACGATCCCGATATCTGTTGAGCATCCCGAGACGTCCGTTGACCACGTAAAAAGCTTCCTCCAGGGAAAATCCCGAGCGATTGGCAGGGAAGCCGGTTCTCGACCGTCTCTACTCGAAGATTTGCCATCTGATGGCCAATTAAACTTCATTAGTACAATGTTCCAGCCGGGCCAGGGAAAGATTGGTTGTTGTATGTCCGTAGGTCTGGTTTGGTTGGCGACCGGCTACCTCATACGATCCATCCTCTGGATAATAAGGAGGCAGTCGAGTTTTGGTGGCGATAGGTGGTAGTCGAGTAAAATTATGGCCATGAATAGAACGGTAGAAGCACAATATTTCCCCAGTATCGTGGGGAGCTATCAGTTGGCTGTATCGACTTTGCCACTCTACTGCCTCCCTGTCGTCCCTCATACTCGATCTCCGTAAAGATCAGGTGACCTCTTTGTAGATTTAGGGTGGCCACGAATAATCAACCGCAGTTTTCGGCACGAACAATGCTCATGAGCCAAGGCCAAGCCGACTTCTCAGGTGCACTGCAGGCCAGCTGAGGCCGAACGAGTTTCGACTTGAAGTTGATTGCACACTAGCTTACTGGCACTGACAGGCTGGCAGCCAACCTTGGAAGAGAGTCGAGCTGGCAGAATGTCGACATCATGTGCATGCAAGTGCGAATGCAGACGCAAGTGAAGGTACAAGGAGCAGGAGCAGGAGCAGGAGCAGGTGGTGTCTGCTGTCTGCTGTCTGCTGTCTGCTGTCTGCTGTCTGCCTGCCTGCTGTCGGTTGTTGGTTGTTGGTTGTCGGCCGTCTGC
>Ga0210040_10006403_pt1 | contig 14680 bp, 13 predicted proteins | sample CryGeyCG12114_NA_FD_185462 | JGI IMG/M metagenome (GOLD analysis project Ga0210040, IMG submission 185462) | Groundwater microbial communities from aquifer - Crystal Geyser CG19_WC_8/21/14_NA (SPAdes) (version 2) | ecosystem: Environmental > Aquatic > Deep subsurface > Groundwater | place: USA... | reverse complement strand
CCGGTCGGGTGCGTGCAGGCAGGCCCGCAGCCCGCGGGCCACGTCCGGCAGGCCGACGTCCAGCCGCTTGCGGGCGATCCGCACCGCCGTCACCGCGACCTCCGCACCCGGCCGCGTCCGCCCCCGTTCGCGACCGGAGGCCAGTCTGACCCCGCCGGGTCGAGCGGCGCCAGCCCCGCCCGCAACCGCTCACGGCCACCGGCGGTAGCGTGACCGCACGCCGGAGCCTCCCGGAACGCCCCGCCCGTCCCGATCCCGAGCCGGAGGACGACCGCATGCCGAACGCCGCTGGTGCACCGGGCCCCGTCCCGGTCGACCCGTTCATCCTGCGCCAGCTCGGCGCCGAGACCGAGGCCCGGGCGCGCAGCACCGAGGCTCCCGTGTCCACCGCGGTCGGAGCGCCGGCCGACGTGCTGGCTGCGCTGACCGCCGCCGTCGACGAGCTGGCCCCGACCCTGGTGGCCGCCTCGCACGACCTGGCCGAGCACCCCGAGGTCGGCTTCGAGGAGCACCGGTCGGCCGCCGCGCTGGCCGCCCTCGTGGAGAGCCGGGGCATCGCGGTCACCCGCGGGGCGTACGGGCTGGAGACGGCGCTGGCCGCGGAGGTCACCGGGGCGGGCGACGGACCGACCCTCGCGGTGCTGTCGGAGTACGACGCGCTGCCGGGCATCGGGCACGGCTGCGGCCACAACATCATCGCCACCACCGGGGTGGGGGCGTTCCTGGCGCTGGCCGCCGCCAAGGAGCGGTGGGCCGGCCGGGTCGTCTGGCTGGGGACCCCGGCGGAGGAGGGCGGCTCGGGCAAGGAGTACATGGCCCGCGACGGCGCCTTCGACGGCGTCGACGCCGCCCTGATGGTGCACCCGTCCAGCTACGACCTCGCCCAGTCGGTCTTCCTCGGCCGCCGGCAGCTGCGGGCGACGTTCACCGGCATCACCTCGCACGCGTCGGCCCAGCCGTTCATGGGCCGCAACGCCCTGGACGCGGTGAACCTGACCTACACCGGCGTCGCCCTGCACCGCCAGCAGATGCCGCCGAGCGACCGGGTGCACGGGGTGATCACCGACGGCGGCGAGCGGCCCAACGTCATCCCCGAGCGCGCCGAGATCTTGTTCTACCTGCGCAGCGAGTACCCGGAGAGCCTCAAGATCCTCAGCCAGCGGGTCGCCGACATCACCGCCGGCGCTGCCTTGATGACCGGCTGCTCGGTGGAGCTGAGCTGGGACGACGCCCCGCCCTACCTCCCGCTGCGGACCAACGGGCCGCTGGCCGCGGCCTGGAACCGCCGCTACGGGGACCGCGGGCACACCATGATCGCGCCGGCCGTCGTCCCCAGCACCTTCGCCGGCTCCACCGACTTCGGCAACGTCTCCTACCGGGTGCCGGGCCTGCACGCCATGGTGAAGATCGCCGACACCGACGTCTCCCTGCACACCCGCGACTTCGCCGCTGCCGCGGTCACCCCGACCGCCGACGCCGTGCTGGCCGACGCCGCGTACGGGCTGGCCGCCGTGGCCGCGGACTACCTCACCGACCCGGACTTCCGGCGCGACGTCGACGACGACTTCGCCGCCGCCGGCGGGGCGCTGGACGTGCCGCGCTACTTCGACTGACCCGGCTCCGCCCGTCCCCTACCGAGGGAGTGGTCCCATGAGCACCTCGCAGGTCACCGCGCCCGCCACCCGGGTGGACAAGTTCCTCGGCGGCGTCGAACGGGTGGGCAACAAGCTGCCCGACCCGTTCCTGCTGTTTTTCGGCCTGTTCGTCCTCGTCGGGCTGGTCTCGACCGGGATGGCCCTGGCCGGCACCTCGGTCACGGTGCCCGGGGCCGAGGAACCCGTCGTGGTCCGCGGGCTGTTCTCCGGTGAGGGGCTGACCTGGCTGACGGTGAACCTGGGCGAGAACTTCATCGGCTTCCCGCCCCTGGTCACGGTGCTGACCATCCTGCTGGCCGTGACCGTGGCCGAGCGGACCGGTCTGCTGGGGGCCGGGGTGCGGCTGCTGCTGGGTTCGGCGCCCCGGTGGCTGCTGCCCTACGCCGTCGGGATCGTCGGGGTCAGCGCCTCGGTGATGGCGGACGCGTCCATGATCGTCATCCCGCCGCTCGCCGCCATGGTGTTCAAGGCCGCCGGACGGCATCCGGTGGCCGGCCTGGTCGGCGGCTTCGCGGCGGCCGGCGCCGGGTACTCGACGTCCCCGCTGGTCACCAGCCTGGACGCGCTGTTCGCCGGCATCACCAACGCGGTGACGCAGGGCCTGCCGAACCCGGGCACCGCGGTGACCCCGGTCTCCAACTACTGGTTCAACCTCGCCTCCTCGATCGTGCTGGCCCTGGTGGCCGGCTTCGTCATCGACCGGGTGATCGAGCCGCGGATGAACCGGCAGGGCGTCCCCCGCGAGCAGGTCGAGGACGACGACGACGGGCTCAGCTCGACCGACGAGGAGACCTCGGCGACGCTCAGCGCCCACCGTGCCCCGCTGAGCGCCACCCTGGAACCGCGCGAGAAGCGGGGCCTCGTGGCGGCGCTGGCCGTGCTGCTCGGGCTGGCCGTGGTGATGACGACCGCCTTCGTCTGGCCGGGCTCGCCCTGGCGCAACGAGGCGGGCGGCTTCCTGCCGAGCTCGCCGCTGCTCAGCTCGGTGGTCTTCGTCGTCTTCGTGCTGTTCGGAGTCCCCGGCCTGGTCTACGGCTTCCGGGTCGGGACGCTGACCCGACCCGCCGACGTCGCCCGGGTGATGGGCCAGGGCATCAAGGACATGAGCTCGTTCATCGTGCTGGCGTTCATGCTCGGGCAGTTCATCGCCCTCTTCAACTGGTCGGGCGTCGGCTCGGTGCTCGCCGTGGCCGGGGCGGAGGGCCTGCAGTCGATCGGGCTGACCGGCTTCTGGGCGATCCTCTGCTTCATCCTGCTGTGCTCGCTGCTGAACCTGTTCATCGTCTCCGGCTCGTCGATGTGGACGCTGGTCGGCGCCGTCTTCGTGCCGCTGTTCGCGCTGCTCGGCTTCGAGCCCGGCTTCATCCAGGGCGCGTTCCGGGTCGGTGACTCCGCGACCCAGGTGATCACGCCGATGAACCCCTACATCTTCGTGTTCTTGATGCTGCTCAAGCGCTACGAGCCCCAGGCCGGGCTGGGCACGGTGATCTCCCGGATGCTGCCGTTCGTCGTGCCGTTCTGGGTGGCCTGGGTGCTCGTGCTGGCCGTCTTCTACTTCTTCGGGCTGGCCATGGGGCCTGGCGTGGGCATCCGGATCGACGGCTGACGCCGCGCCACGGACGGGGGAGCGGCGGGCGCGGCGGCGGCGCCCTCTAGGCTCGGGGTCCGGCACCCGACTCGGAGAGGTGGAGCCGACACCCATGGCGATCGTGCAGCACCTCGAGCGCTACCGCGTGATCGCGGAGACGCTGGCCCGGCACGGCCTCGGCGTGCTGCTCGGCGCGTCCGGCATCGAGCGCTACATCCCCTTCCACCGCAGCCTGGCCCGGGTCGCCCACCGGTCGCAGCACCACTACTCCACCGCGGCGCACGTCCGGCTCGCCCTGGAGGAGCTGGGGCCGACCTTCGTCAAGCTGGGCCAGCTGCTCTCCACCCGCCCGGACCTGCTGCCACCGACCTACCTCGTCGAGCTGGAGAAGCTGCAGGACGGGGTGCCCCCGGTACCCCGGGACACGGTCCGGCAGGTGCTGGAGGCCGAGCTGGGCGGGACCGTCGAGTCGGCCTTCGCCACCTTCGACCTCACCCCGTTGGCGAGCGCCTCCATCGGGCAGGCGCACGCGGCGACCCTGCACGACGGCACCGAGGTGGTCGTCAAGGTGCGCCGTCCGGGAGCGGTCGAGCAGATCGAGGTCGACCTGGAGATCCTGCAGAACCTGGCCGCGCAGGCCGCCCGTCGTTGGGAGGACGCCGCGGACTACGACCTGCCCGGTCTGGCCGAGGAGTTCGCCCGGACGCTGCGGGCCGAGCTCGACTACCTGGCCGAGGGCCGCAGCGCGGAGAAGTTCGCGGAGAACTTCGCCGACAACCCCGGGGTGCACATCCCGAAGGTCTACTGGGAGACCACGACCTCCCGGGTGCTGACCCTGGAGCGGATCCGGGGGCTCAAGGTCAGCGACCTGGACGGGCTCGACGCAGCGGGCATCGACCGACCGGCCCTGGCCGCCCGGGCGACCGAGGTCGTCGCCCAGATGATCTTCGACGACGGCTTCTTCCACGCCGACCCGCACCCCGGCAACCTGTTCATCGAACCGAACGGCCGGATCGGGCTGATCGACTTCGGCATGGTCGGTGTGGTCGACGCCGAGCTGCGGGAGCGGCTGGGCGTCCTGCTGGTCGCGCTGACCCGCAAGGACCCGCACCGGATCGCCGCCGCGCTGTCCCGGCTGTCGACGTCGACCCAACGGGTGGACCTGGGCGAGCTGAGCCGCGACATGCGGGCCATCGTCGACCTGTACGACGACCGACCGCTCGGCGACATCCCTGTCGGCAAGCTGATCCGGGAGGTGCTGTCGGTGATGCGGCGCCGACACCTGCAGCTGCCGCGGGAGTTCTCGCTGGTGCTCAAGATGGTGGTGATGACCGAGGGGATGGGCGTCTCGCTGGACCCGTCCTTCAGCATCGAGGAGGTGCTCGGCCCGTACGCGTCCCGGCTGGTGGCCGCCCGCTACACGCCCGCGTCCGTGGCCCGCCACCTGGCCGAGGCCGGCGTCGACGCCCTGGAGATCGCCACCCAGCTGCCCGTCCAGCTCCGCCGGCTGCAGGCGATGCTCGACGAGGGCGGACCCGAGGTGCACCTGCGCACCGGTGACCTGGAGCCGATCGTCGAGCGGCTCGACGCGATCTCCAAGCGGGTGATGCTGGGCGTGGTCGGCGTCGCCGTCGTCCGCGGCGTCGTCGAGATCGTCACCAGCACCCGCCGCCGGCGCGGGATCGCGAGCCGCTAGCCCCCGCCTGCGGTCAGCGTCGGGCGGCCGCCCGGCTGAGCAGCTCCAGGGTCGCCTCGCGAGCGGGCGAGCGGTCGGCGGGGTCGGACTCCGAGGTGCCGGCGACGGGGTTGACCATGATCTCGTCGACGTCGAACCGCGCGGCCAGCCCGGTGAGCTGGGCCAGGGCGGCCTCGGGGGTCCCGATCACCCAGCGGGTGCGCATCTGCTCCGCGATCGCGACGTGGGACTCTGCGAGCACGGTCTGCTCGGCCTCCTCGACGCTCAGCTGGGCCTTGAGCTCGCCGCCGGTGCGCAGCGCGACCATGGCCAGCAGCTGCGGACGGGCGAGGCGCTCGGCCTCCTCCTGGGTCTTGGCCACCACGACGTTGACGGTCAAGAAGGTCTTCGGTGCGGCCAGCTGGTCCGAGGGCCGGAAGCCCGAGCGGTAGAGGTCGATGATCTGCGCCGTGCCCTCGCCGGAGAAGTGGTGGGCGAAGACGTAGGGCAGGCCCTTGGCTGCGGCGAGCCGGGCGGAGTAGTCCGACGACCCGAGCAGCCAGACCTCGGGGACGCCGGCGGCCTGCGGGGTGGCGCGCAGCGGGTAGCTGCGGCCCTGCAGCTGCAGGCCGACGCCTTCCGGCGCCAGCATGGCCAGCACGTTGTCGACGACTTCGTCGAAGCGGTTCGCGTCGGCGGTCTCGGGGCCGTTGTGGCGGAGCGCGAAGTTGGTGACCGGGTCGCTGCCCGGGGCCCGGCCGATGCCGAGGTCGATCCGGCCGGGGTAGGCCGCCTCGAGCAGGGCGAACTGCTCGGCGACGACGAGCGGTGCGTGGTTGGGCAGCATCACCCCGCCGGAGCCGATCCGCATGGTCGAGGTGGCGGCCGCCAGCATGGCGATCAGCACGGGCGGGTTGGTGGAGGCCACCGCCGCCATGTTGTGGTGCTCGGCGACCCAGTAGCGGTGCACACCGACGGCCTCGGCCACCCGGGCCAGGGACAGCGTCGCCTGCAGCGCCTCGGCGGTCGTCTGACCCCCGCGCACGGGAATCAGGTCCAGGACCGACAGCGTCAGCGGCCGGTCACCGGTGGGAGCGTTCGGGGCGGAGTTCAGCAGCGTCGTCACCCCAGGGCCAACCGGGGGTCGGGAACCGCTATTCCCGCCCCCGGTCGGCCCGGGGAGCTCAGACGCCGGTGCGGCCGGCGCCCGTCGGGTCGTCCATCCCGTCGGTCCGCACCCCGGCGGTGCCCGGGGGCAGCGGGGACGGGTCCAGCGGGTCGACCGAGGCCACCGGCGTCGCCGGGGCCTCCGTCGCGTCGAACGACGTCGTCACCGGCTCGGTGACGGGCGGGGTGACCGGCGTGGTGGCGACCGGGGTCGCCTCCTGCTCGGCGGCCTTCTTCGAGGCGGCGGCCGCGCCGGCGGCGACGGCGGCAGCAGCGGCGGCCACCCCCACCCCGGCAGCCACGGCCTTGCCGGTCACGCCGGCCTTGCCGTCGTCACCGCGGGAGGCGGCGGCGTGCTCGACGCCGGGCGTGCCCACGTGGCCCTGGCCGGCGACGGTGCCCCGCCAGGCGCCGGTGGCGTAGCCCTCGGCCTCGACGAAGGCCTTGAACCGGTCCAGGTCGCCCTCGGCCTGGTTCTCGACGATGTTCAGCTTGTCGCCCACCTTCTCCACCAGCCCCTCGGGCTCGTACTCGAGGAAGAGGTGGACGCGGGTGCGGCCGCCGAGGTCCTCGAACGTCACCTGGCCGGCGTTCGTGGCCCCCTCGGTGGCGGCCCAGGACACCTTCTGGTCCGGCACCTGCTCCAGCACGCGCGCCTCCCACTGACGCTTCACGCCGGCGATCTCGGCGACCCATTGCAGGCGGTCGTCCCCGAGCTGGGTGACGCTGGTGATCCCGCCCATGAACTGCGGGAAGTCCTCGAACTGGGTCCACTGGTTGTAGACCGTGCGCACGGGGAGGTTGACCTCGATGGACTTGTCGACCTTGGTGGTCATGGCTCTCCTTCGTCTCGGGTTCGAGCTTCGGTTCCCTCCCATCGTGGCGCACGGGCCCGCCGCCCGGCCCGGCGGGTCACCGCCTCGAGGGGGGCAGCAGCACCTCCTTGGCGATCCGGGCCAGGGTGACCGCCCCCACGGCGCGGAAGGGGTGCAGCGGGTCGGGGTCGCTCGAGCCGGTGGGTCCGCCCAGCTCGGTGTGGGCCAGGGCGCTCATGACGACGTAGGCGTCCTGGGCGTCCCAGCCGTGCTCGTCGACGAGCACCGAGAACAGCGACTCGTACGCCATGGTGATCGAGTCCTGGACCGGGTCCCCCAGGCCGACGCAGACGTACTCGGTGCCGGTGTCCAGCTGGGGTCCGCGGATGCTGCGGCCCTTGACCACGTCCACGGACACCGTCGCCCGGCCGGCGATCTCGATGGCGACGAAGGAGGACTCGCCGCGCGCCATCACGGCGTGGATGTCGCCGATGCTCAGCAGCGCCCCCGGCACCTGGACGGGCAGGAAGACGGTGGTCCCCGGGGCGGCGTCGGTGAGGTCCATGTTCCCGCCGGTGGGCAGCGTCGGCATCACCGTCGAGCCGTCCCGGTCGGCCGGCGCGACGCCCAGGCAGCCGATCATCGGGGCCACCGCGCAGTCCAGGGTGGGCGTGAGCTGCGCCCGGCCGTCGACGACGGGGATGCGGCGGACGAAGAAGTCCGGTCCCATCAGGGCGGCCAGCGCACCGGCGCCCGGGATCGACACCGACCAGCCCTGCTCGGCCAGGGCGATGTCGTGGACGGTCACCGCCAGCACGTCACCGGGCTCGGCTCCCTCGACGAACACCGGGCCGGTGATCGGGTTGATCGTGGCCGTGACCCGGGCGAGGTCGCCGAACTCCTCCATCTGGGCGTAGGCGAGGTCGTCGGTCTCGAAGGTGATCCGGTCCCCGGCGCCGGCGCTCACCGTCAGCACCGGCGGCTGGGTCGCCGAGAAAGCCGCGGCGGCTTGGTCCTTGGTCAGCAGGTGGTCGGTCACTGCACGGGCTCCTTCTCGGTCTCGCGGAACGGGTCGGCCGCGTGCTCGGCGAGCACGCCGGTGCCCTTGCGCACGTAGTAGAGCAGCACCAGGGCGCCGACCGCGAGCCAGATGACGCCGCCGATCTTGGCCGTCGGGGCGGCGTTCCAGAGCACGAACCCGATGATGGCGAAGCCGAGGACGGGGACCACCCAGTGCAGCAGCACGTTGCTGCTGCGGCGCTTGACCGCGTAGTAGCCGATCACCGACACGTGCAGCAGCAGGAAGGCGGTCAGGGCGCCGAAGTTGACCAGCGCGGAGATGACGTCGATCTTGCCGACGAAGAACAGACCCAGCACCAGGGTCAGGCCGCCGACGACGAGGATCGCGCGCTGCGGGGCCTTGGTGGTCGGGTTGATGTGGGCGAGGAAGCGGGGCAGCCGGCCGTCGCGGCTCATCGAGAAGAGCAGTCGTGAGGTGGCGCTCTGCGCGGCGACGGCGTTGGCGATGCCGACGGCCAGGGCGTTCATGGCCAGGAAGGCCACCTGCCAGCCGCTGCCGCTGATCGAGCCGACGATGGAGAAGAAGGCGTTGTTGACCTCGTCCTCGCCGAACTCGGTGACCCCGGGCACCAGCATGGCGGCCAGCCAGGTCTGGGTGACGAAGAACAGGGCGACCAGCACGAGCCCGGTGACCATGGCGATGCCAGCGGACCGGCGGCCACCCTTGGCCTCCTCGCTGAGGGTCGCGATGCCGTCGAAGCCGAGGAAGCTCAGCACGGCGATCGACAGCGCGGCGGCGGCCAGGGCGGGGGTGAACTGGTCCGCGTCGAACAGCGGGGTGGTGGTGAACTGCGCCCCGCCCGCGCCGCGGGAGATCGCGACCACGGCCATGATCACGAAGATCACCACGAAGACGAGCTCGGCGGCCAGGAACAGCCGGTTGACCACCGCGGTGAAGGAGATGCCGACGTAGTTGATCGCGGTGTTGATCACCAGGAAGACGATGATCCAGGCCGGCTTGGGGACCCCCGGGAAGATGCCGCCCATGGACTCCGCGGCGAACACGTACAGCAGCGTCGGGACCAGCAGGTAGTCCAGCAGGATCGTCCAGCCGGCGAAGAAGCCGAGCACGGGGTGCAGGCCGCGGCCGACGTAGGAGTAGACCGAGCCGGCGATGGGGAACGCCTTGGACATCTGGGCGTAGGACAGGGCGGTGAAGATCATCGCCACCAGCCCGATCAGGTAGACCAGCGGGACCATGCCCTTGGCCTCGTTGTAGACGACGCCGAAGATCGCCCACGGGGCGATCGGCACCATGAAGACGAGGCCGTAGACGATCAGGTCGGTGGTGGAGAGCGTTCGGTCCAGCTCCTGGCGGTAGCCGAACTCGGCCAGGTCACGAGAACCCTGGTCGGTGGGGTGTGCGGTCATGGGCTTCCCTCTCGAGGGCGGGCAGGGCAGGGCACCGGCCGCTCGACGTCGGGTCGGCCGGTGGGGTGGTGCAGGCGGGGGAGCCAGGTGCGGGGCTGTGCGGTCAGGCGTGGGCCAGGTCAGTCGTGGGCGGTCAGGAAGTCGCCGACCACGCGGCGGAACTCCTCGGGCTCCTCGACGTGCGGCATGTGGCTGGACTCGGCGAAGACGTGGCTGACGACGTCGGGGATGCGCTCGACGAAGGGCGCCCAGACCTCGGGGGTGGCCTCGTCGTGGCGGCCGGCGACGACGAGGGTGGGCACGGTGATGCCGCCGAGCCGGTCGACGACGCTCCACTCCTTCAGGCTGCCGATGACGTGGAACTCGCTCGGCCCGTTCATGGTGTGGTAGACGGTGGGCTCCGCGTCGATCTGGGCGAAGCTGTCGACGACCTCCTGCGGCATCGGCTGCACGCGGCAGACGTGCCGGGCGTAGAAGACGTCGACGGCCGCGTGGTACTCGGCGGAGTCGGTGGTGCCGGCCGCCTCGTGCTCGGTGAGCGTGCGCTGCACCTCCTCCGGCAGCTGCGCCCGCAGCCCGCTCGCCGCCGCCAGCCACAGCGGCATCGAGGCCGGGCTGTCGCAGATGGTCAGCGAGGCGATGCCGGCGTCGTCGGCCAGCACGACCTCGGGGCCGAGCATGCCGCCCCAGGACTGGCCGAGCAGGTGGAACCGGCCGCCGATGCCCAGCGAGTCCACCAGCGTCCGCAGCTCGCGGACGAAGAGGTCGACGGTCCAGAAGCCGGGGTCGGCGTCGGGCAGGTGGGTGCTGCGGCCGCACCCCAGCTGGTCGTAGTGCACGACGGCCCGGCCGTCCGCGGCGAGGTCGGCGATCCGCAGGGTGTAGTCGTGCGCGGCTCCGGGACCGCCGTGCAGCACGACCAGGGGCGCCCGCTCGGCGGCGGGATCCAGCGTGCCGGTCACCCGGTACCAGGTCTGGTGGCCCTCGAACTCGACGTGCCCGGTGGTCACCGGCAGCGCTTCTAGACTGCTCATCCCTGTCCTCCCGACGAGCGGATCTCGGTCGCCGCGCAGTCAAACACGTCAAAGGTGTGGTCACAATACCTTTAGAGCCGGACGACCACCTGGTGGACGCCGACGCCCCGGCGACGCCGCTGGACCCCGGGCTGGTCGGGCTCACCCGGGCGACCATGGCCGGCAACGTCGCCGAGCGGCTGGTCACCGCCATCGCCGTCGGCACCTACTCCCCGGGCGAGCGGCTGCCGCCGGAGCGCGAGCTGGCCGCCCGGCTGGCGGTGAGCCGGGTGACGGTCCGCCAGGCCTTGCAGCGGGTGGCCGAGCTGGGACTGGTCGAGTCCCGGCGGGGCCGCGGCGGAGGCACCTTCGTCACCGCCGTCGCCTGGCACGACGTCGCTCCGGAGGAGGCCCGGCGCACGCTGGAGGTTGAGCTGCCGCGGCTGCGCGAGCTGTTCGACTACCGCTGCCTGGTCGAGGGGATGATCGCCCGGGCCGCGGCCCAGCGGCGGACGACCACCGACGTCGAGCAGCTCGAGGCCGCGCTGGAGGAGTTCCGGCGCACCGGCGCGGACATGGCGCTGGCCCGGGCGCTGGACCGCCGGCTGCACGGCCTGGTCTGCGCCGCGGCGCAGAACCAGCACCTGGTCGCGCTCAGCGCGCACCTGACCACGGCGGCCACCCTCGGCTTCGGCGCCGAGCCCTACGAGCCGGACTTCTTCGTCCGCGCCCTGCACGAGCACGAGGAGCTGGTCGGAGCGGTGGTGGGGGGCGACGCCGAGCGGGCGCAGGAGGTGGCGACGGCGCACTTCGCGCTCACCTACGTGACCATGGAGCACAGCCTGCGCCGGGCGGTCGAGGGCTGACGTCGGCGGCCGGGCGGTGCGCGGCAGGATGGGGAGCACCCGCGACGAAGGAGGAGCCGTGCCGAAGACCACGAAGTCCGGTGAGGTGATCGAGGACGAGCTGCCGAGCACGCTGCAGCGCTCCGACGAGCACGCGCAGGCCACCTACGCCAAGACCCACGACTCGGCGCTGGGGACCTACGACGGCGACGAGCGCGCCGCCAACCAGGTCGCCTTCGCCGCCCTCAAGCACACCCACGAGAAGGTCGGCGACCACTGGGAGCGCAAGGAGGAGAACGGGCCCTCCGACGCGCAGGCCGAGGGGAACCGGGGGACCGACCGGGAGACCGCGGGTGGCGTCGACGCCAACGCCTCCAAGAAGCACCTCTACGAGCTGGCCACCCGGCTGGAGATCAGCGGGCGCTCCACGATGACCAAGGACGAGCTCGTGCAGGCGTTGCGGCGCGCGAACGACCGGGCCGGCGCGAAGGCCCGGAAGGACGAGTCCAGCTCGTGAGCCCGGACGTCCGGCCCCACCAGCTGGTGCTGCTCGGGGCGACCGGCTTCGTGGGCCGGCTGACCGCGCAGCACCTCGCCCGGTACGCGCCCCCCGGCCTGCGGATCGCGCTGGCCGGCCGCTCGGCGGAGCGGCTGGCGGCCCTGCGCGACGAGCTCGGTGGGTCGGCCGCGGACTGGCCGCTCGTCGTCGTCGACGTGGACGAGCCCGACGCGGTGGCCGACCTCGCCCGGTCCACCCGGGTAGTGGTGACCACGGTCGGTCCCTACCTGCACCGCGGGCTGCCGCTGGTCCAGGCCTGCGCCGAGGCCGGCACGCACTACGCCGACCTCACCGGGGAGACCCTCTTCGTCCACCGCAGCATCTCGGCCGCCCATGCGGCGGCCCGGGCCAGCGGGGCGCGGGTCGTGCACGCCTGCGGCTTCGACTCGGTGCCCTCCGACCTCGGCGTCGGGCTGACCGCGGCCCGCGCCGCCGCCGACGGCGCGGGCACGCTCACCGGCACCGTGCTGCACGTCCGGTCGATGCGGGGCGGGGTGAGCGGCGGCACCATCGACTCCGCCCGCCAGCAGGTGCTGGAGATGGCCGCCGACCCCGAGGCCCGCGCTCTGGTGGGCCGCTCGGATGCCCTGGTGGACGTTCCGCGCCGACGGCGGCACGCGTCCGGCGGGCCGCGTCCGGTCGCCCGGGACCACGGCACCGGTCGGTGGCAGGCCCCGTTCGTGATGGGGCCGTTCAACCGGCAGGTGGTGCTCCGCAGCGACAGCCTGGCCGGCGGCGCCTACGGGCCCGAGTTCAGCTACCGCGAGGTGGTGGACACCGGCCGCGGGCCGCTCGGTGCGGTCGCGGCCGTCGCCCTCGCCGGCGGGACCTCGGCCCTGATGGCCGGCCTGTGGTTCGCCCCCAGCCGGGCGCTGCTGGACCGGGTGCTGCCCGCGCCGGGCACCGGGCCCAGCGAGCGCACCCTGCAGGGCGGCCGGTTCGCGCTGCAGATCGAGGCCGGCACGACGAGCGGGGCGCGCTACCGGACGACCGTGAGCGCGCCGCTCGACCCGGGCTACCGGGGCACCGCGGTGATGCTGGGCGAGGCCGGGCTCAGCCTGGCGCTGGACGAGCTCACCGGCCCCAGTGGGGTGCTCACCCCGATGGTGGCACTGGGGTCGTCCCTGGCGGCGCGGCTGCGGCGGCACGACTTCGTGCTGGAGACCGAGCGGCTCTGACCCGCGTCAGCGCCAGAGGTCGGTCCAGTCCACGCCGAGGTCGGCCAGCAGCTCGCGCAGCAGCGGCAGGCTGAGCCCGACGACGTTGTGGAAGTCGCCCTCGACGCCGCGGACGAAGGGTCCGCCCAGGCCGTCGACGGTGAAGGCCCCGGCCACCTGCAGGGGCTCGCCGGTGGCCACGTAGGCCGCGATCTCGCCGTCGCTGACGTCGGCGAAGTGCACCCGGGTGGACGCGATGGCGCCGCGGGTGGCGCCCGACCCGGCGGGACCGCCGACGAGCACGAGGTGGTGGCCGGTGTGCAGGACGCCTGAGCGACCCCGCATCCGCCGCCAGCGCTCGGTCGCCTCCTCCGCGCTGCGGGGCTTGCCGTAGCCCTCGCCGTCGAGCTCCAGCAGTGAGTCGCAGCCCAGCACCAGGACGGGGTCGCCGCCGTCGGGCAGGGTGGCGGCCACCGCCTCGGCCTTGAGCATGGCCAGCCGTCCGACCAGCGCGGGGACGGAGTCCTCGGTCACCACGCTCTCGTCGACCCCGGAGACCACCACCTCCGGCTCCACGCCGGCCGAGCGGAGGGTGGCGAGCCGCGCGGGGGAGGCCGAGGCCAGGACCAGGCGGGGCGGCGTCATGGGCGTCAGCGTAGCCAGCACCCCGACGGCCCCGGCCGGCCGTCGGGCCGCTGGACGCGCTGGCTAGCGTGACCGTCATGGACTACGTGAACGTGGGGACGACGGGCCTGCAGGTCTCGAAGATCTGCCTGGGCTGCATGAGCTTCGGGGAGCCGGAGCGGGGCAACCACAGCTGGTCGCTGCCGGAGGACCAGAGCCGGCCGTTGATCAAGCAGGCGGTCGAGGCGGGCATCAACTTCTTCGACACCGCGAACGTGTACTCCGCGGGCAGCAGCGAGGAGATCGTCGGCCGGGCCCTGCGTGAGTACGGCTCCCGGGAGGAGCTCGTGATCGCGACCAAGGTGCACGGTCGGATGGCTGACGGCCCCAACGGCGGTGGGCTGTCCCGCAAGGCGATCCTGTGGCAGGTCGACGAGAGCCTGCGTCGGCTCGGCACCGACTACATCGACCTCTACCAGATCCACCGCTGGGACCCCAGGACGCCGATCCTGGAGACCCTCGAGACGCTGCACGACCTCGTCCGCGCGGGCAAGGTGCGCTACCTCGGCGCCTCGTCGATGTGGGCCTGGCAGTTCTCCAAGGCCCAGTACCTGGCCCGCATCCACGGGCTGACCCCGTTCGTCTCCATGCAGAACCACTACAACCTGCTCAACCGCGAGGAGGAGCGGGAGATGCTGCCGCTCTGCGCCGACCAGGGCGTCGGCGTCATCCCGTGGAGCCCGCTGGCCCGGGGCAAGCTGACCCGTCCCTGGGACGAGAGCACCGCCCGCAGCGAGACCGACGAGTTCGGGAAGAAGCTGTACCGCGACGAGGACCGCGGCATCGCCGAGACGGTCGCAGCCATCGCCGAGGAGCGCGGGGTGCCGCGGGCGCAGGTCGCGCTGGCCTGGGTGCTGGCCAACCCCGTCGTCACCGCCCCCATCGTCGGGGCCACCAAGCCGGGGCACATCGAGGACGCGGTGGCTGCGGCCGAGCTGGTGCTCACCACGGAGGAGAAGGCCCGGCTGGAGGAGGGCTACCAGCCGCACGCCGTGGCCGGCTTCTGACGCGTCCTCGCGCCGAGAAGTAGGTCTTCTCGGTCTGGCTGAGCTCGAGACCGGTGAGACCTAC
>Ga0210040_10006402_pt1 | contig 14681 bp, 7 predicted proteins | sample CryGeyCG12114_NA_FD_185462 | JGI IMG/M metagenome (GOLD analysis project Ga0210040, IMG submission 185462) | Groundwater microbial communities from aquifer - Crystal Geyser CG19_WC_8/21/14_NA (SPAdes) (version 2) | ecosystem: Environmental > Aquatic > Deep subsurface > Groundwater | place: USA... | reverse complement strand
CCGGCGACGTCGTCATAGCCTCAGCATTTTTGGCATATGGAGGATTGTATGATCAACAGTTCCGACGTACCATGGTTGATGACTGGCTTGGACACATGTCCCTATCAGGTGTCGCATGCAAAACTGATGGCTCTGTGCTTGGCTATCTTTCGACAGCCGACGAGCGCCTCCAGTGGCAGCGCCACGCGCTTCCGGCCGATGACCTGTGTATGGAGAACGCTATTATGTTGAAACGCTTCAATAGATATCCTCTGATCATTGATCCATCAAGCAGAGTTGCAGAGTTCTTGAAGCAGGAGCACCAAGGACGGAAGCTGACGATCACTAGTTTTCTAGACGACACGTTCACCAAGCAACTTGAAAGTGCCCTGAGATTTGGCAACCCAATATTGATACAAGATGCCGAATACCTCGATCCCATTCTCACCCATGTGCTCAATAAAGAGTATCAGAAGACCGGAGGAAGAGTCCTCATACAATTGGGCAAACAAGAGATCGATTTCTCGCCTAGCTTCAAGCTGTATCTGTCAACACGCGATCCGTCCGCAGCATTCGCGCCAGACGTCTGCAGTAGAACGTCCTTCATCAATTTCACTGTGACGCGAAGTAGTCTACAAACGCAGTCGCTCAATGAAGTTCTGAAAGCGGAGAGACCCGATGTTGACAGGCGACGAACCAATCTTATCAAGATGCAAGGCGAGTTTAACACAACTTTGAGGCAACTAGAGAAGAGGCTATTGCAGGCGCTAAACGAATCGCGTGGCAACATACTTGACGACGACAATGTCATACATACTCTGGAGACGCTGAAGAAAGAAGCGGCTGTTATTTCACGCAAGGTTTCGGAGACAGCAGGTGTCATGGCGGAGGTTGAACGCATCACTCAAGAATACAGTCGCATCGCCAATGCTTGTAGCGCCATCTTCGCCATTCTGGAACAGCTACACCACCTGAACCATGCATACAGGTTTTCATTACAGTATTTTATCGACATCTTCCACTATGTACTACACGAGAACCATCGACTAGCCAACAAGACAGACCAAGAAGAGAGGAGTGACATCATTCTCAAAGATATATTTATCGAAACATATCGTCGTACAGCTTTATCTTTGTTCCAAAAAGATCGCATTACGCTAGCCATGCTACTTGTCAGATCAAGTCCATATCCCTTCGACAGAAATTTGCTCGAAACCGCGCTGAACGATGGGACCACGCCTCCAGTGTTCGGGGAGACATTGTCCGATGATAAGCTTCTGGCCACGGTACAAAGTCAGGCACCTTTCAAGGACAAGACTATTGATCCTCATAGCTATTCATGGCGGGAGTTTCTCTCGGCTGAGCGTGCGGAGAATGAAGTTCCAAATCTTTGGGACGAGTCCACAAATTCTGTAGATCAGCAGCTTTACAAGCTCTTGCTTGTTAAAGCTCTGCGACCTGATCGACTTCTACCAGCAGCTGAAAACTTCAGCGCCACCGTGTTTGGGGCCGGCATTTTCGATGGCACAGACAATTTGGTCGTCATCGTCAAACAAGTGATCGCTTCGACGCCTATTGCCTTGATCTCTAACCCAGGCTTCGATGCCAGTTACAAAGTGGAAGCCCTTGTTGACAAGCAGAACGCTACATGTGTAAACGTCGCTATGGGATCGGACGAAAGTATGGCCAGTGCGGACAAGGCCATCAGTGGTGCTGCGGCGAATGGCACATGGGTTCTCATCAAGAACGTACATTTAGCACCTCAATGGCTGCAAAGCCTCGAAAAGCGGCTCTCTGCACTCAAGCCTCACGATGAATTCAGGTTGTTCTTGTCAATGGAATCTAGTCCAAAACTTCCTGTCAACCTTCTCCGTGCATCGAGGACGCTGGTGTACGAGCAACCGGCTGGCATGAGAGCGAACATGAAAGACACACTTACTGTGCTCTCCGAAAGAGGTACTCGTGCCCCCGTTGAGAAAGGCCGACTGTATCTACTCTTGTGCTTCCTGCATGCTGTACTGCAAGAGCGTTTGCGCTATGCTCCGACTCTTGGATGGAAAGGCCTCTGGGAATTTAACGATAGCGATTACGAATGCTGCGCCTTCATTATTGATTCTTGGATTGAGGCGATTGCACAGGGAAGGTCCAACGTGGCACCGTTGAAACTGCCGTGGGACCTGATTCGGACCCTGATAACGGAGATGTATGGTGGAAAGATCGATGACGAAGGTGACTTTGATCTTTTGAGTGGATTGGTCAGCAGAGTGTTTGATCCAGCTGCGTATGAGAATGAGCACGAATTGGTATCTGGTACTGCAGATGGGGCATTGAAAGTGCCATCAGGTACTACGATGAGAGATTTCCTTGGTTGGGTGGACCATCTTCCCGAGCGGGAGCCACCAGTCTACCTCGGACTGCCTGCCAATGCCGAGAAATTGCTTCTTGTTGGTCAAGGACAAGACACCATAAAGAATTTGGCGAGGATTGCGGAGATATTGGATGAAGGAGATCAATTGATGGCTGAGTCCTAAATTAGGAGCAGAACCTGGCATTGGGGATCTTCACCTGTTTTTGGTTGACCTCGAGGCAGAGGAACGTTCTGACATAGCTGCTGGACATGATGATTTTCGAAGGGCTTGAGCGTGGCGTCCGGCGTGTTATGGTCAGGTGCTAGATACGACCTTGAGAGCGCAAGATGTACACACTTCCAATCAAGATATATTGATAAAGTATGCAGATCTTCCGTAAAGATTGCAACGATAAACAGAGAGTAATTGCTAAGCTTAGCTATCTGTTGGTTAGTCACGTGACATAAAGATGCGGAGTCGCTCGACCTTCCTCCAATTGCGCGTTGCCTCTGGAAATGGTCTATGGTAAGGTGTTCTTGCAGGGCATTGTATACGAACACCAATGGAAAAGGATGTACATAGTGATAGGACATAGGTATATGTCAAAATCTACAGTCGAACTCTGGCCAGTCACGACATCAATCTCTCAGTGGTAGCACAGCCTTTTACATCCGTAATGGCTAGAACTCGTCCATAAACTCGACAACACGGTTTCGAGGCTGCAAACGACTAAGGATACACGGAATGGTATGGCAGATAGCACGGATCCTTCTCACCCAGCCCTAGCGAGCAAGATGGATGGCTTTACGATCCTGAATACTGGTGGCGCCGAACCACCAGATACTCCGCACACCGGTAGCATTGCGATAACCATAGACCCTGTTACGCTCATCACCACGGAGTGTATCACGATCACATCAGCCATGCGCAAACATGCGCGATGGGCGCAGTCATCCGTGTCCGCGATCCTCGGTGGGGGAGCGAATCGTATACAAGAGAGGGAATACCAGAGGTCTTTAAGCATAGCAAGCCAAGGCAGGACACCGAGCATAACACATCCCGGCGAAGAGAAAGAAACCACAACCCAGGCTTACGACGAAGACCAGACCCTGGCGAGCAGATGGGGTCTACGTGGAAAGAAAGGCAGGAGCATGCAAGACAATCCTTTGCTTTCAGCATTCGCCCGGCTACGACGTGATCTGGCAGGAGTCAAAGATATTACGGTAGTGGACGCGCCGTCGTTGCTGCATCCCTTTCTACAGGTCATACGCAGTTCGTCAACGAGTGCAGCAATCACAAGTCTGGCAGTCGTTTCGGTTACAAAATTCTTCTCCTACAATATCCTCACGATTTGCTCCCCAAGGATAGCTATGGCCATGCACCTGCTTGCAGCGGCAATAACCCATTGTAGGTTTGAGGCTACCGATACATCGGCAGATGAGGTTGTGCTGGCGAGGATATTGAGACTCATGGAGAGCATTATGCTAAGGCCGGAAGGACAATTGCTTGGTGATCAGAGCGTATGCGAGATGATTGGCACGGGCCTCAGTATGTGCTGTCAAGCGCGGTTATCAGAAGTTCTCAGGCGGTCCGCCGAAATGGCTATGGTGACTATGTCTCAGGTAGTCTTCAGCAGGTTGAAGTCATTGCCCCTGGAGCAGGTTGTCCAGACCAGAAGTAGAAGCAACACGATGAAAAGTATGGCAAATGCAGACGACGTTAAGATAGAGTCACCAGCCACTGGCACTCTGCCAGCGACTGAAAGGCGAAACCTCTTGACGCCTGATCGAACAGAAAACGGAGATTCTAGAGCAAGCTTCCAAGCGACAACACGGCCAAGGCCCTCGTTTGACGACTCGAAGACCAGTTTCCAAGCGGACTCAGGTCCTCTTGGAGACGCTGAGCCATACGGCCTGCCATCCATCAAAGAACTACTCCGAGTACTTATCGACTTGCTCGATCCACACAACCGCAACCATACTGATGCTATGCGCATCATGGCACTTCGGGTCATTGACGTGGCTCTCGAGGTAGCAGGGCCGTCCATAGCTGCTCAGCCTAGCTTAGCAGAACTTGTTGAAGATGATCTGTGTCGACATTTGTTTCAGCTCGTACGATCTGAGAATGTCGTTTTACTCAACGGCTCTCTAAGAGTGGCAGGAACTCTGCTCTTGACATGTCGGAAGGTGCTCAAGCTACAACAAGAATTATATCTGTCGTACCTTGTTGCATGTTTACATCCGCGTGTCGATATTCCACAAGAGCCTGGGATTGATCCATCCCTCTACGAAGGTGTGCCGCAAGCTCCCAAGCTCGTCAAGCCCGCCCCTTCTCAGCCAAGTAGTGGTCGTTCGACGCCGGTACCTGTCAAAGACAGGCAAAAGCTCGGACTTGAAGGCGGCGTAAGGAAGCCTGAAGCTCGGGAATCTATGGTGGAGAGCATCGGTCAGCTTGTAAGAAGTCCCTCGTTCATGACTGAACTTTTCGTCAACTATGATTGCTCGGTGGACAGGCAAGATTTATGTGAAGACATGGTTGGCCTTCTTTCACGGAATGCATTCCCCGACTCGGCTACCTGGAGTACAACGAATGTACCGCCTTTATGCCTAGATTCGCTTTTGACTTTCATTCAATACATCGCAGATCGGCTCAATCAGACGCAGCCACTTGATGCTGCGGACCGTGTATCGAAGCTTCGGTCACAACGCGTCCGCAAAAGGCTCATCAAGCTCGGTGCTGCCAAATTCAACGACGAGCCAAAGAGAGGCATCGCGTACCTGGTGCAAAATGGTATCATTAAGAACCCAGACGATCCTAAACAAGTGGCCCAGTTTCTCAAAGGCACGACTCGACTGAACAAGCAGGTGCTGGGAGAGTTCTTGACCAAGAGAACAAACGAGGCATTACTGACGGAATTTATTGGACTCTTCGACTTCAACGATAAGCGAATAGACGAGGCTTTGCGAGAACTACTCGGGTCATTCCGCCTCCCTGGCGAGTCTGCCTTGATCGAGCGTATCGTAAAAGTTTTCACGGCCAAATATTGTAACCAAGCAGAGTCTGAAGACATTGCCGACGAGGATGCAGCGTTCGTGCTGACATATGCTGTCATCATGCTTAATACTGACCTTTATAACCCCAACGTCAAGAAAACGGCAAAGCGTATGGCACCCGAAGATTTCGCTAGGAACTTGCGGGGTGTGAATGCGGGCAAAGATTTTGCTCCGGAGTATCTGCACGATATATACGATGCCATCAAGGAAAGCGAGATCATCCTGCCAGATGAACATGATAACAAGCACGCTTTCGAATACGCCTGGAAAGAATTACTCATCAAAACTCATGATGCTGGTCAACTCGAGCTTTGCGACACTAATGCATTTGATGCAGAGATGTTTAGTGCGACGTGGAAGCCTATCGTTGCGACACTATGTTATGTTTTCATGTCGGCTTCTGATGATGCTGTGTTTAGCAGAGTTGTGATTGGCTTTGGTCAATGTGCACAAATCGCTGCCAAGTACGGCATTACGGACGCTTTTGACAGGATCGTTTACAGCCTCAGCCAAATCAGTACGTTGGCTGCTGAAGTACCCCCAAGCACGTCATTGAACACCGAGGTGCAAGTTGGCCAAAAGAAAGTCATGGTCAGTGAGCTTGCTGTCAGGCTCGGACGCGACTTCCGGGCTCAGCTTGCAACCGTCGTGCTTTTTCGGACGCTGTGCGGCCACGAGAGTGCTGTTGGAGAGACCTGGGTATACATCGTGCGCATGTTGAGGAACCTATTCGTAAACTCGCTGATTAGCTTGGACCTCACCCCAACAAGCCGCTTGTCGAAGCTGGATCCAATACCTCTGCAACCGCCTTCGCAAGTCATCGACCGTGATGGAAGGATGAACGATAGTGGTCTCTTCTCAACTTTCGCATCGTATCTGTCAAGCTATGCCGCTGACGATCCGCCTGAGCCTTCAGAAGAAGAGCTCGAGAACACGTTGAGCTCGATTGACGCAGTAGCTTCTGCCCAGTCATCTAACGTGTTGGCAGCAATTTATGGTTTACCAGCAGCACAGGTGAAAGATTTCGTCACAGCACTTCTTGCACAGTTGCCGGATGAGCCTTCGCCTGTTGTGACGGTGAAATCTGACCGCCCTATACCTGTCACGGCACGCATGAATGGTCAGCGGGCACCGAAGGCAAGACCTGAGTACAGCCCAGGCACAGTATTTTTGCTTGAATTCGCTACCGTCCTCACGCTACGTGACGAGGAAACCATTTCAGCAATTGGCGAGGCCTTGACTAGCGCTCTACAGACTGCCGTTCGCGACGCGACGAACATGCATCCCCTAGCAACTTCGAGGATCGTGCAGTATCTCCTTGACTTGATGCGCCTGAGCTTTGTAAGTTGTCCGACCGAACCAAAACCCACTTATGCTAATTTATTCTAGGAGCACGACTTCATGCGAGCACCAGTTGTTTTACATGCCATTTCAAGTTTCGACGACACTATCCTTGAACAAACAGCTCCGACAATCACGCGAGGCCTTATGAACTGCATAGCAGAACCTGGCCCACTAAGGAACGAGCTTACCAACTCGCCTGATTTCTGGTCAATCCTTCACCGCCTTCACCAACACAAATCAGAAGCTGATCGTGTGTTCGAAATGCTCCAACACGTTGCGAACTCAAAAGCAACAACAGTGACTGCGGACAACTACGAGTCAGCAATTGCGCTTGCCGATGACTTTTCTACAGCTGGAAGTATCGGATCGATCCAAGAACAGCGACGTGACTTTGCGGCCAAGAGGGGTCAGAAAGCCAAGCCTGCGAAGCCCGAAGACCGCGCAGTAGTGGAGCGAGCAGTAAAAGCGATTGGCGTTATCTTCCAACTTACTGGCAGGGTACCTTCACTCATAGAACAGTCACACCTCGAACGGCACGAAGCCTGGGCAGCCTATTGGTCACCGGTCTTCCGTGCGCTCTGTTCACAATGCGTCAATCCGTGCCGCGAAGTGCGACATCGTGCCATGTCTGCCTTGCAGAGAACACTACTATCGGAAGACCTTGCCTCGAAGGACCATACCGAATGGACTGCCATCTTCGATGAGGTGCTCTTCCCACTCACGCAAAGACTCTTGAAGCCGGAGATCTATCAGCTGGATGCAACAGGCATGGCAGGGACACGAGTGCAAGCAGCGACCTTACTGTGCAAGATCTATCTGAGTTACCTGGACCATCTAGCGAGCTGTCAACGCATACTGGGCGTGTGGACGAAGGTTCTGGAACTTCTTGATCGCTTGATGAACGCAGGAGCTGATGGCGAGGCACTGAACGAGGCGGTGTCCGAGGGCCTCAAGAACGTACTACTTGTCATGGCGGACGGGGGGTATCTTGTGCAGCCAAAAACGGGCGAGAAGGGAGATGAGGTGTGGCAGGAGACGGCGAAGCACGTAGAGCGGTTGGTGCCTAATTTGATGGGCGAGCTGTTTTCTTCGCCTTCACCTTCGTCTTCGTCCCCTCCTGCAGAGGTGAAAGACATGGGGAAACAAACAGTAGCAGAAGGGAAAATCCCAGTCGAGGAGGACAGAGCAGAAAGAGCAGAATAGTATTCACGGCGAGCACTATGATGAAAGGTCGGGAATTCTAAGCCCCATTATAGCGATCCTACAGCGTACAGTACACAATAGCCGTGCCGATCCGTGGAACGAGGTGTTGACCACAGCTGCTCTGCTCGCTGGGGGGCGTGCTTGGATGACGAGGGGCGAGGAGCCATATCGAGCTCAAATGATTGTCACCGAAGTGGGAGGGGGGGTCTGGTTCTTTTGGTAATGACGAGCCCCGAGCCGCGGCCTCGGAATCCAGGTGCTGCCAGTGGGTGCTGCACTTCCGGTGCTCCAGGTCTTAGGCTGGCTGATGCCGGGAACGTCCCGGAGCTAGCGTCCCACTGTTACCCCAACCCTACCTATCCTGTAGGTTACACTATTTAGGAAGCCTGAAGGGCTCAGGCTCAGGCTCTGGCTGGCTTGGCCTGGCCGGAAGCGACTATCAGCTCCAAGTCAGGCACCAACGCTCAGGCTCGTCAAAGCACCTCGCCACTGCACCGCACCGCATCCATCTACCTAAGTTCGGTACTTAGCTACCCAGCATGGCGTGTCCAGACATGATGCTCACCTTGTTGTGGCAAAGCTGTTACTACACACTTTGGGTCACCGAGGAGTCTCGTATCCAACCTGCAAATGGAGGGGCTCGAGAAAGACATACCCAATCCGTGATAAAAGTCTTCTTAATCCTTGTACCTCGTGTATGCAGGGATCGGCGTCGCGGTGCAGTGGCAATTTGGTGTCCAAGCGACGGCCAAGCGTGATCGAGCCATGCCGAAAAGGGCACAAGGTCTGGAACATGCAAGGGATGACAGGCCCGTCGAAGTCCCAAAAAAACATGTCCATCCTCTTAGAAAGGGGACCGTGGCCAGAAAGCCACCGTTGTGAGATCTTCATCTCTTCATCCATGATCGTGTCTCTATCTTGTTTCCATATCCGTTTTGATCCACTGTCGTTGTTGTGGTTGCTGTTGTGTGTTGCAGCTCACTTTCGTTGATACTTCTTCCTAGGTTAATCGACGTCGGGCATACAAGGGTACCTCTGGGGATGGTCCGCAACATTCCCTGATCACTACTCTATACAATCAACCCACTATTGCCGCATACCATCACATAATCATCGCGCAAACTGCATAATATCATTAGCAAACATGACGGCAATGCTGGAACAGTTCAAACCGAGGCGGCCGCCGCTCAAGGAAGGCAGATCACATCCTGGCCTACCATATTCAGACGTCATGAGGAGACGTGGCATATCAACGGCACAGGTGGCCGTGCTGCTAGCCATCATTGTATTAGGTCCACTTTTCTATGTATTTGTGTATGACTCTGGTGATGTATCGACCAATGTGGGTGTGCAAAGCATGTTGACCAAGGCGAAGCCTTTGATTCCAGAGGCTAAGGCGGCGGTGGAGGAGGCTGTTGCCGCGGTTCTGCCTACAACGTCAATAGCAGCAGATGTGCCTCCATCTCAAGCTCAGGAATTCGAAGCGCCTCCGGCACCGGCGCCAGTCTCTGGTAATGGTGCTAGTGCTCGCGCTCCTGCAGAGCAGGCTCCCGTTGTCGAAGAAGTACAAGACGTTCCGGTAACTGCAGCTCCAAAAGGCTATTCAGGATCATCTTCTTCGTCCAAATCATCTTCAGAGGGTCCAACAGACTCCAGCAGTCTATCCTCAAACAACAAGTCACCTAGCACAAAGACGTCCTTGACCTTCTCGGAGCGCCCGAAATTTGAGGCTGCCCTGGCGCATGTTATCACCCTTTTGCCAGGTGAAATGAACATGCGCGACCTCCTCCGTGCCGTTGAAGGCACAGGCAAGGAGAAGCTCCGTGAGATGGGGCTTCGTACCCGCGCTTATCAAATCTTTTTCCAAGCATGGGAGGACCTTCATCTCACAACCGACGCTGAAGGCGGCCAATATGTTCGTGATGACGTGGTGCAGTATATCCGCAATCACGAACATAAGCTGGCGAGCGATGGGATTGCTGGCGGCGATGCTCTTGCTGGACTGGGTATTGGAGAGATCATCCGGAAGTACGAAAGCTATCGATTCTTCTTGTCCAAGTTTGGACAATTGTTGTTCCCCTGGACAGCACCTTACTTCTCGGATCACATGACGCTACATGCTCATATGAAAAGAGGTGGGAGAGGTATTGTCTTGACGGCTGGAGACGATCAAGCCCCCTACCTTTTGACGACGATCTACTCATTCCGTACGTGATAAGCCACAGTGAACCAGACGACCGACTTTGCTAACTCTCCACAGGACAGCTAGGATGTACACTTCCCATTGAAGTTATGTATCTTGGCGACTCAGATCTGTCCGAAGACTTTCGCTCTGAGCTCGAAGCTTTTGACGGAGTTGTGACTCGAGACATAGCTCAAATGGTCAACGACGAAGGCTGGAAGCTTGCCGGCTGGGCCGCGAAGCCCTTCGCCATGCTCTTTTCGAGCTTCCGGGAGGTCATTTTCATCGATGCCGACAGCCTGTTCTTCGTGAACCCTGAGATCCTGTTCGATGATCCAGGATATCAGAAGACCGGCGCTTTGTTTTTCAAGGATCGTTTGATCATGCCCGAGAGCAAGAAGCGATGGTTGCAGCAGCTTCTGCCTAAACCAATCTCAAAGCAGGTCAAGCAGAGTCGGTTCTGGACTGGTGACTCCGGTCACATGCAGGAGTCTGGTGTTGTGGTCGTGGATAAGTGGAGGCACTTTATGTCGCTGCTTTTGGTGACCCGAATGAACGGCCCGGACAGGGATGGCAACAAGGACGAGGGCAGGATCGGTGTCTATGACATGGTCTATGGTAAGAACACCCCTGGCCTTACCCTGGATACTAATGCTAACATTTTCTCAGGCGACAAGGAGACTTTCTGGATCGGCTGGGAGCTAGTGGGCGACCTTGACTACTCGTTCCATGGAGGTGACGCTGGTATCATGGGCCACATTGACCCGGAGAAGCAATACAACGCCAGGCACAAGGCAGAGGAGGAAAAGGAGAAAGAGAGGAAGAAGGACGGAGAAAGGAAAGAAGGTGAAGACGACCTGCCCGAGCTCATCACCACTCCGGACGACACACCTGAGGTACCGGACAATTACACTGTCTGTGCCCCACAACTTCTGCACTTGGATACGGAAGGCAAACCACTCTGGTTCAACGGCTGGCTTCTGGACAACAAATTTGCGGAGAAGAAGCAGAAGCACTTCGGCAACTTCGAGACGTACCTCATTGAGCCACGAGATGTTAGGGAGCCTGGAGCCTGGCAGCTCGAAGAGGCGAACGTGTGCTGTTTGACGAGTGACCGCGAGTTGAGGAGAGAGTTCAACGATCAAGAGAAGGAGTTCTTAAATATGGTCATGAAGCAGGCGACTGATGTGGGTGCGCCGGGCTCACAGCAGTCGGGTGGGAGAGCGGGCTATTGACGAAATTTATTGAAGTTCTGAACTTGAAGATTTTGGTTTTGGTGGGAAGGGCTAGCAGGCAATTGGGCGTTCTTGACTACGGAAATTCTGGGGAAACCATTGTGTTGTTGAACCTTCTTTGGACGAGAACACAGTTCTGGGGTACTCATATACGCTTTTGTGGTCGTCATGTATCATGGCGCTGGGATCTTTAGTCTAGCCATCCCAGGCGTGTCATTTACACTATGATACAACTCAAATTCCAATTGTTCCTTTATCGTCGTTACCTACCTTGGCGATCGTTCGTAGGGTCCGCTGGGACTTGATTTAAGCTATGATGTCCTCCATGTTGGTCGTTGTCGTGACTGTCCGCAGTTGCCAATATCCACTGCTAAGACCCCGGATTCGTCGCAACAACCAAGTACTTAAGTAGGCGTTCTCTCCGTGGCTGTAGGTACGGTGTGCTCGTGCCGTTCGAAGAGTTCGACCCTCCTTGGAGACGCTCGTTCTTCGACGAATAAGTCATGCGACGCTCATCTTATAGCGAGCCGCTGTGTGTACCAGCAAAGATGTTCTCCACCGTCCTCGCCCCTGCCGATGATCCTGCACCCCCCGGACCTGGCGTCAAAACGAGCCCGACCTCCTGGGCCTGCCCTTGGAAGTCCGCGAATCTTTTTTCCACCCGCGTCGCCAAAATCTTTCCTTCGGTCTATATTATATCTGCTATAGACCTCGACGCAAGATTCGGAAAGACGAGCAGGCAGACGCAATACGAATTCTGTGTCGAACCCATTTTGCCAGCGATCCGAGGTGCACGATCGAAAAGAACAACGACCCCGTTGTCGAATGAAGGAACCTTGGCTCGATCCGTCACCGTTTACTTTCGACTTTCGTGAGGTTGGTGCACTCCTCGGGCACTTACATAACGGCGTGATAAGTAAGCCTTGACTGTTGGAGAATTGCCGTGTATAGACACTGTAGAGTGAATATCATTGGACCATACTACAGTCGTGGATCATAGCCTGAAAGTATACATAGACGAAAGGCATGGTACTTGGATACCCAGAAAATTGTTTTCTCCACTCGACCATTCGCCTCCCAACAAAACACCTTCCCACAGCACCTCACTATGAAATCCCATCCATACTGGTCGGATCTCTCCCGATGAACACCTTGTGCAATCTCTTGCTCACCTGAGGGCCCAGCCTTCGATCACTCCACGCTCCATCCTTGTTGGCGCTCTTCTTCACATCCTGCAACATCTCTCTTCCTTCCTTCCGGAACCCCTCGACAAGCTCTCTCACGCTTTCATAACCTGCGTTTCGGATTCCGTAGGCCATGCTAGGTGTCACGCGCTGGATTTCCTGCAGCATCTTTACGTACGTCTCCTCCGTATTTTCACCAGTGCGCACTTGGCCGCTGTCCATGCAGAAGGAGGCGGATTTGAGATTGTGCGATAGCGTCGCGAGGCGGTAAGGACGCGTGGAAAGGTGTTGCGTGAATGTACTGATCTGGGCGGCGGTAGTATGGACAGAGGTCGTGTGGTGGATCAGCAAGGGTTGGTGGGCAAGTTGGAGATGTAGCTGCAAAGCGTCGGCCATGGCGCCCGTGATGTAGGATAGATCAGTACTTGGCGCAGCAGGCTTCTTACGCTTGCGGCCTTTGGGTGGTTGAGCTGAGGACGGCGGCAGCTCCCTGGGTTGGTCGTCGACGCCTAGGGCTGTAGAGCGCACAGCAGCAGTATATGCGCGGTTTTTGGCGTTTTCGTTACGCTTGAGCCAGTTAGCTAGGCCTTCAATAAGGTAGATGACTGTGCAGGACGCGTGGCGGCTGCGGAGGAAGGCGACATGTTTGTCGAAGTTGGACTTCATAGCTGCCTCAGTAGCTGGTGCTGTCGCTCTGTGGTTGGGTGAGGTGGCTCCTGCAGCAATGGCCGCGAATTCAACAGCTTTGAGATAGACCAGGATATGCTTCTCTTCCTCAACCCGAGGACGGGGGCTGGGCTCCCAAATCTCGATACGTTCATTGTAACAAGCTGTGATTCTCCGTCTCCATTTGATGATATTTCCTGGTGGCTCTTCTGGTAATCCATCACTCCCCAGCGTCACCCCACCATCGAAAAAAGTTGTTTCAATGTCAAGTTCTTTCATAAATGCCTCGACCTGATCTCCAACGCTTGTTCCTTCAAGGAAGCTTGACATATCCAAAAGCATTTCCGGCGTAGAGTTCTTCTTGTTCGTTTTCGATCTGTTAACCTCAGCTATTTCTACCGCTTTTTGCTTTTCCAGAGCCCTTCGCTCCTTTTCAGCTCGCTTTCTCTCCTTTTCAGCCTCCTTCTCTGCGTCTTTCGTAGCTCTAGCAGCTGCTATTTTTGCAGCTTTCACCTCTTTTTCCGTCTCAGTAGGTTTCGAAGACTTCTCAGACTTCTTCCGAGCAGACTTAGGCGGAGACGAGCCAATAATATCTTCCATGATGATATCAGCGACTTTACCCATCCGGTCTTTGCTCGCAGCCTGGGAAAAGGAGTTGCCAGTTGCCAAAGCTGCAAGGAGTTCTGCAGTCGTTCTCTTTGGTTTTGACATGAATCCGCTCGATCTTTTGTCAGATGTAGCGAGCTGATGTACTGCCTGGCCCATAAATGCTGGCTGTGTCACATCGTCTGCGACAGGCGCAGAAGAGCTTATGGGTATGTCGAATATATTGTCAGGAAGGTCATCAGATGACAAATCGTGTACCACATCAGTGGTCCTCCAGGACTTACGTCCTCGTTGGGGCGCCGAGGATGAAAATTCGATTGGATCGACATCGTGCTTTGCACCGCGCAGACTCACGGAAGTGTATTTCAAATTACCTTTCGCATGTATGGGCAAGCCCAGATCATCATCATCCTCCGAGAGTAGCTCAATCAATGCTTCCTTCGAGACAGAGACGATCTCTACTGGAGAGGAAGCCTTCGTTACCGGACTCAGCTTACGTTTCTTGCTTAGCTGGCCTACAGAGAAGTCGAGGCTGCCAGCCTCGCCAGCTTCGTCTGTGAGTAGATGGAAGTCCCAGTCTGCAGAACCCTTCTTGATGGGGTGGTCCTGCTTCGTTGGCTTAGGCGGACTACCAGGTGGCGAGGAGGAGATCAGGTCGATAACTTCGGGCATTCTATTGGTACATCAAGCTCGGTGCAGTAGAAATGGGCCGATTGGCAACATCGACGGTCATCATACCGCGAGTCTTGTAGGTCCTGATACTCTTGTTGTTGTTGTTGTTGTTGCTGTCGTCGTCGTCACTAAAATCATCCGGCAAGCAGGATAATATTGCCAAGACTGTTTATCTGCACCGGGTGCGGCAGTCACGCGTTATCAAAGAC
>Ga0210040_10006401_pt1 | contig 14682 bp, 11 predicted proteins | sample CryGeyCG12114_NA_FD_185462 | JGI IMG/M metagenome (GOLD analysis project Ga0210040, IMG submission 185462) | Groundwater microbial communities from aquifer - Crystal Geyser CG19_WC_8/21/14_NA (SPAdes) (version 2) | ecosystem: Environmental > Aquatic > Deep subsurface > Groundwater | place: USA... | reverse complement strand
AATAAATGTAGGTGTGCAAAAAAATATTGTTTTAAATTTTTTGGCAAATTATGCACGTGTAGCTGTTTTTTAAATCCACACAATGGTACAAGAACCATTTGTGTAAACGTATATACTTTAGAAGCTACGGTTGGTCACTTCCACAAATCATACTTCATGCCGGGGCGATGATTCCAATTCTACTTCACTTACACTTGCACAACGTGCAAAAGCAACAAAGCCTCGATTTGCGGTGTTGCAACTTCGTGAAAACAGGCACTCTCGTAAAATTTATTTGATAAAACAATACTTAGTTTACGTAAAACTCCAATTTGTATTTCCAAATATTACCCCCTGTCATCCTCATCATCATCTCATGTAATTTGGTGACGTAAACATGAAGTTGTTTTTCGAAACATTTTCAGGCAACCACAATTATGTAAAGTATGCTAATTATCTAGCTGAAAAAAATTGAATTTAAGTAATGCATATGAGTCAATAAAAAGGTTATGAGTAGCTTTATAAAAGCTGATTGTTTTGATTGCGCAAACGTATGTCGTCTTATCAATACTCTATGTAATGGGAAATGTAGAAATAAATTGGTAGTATTGGTACGACTGTTGAATAGGCATAGTGTTACTAAATATTTATATGATTGAATGGATTGAACATTTCAAGAACTGTCACGCACAATTTTTGAAGACCACATTCTGTCTCTTCATTTTGTCAACTTTTAACTTCAAGTTATTAGTAAACTGGGAAGCGAAACAGTTTATTTAAATTGCTGATTATGTCAACCCGAACAATAGAAAAATTCACTAGATTCAATGTAGATCTAGGAAATATGTGTGGGGGCATGCCATTCCGCTGGGATTCCAAGAAAAACAAAATTGTCGTTCCTTTGAACCGCAAAGATGTTTTAGTATGGACTGTTGCTGCCACTTATCAGCTTATTTACACTATGTTTGTTATTTTTCGTGCTGTGTCTTCCATAGACACTGAAATGGACTCTGTATCTCGTCTCAGATCAACTGCCGTAATTAGCATGTGTGTTACGTTCAGTTTCATCCATATATACTACATTATGAGACGCACAGAGCTTGCTGAGATGGTCAATACATTTCTTGAATCATCAAAGCATATGGAACGTAAGTAAACCTGGAAAAATATGGAATTTTTCAAATTTTGACCATAATTCTTATTAGTTTCAATTTTAGTGATATACCTGAAAGACAAAACAGCATGGCATGCAAAATGGAAGAAACTTGACCACATAATGGAAACATTTAGAACGCTCAGCAGTTTTTTACCGTTTATTTTTTCAATATATTCCATTTTCACTTACAAAGATGTCTGCTACTGGTCTTCTATGATCCCGGACGAAACAGCTTTAGGTGTGAAAATTTCTCTGATTTTCGTATTTGCTATTGCGCATGCGTGGATGGTTTTTTGTAGCTGGACTTCTGCATTTTGCTGGCCAACCTTCCTGATATTTTCTGCCTCAACGTGGGCAGGTTTATTGATAGAAACCAAGTAGGTTAACTAATTTAAATTCAATGTATTTGTAAACTAATAACCCTTTAACAAACTATTTTTCATTTAGGCCGAATAAACCTGTATATCTTACAAGGGATTCTCTTCGGACTGTAAAACATTTGCAAAGGTTTTATACAACGATTTCGAGTCTAGCAAGCATAGTAAATGATGAACTGAAATACTGTCTTGTAATTCTACAGCACACTTCGTTGTTCATGAGTATTTTTTTAAACTATATGGTGATTTGTGGTCACAAAAAAGCTAACGATTTTGAAATCATACTTGCACTCATTTTATCGTTTCTGATATTTTTTCTCTGGACACTAATTTTAGTGATTTATAGCCTGATATATTTGAAAACGCGGAATATTATGAAGTCGTGGGAGATGGTTGCAGCTATGTCAAAAGATTCTGTGGAAAAAGCTGTGTTTGACAAGTTTTTTGTCAGTGTCAGACCAATTCAGATTTCATACGGGGATTTTTTCAAATTGACTCCTATTTGTGTCGTTCTCTTCGTTCACAGCGTAGTTAAAGGAACCTTTAAACTATTTCTGGTATTTCCTTGTAGTATATTATTTTGATTTAACGCAGTGATCAATAATTCAAATAGATAATAACTCAATTCGAATTCAATTATTTCTTTTGTCATTTATTATGCTGCCGTATCTTTTGAGGTCCAATACAATTGCTAGATATTGCCTTTCATATGCTACTTTCTATAAACTAAATTTAAAACTTACTAAAATATTCATATTTTTTATAGTAGATTGCATCATTAAATTGTTTCTTAATAATAAAAAAGGTTTTCTTGTGATAGCATTGCGACATTTTATTGTTCCATGAGCTTAACTTTTAAGGGTTTCAGCTGGCTATTTTTTTAAAAGGATTGAAAAAACAGTGCTAGCTAATTGAGTTCAGCAGTGACTCTAAACGAATTAAAAATTTTCAGATTTGACCTCATTTAAGTTACATTTTACTTTAATTTGTATTTAACATATAATTATGCTCTAGTGAAGTTAGTTCTCATTCCAATGCTAAGCCAAAAATTGAAAAACTGCATCAAAATTAGCGTGACGCGGGGTCACTTTCTGGGAGTTATTCCGCTTAAATGGAACTACAAAAGTGGGAAAGTATTAACAACTTCAACAGCTACGTTAAAATGGCTAATTTACGTAGTATGTTTGATTTCATATACGATTTTTGTGACTATCAGAATCCTTACAAGAGAACCATCTTTGCCATTTATTAATCTTCAACGGTCTCTGATTATGCTTGCCACATGTGCGATTTGTGCAATATTTCAATTCTTTTACCTAGTTTTTAGAAAACAGTTTGCATTCTTCATAAACGTATCTATTTGTAGTCTGGATTACATGAAACGTAAGTAGATGAAATTAGGTGCTCAAATCTTTTTTCGCTTGGGTGCTACTTTTCAATTCAAAGTTAAAATATTTGCTGTATTATTAGAAAAATATCTCGTGGATAAGAAAGCTTGGCAGAAAAACTGTGCAATTCTTGAATTCTTCATGGAGTCATTCGTATATTTCGGAGCAATTGGCTGCCCGATCGGTTACGTTATATTTTCCCTGTTTACTTCTAAGGATGTTTGTTATTTTACTTCTATAATACGACCAGAAACATCTTTACTGGCAAAACTTATTCTCATTCTCAGTCAAGTTATACTGCTATTTTGGATTCTATTGGGCCTGTGGACCACCCTTGCTCTATTTGTTACATTATTTATCCCTATAACGAACGCACTTCTTTGGATGGGCGGGCAAACAAGGTGAAATAACTTAATAAGAGTTAAAAACTAGTTAGGAGATTTTTAATGTCAATTTTTTACAGGCCGAACAGAATGGTTTACGCTACTAGGAACTCATGCCGGCAATTCAGAGGAATGATCCACTATAGCATAATTTTGAAGAAATTCCAGATTTTAATTGATAGCATGTTCAGAAACAGTGTGTTTTTGCTACATTGGTCTACTTTGCTGGCAGATATGATTTGCGGTCATATGATTTTGTGCAATTTTCAAAGTTTTGAAACTTTGGAAGCAACAGTGATTATTTCTACTGGTACAATATTCGGAGGTCTTTGGTTACTTACATTAGTAGTTTTCCAACGGCTGTATATAGGGACCAAAATAACTTATGTATCCTGGAAAAGTTACTACATTGCGGATGAAAATTCTAAAAGGAACATAGTAGAGTTTAGAAAATATATGAAAACAGTCAAACCTTTCGCTATTCATTTTTGCACGTTTTACTTGTTTAAACCAGTTCGTGTTATCGGTTTCCTAAATTCTGCTATTTGGGGAACTTTACGTTCTACTCTCACCATTCCGTGTTCGCAATATTAATAGTGTAAATATTCTAACGATATTATTTAAAGTAAGTAAATTGCTGTCCTTTAAATTGCTCTTTCTTTTAGCAAGCTTTAAATAGATTAGCACCTTTAATTTAACAAAACGTTTTACCATGAAGGAACTATTAAACATAAATAGAAATCTATGAAAGAACCAACCTATAAGAAAAAAACTCAATAATGCATAATGGTTGCACTTGCGCAATGAAAGTTGACGCCATCTAAAGACAGTTGCGCATGGGCAAACCGTCAATGAGGGGGTTATTCCAAGTCTTACAATTTGTAAGTTCAATCTAATAATGCTATCAACATTTGCATTTAATATCTCGTTCAATTTTTGTAACAAATAAGTTTGTAAATTAATGTTTTTCAAATAATGTTTTCAAGTTTTTGTTATTTCCTTTTCAAAATATTATATTTCCATACATTTACTATACATGATTTTCCTACGTTAGCACACTCCTATCACCTTTTAGTGACTTTGGCCCAAAATGGTTGAGGTGATAACACAGTGCCTAAAACAGGTTCAGTTGTAGGTTTCCCATGTTCAGGAGAAACTTCAAAATTGTACCGTTGAAGGAACGACGCAAAAAATTTAAATAAATTCGCTTTCGCCAAAACTTCTCCAGCGCAAATTCGTTTTCCTATAAAAGAATAAGAATGTGTTTTATGGTTCAATCAGATAACCTTATACAGCTTATTGATTTCATCTAACACTATTCCATGGCATATAAAAAAGTTATGATATGAAGTTCTTACCGAGACCGAATGGCATGATTTTGTTGGCATGTATGATGTTCATCTTCTCATCCAAAAAACGCTCCGGTCTGAATTCAAAAGGATCTCCCCAGAGCTGCTCACTGTAGTTTGAACTGTACAGGCTTACGATCCCCATTGTGCCCTATTTAAATTAACCAATGATATAAAGAGTTCAACAGCATTTGTCGAGTACGATGTGTAATTTTAATTTGCATTCAATTGAAATGCCGATTCAAATCGTTTAGATTAGACTGTAACCAAAATCCCAAGGTCTGTTATTGTATCGTTTGAAATCATTGTTAGTTTCACTTACTTTCGGTATGAAATAACCGTCAATAAATTGATCCTGTGTAGACGCTCGACTGAACAAGGGCACAACTGTGGCTGCTCTTTGAATTTCCAGCAATGTAGCTTCAGTGTAAGGTAACCTAATAAAATAGAATCAAACTCAAAGAGATTTCTAGGTAATGTGGATAGTCAATCTACCGACAAATAACTTGTTTCCTCAAAATCCCAAGTGTGCACACAATACAAATCCTTAGCATTAGCATAATGAAATCCCAAATTGAAATCAAAGTCAACAAAATACGAGGTAAACTTTTGATCAAGTCTTCTTGCAGTACTGTAACCATTTAATTGCTAAACTATCAACATAAGCGAATAAGGACAAGGATTTCATTTTCAACCTTAACATGACACTCTTGACGGGGGAATTATGTTTTGAAAATTGTGTGACGGGCATGCCATTTAAAAATTTTAGGTGAACTGATATTGAACACGTGGACTTTACCTAGGTGATCATCTTTAAATGAGGCTACACAGAGACTTTAACTAGCGAAAGAAACAAGAGAATCTTAACTAAATTTAGAAACCAGACCAACTTACTGACATTAGACTCCACTTGTCTTAATATTCTTATTCTTATGTTAGACAATTCGTAATCGTGAATCGTGATGGATGAAGCGTCGTAAAATCGCATTCACTCAATCCTGCATCACTGATAGCAGAAATGTGGAATCATTATTTTGCAGATTTACAACGTAAGCAACTTTGTCAGAATCATTAAGTGATCAATTGACAGTGCGGTGAATTCTATACTTGAGTCTATAAAAAATGGCCGATACTTAATATTTGTGATGGAAGTTTGAAAAATAAAAACAACCTCTAATTAACTAACATTCGTAAGTGAGTTAAAGTCATTGTATGATTTGATCTTGAATATCCCCTGGGAACTAATCAAAGTTTTATTGTGTGTGTACAGTATCTTTCCACCCCATTGAGCTCAGTCAATAAAGGGAGAACATAAGAGAATTCATTAGCAGCTTGCAAGTCTGGAAACAAACAATTGCTCCAACTCGCAGAAACACATAATGCTTATTTCACTAACTATGGTTTTCAATCCTTTCCAACTATACCGTGCGTCTATTTACGTCTGGTTAGTTTTCACGCTTCCTATTCACAAAATTCGTTTCAAGTAGCAATGGTTAGATTTGTATTATTACCGGCTCCTGTCAAGCGTTGATGGCAAAATTCGACGATCGAAAACACGATCAATTTCCTCTTGAACTTTCCGTTGCACTTCAGGATAAAGGATCATGTAGACAAAAGCAAATTCCAGAGTAGAACTTGTCGTTTCCGTTCCAGCCAGAAAAAAGTCTAATGCTAGGACCAAAAACTGCTTATCTGTAAAAAATTTACAAGTTTCGTTTTATTAGGAATGCTAAGTTAAACTAAAAGTAAAAATAAATATGCTATGAAAATTTGAAGACGTTTTACTTGGGATGCAAAGAAAAACATGATAGCAATTAAATTACTAACTACTTTTACTCCGTTCTTACTTGCTTTATATTGGCAAGATAATTAAAAACTTTTTCAATAATAGACATTAATCAGTGACACAAACGTGTGTATATCAGGACTACCTACATTTATCTTATCACTTTGTTTTTCTGCAAATACATTGCATTGACAGGACGAAAGATTGTCGACTCCTTCATACAAAGAAAATGGCTATTATAGTACAGATAAGGGATCAAACCTGTGTAGAAATTGTTTTCCGACTTGTCCTCAGCATGAGCATCAATTTCATTAAGGAAGACGTCAATGAAGTCTCTCTGCTCAATTTTGTAGGTACCATCTATTCTTCTTTTGTTCAAAATATCCTGAACAACAAGTAAACAAAATCTTTCATTGGATGAAGAGCGAAAAAGTTTTTCTCCTTAGTTCATTACACATAGGATATTAGATTTGAGTTATCTAAGCTCATTTTTCTCTGTCCTAAGCAGTTGATAATACTTTTTTTATAACAATTCCTGGCATATGATCCTATACAAGTATATATAAATCTAAAGCAGATCTTTGCACCTGAAAAAGGTGATGAATGTCTTTCAAGAATTTTTTTCTCTCTTGTCCTTGTGTTGTGAACCGAGGGACAATGTGACGAAGGAATGTGTATGCAGCCATTATGTCACTGCCGACTGCTAAGAGCTGTACAATATTTGACATGAGATGAACGAGCTTTTGTAGTTGCTTGTCATCATGAGAAAATCTCACTCCAGCAATCAAGCTCCAAATGATGTTCAAAGCAGAAACTGAGAAGAATTTCTTCATACACACAATGTTGTCCCCATTGTGTGCTCTTTGCTCATCTAGGCGCTCCATCAAATGACTGAGCTCCTCTTCAATAAAAGTCTCTTGACTGTTTTGCTTTCCAAAGCCGAAATCTCGCAAAGTACGTAAAGAGAATCGACGGATTTCTTTCCAGGACTCGCCATTCCCAAAGAAAATACCTGTTTTGTGTAAGCACAAAAGCGAAAATTCCATTAAATGGTGCAGAGATTTCCAGTGCCCAAAAATTAGGAAAGAAGGGGGCCAGAACACGCTTATAATTCAAGTTGAAGCTTACCAAGCTCTTTTCCAAAGGACCGCTCCAAAATCCAGCCATCGACATAACGATTTTGCCATAATGGAGATTCTAACATGTCTCGTACAGCTTCATAGTCGTCAAAAATAACTAAAACGGAAAGCAACACTTGATTAGGCATTTAAAAAATCGAATGCACAGTAGTTGTAATTGTGAATGCAATTATTTTTGCATTTGTGAAAATTGTATACTTTGTTTTCTGTTGCATGCATAAAACAATGTAGTATATTTTTAGCGTGAAGTAAAGACAAAGGCCGTTTGGGAAAACTAGGTTACGCAAAAAACTGGGTAAGTCTCTGGTTTTAGCGATGAAAATGTGCCATATGATCAATAGAATGACTCTGCCACAACTAAAGCTGTACTTAGATAAAAAAAATAATAACCTTGGTACGTTGCGCCATACTGAAGACTCATAACATGGCCATATTCTTTTGACAACTCCCTTAGGATCTTATACGGTGGTGTCCCTTTTCGTTTGCTTAGCTGCACCAAATTGCCCAAGATAGGATACCGGTACGGTCCTTGATAATTTAATTTACCATTTCGTTAGTATCATTATTAACTGGACGCTTCATCTTTTTCTTACAGAGTCCATATGTCTAACAATATGAATAGAGGGACATACCTGGCGGTAATTTTTTAGACCCACTGCCATCTTTCTCTTTCAAAATACGGTATAAGAAGTAACACGTAATGCCTAATAAAATCCACGTCCAAAACATTCTAAATGACTATTTGAGTATAACTTTTTATTAGAGTTGGCAGATCAACTTTTATTACTGTAAGTGAGTAGCAAGTATGACCACGAAAAAAGACCTTCCTCCTATCTCCTTGTCACATCACATAATAATCCTGAAAATTATTTATGAAGTAAAGACGACACCTGTGTGGGGATTTTTTTTTCATGTCTGGCCTACATACGGAAATCACACATGGAAGATAAATGCAATGAATATACAGCTACCGGCATAGCAGATTATAATGAATTATGTAGAACGTGGTCAAAACCATGTTATCGATTTGTAATATATGTTTTATTTCCCAATAATAGAAATTAATGCTACATTAGGTAGTGGCTGCTCACTATCTGTTGGAAACACAACTTCAAGTACTCGTTAAAGAGTCATCTCGTGTATTATCCATGATCAATAAAACTTACCAGATCGAGGCCAATTGAACTTTAATGTAGACTTCAATCATGATTGTGTTGTGAGAATGCGACAGTTGAGGAATTGTATTTAGCATTTCCAAATAGTCAGGCAATTCCCCATTTTAATCACTCAGTCAGTCAATGAAACTTTTTTTGAGCGATTGGAAATTCCGCGAGCATAACTTATAGAGCTCTGCTTTAAATTAAATGCATGTCTGACTTTTGCTTGATTAAAAGAGAACTGATTGTGACTTCTTTGATGGTAAGAATCTTTTCAACATTCCCAGATCATGTTTGCTATACATGGAAAATCTTTTTAACTTTCTAAGTACATGCTAGCTAACTATAAAGTTCAGGGCAATTAATTATAGTTATATGCATCATATAAACCGTTTGAATAAATATTTTGCTTGGAATTATATAATTTTAGTGCTTTTTCAAGTATTTATTTCATATTTTTCATATATTAAATTTTTGCAATGAAAAGTTCAGCTTTCTAGGAAACCGAAGATTATCACGCAAGAGGGACTTCCAGTCAGATCAATGATCTATGAAGCAGTTTCAATATACGCACTTAATGACTTTAACCACACGGCATTCATTTGTATTTTCCAAAGATTACTACGTGCGGCACGTACGAAAAATTTCCCTGCATACTAGATACGCGTATTCCCGTCAACTCCAACAAAGTTCCCCAAATTACAAAACAGCTTGATAACCCAATAAATTCAGTAATGATTGATTGCATTCCAATAAAAGATAAGAGAAGTTCTGAGGTAGTAATATTTATTACCATTGTTTGAGTTCTCTGTTATCGATCCCTGATAAAATTGACTGGTTTCAACCAACCAAAGGCAACCTTTGACAAATAAGAATGAGCCACTAAAACTTAGTGTCACTTACTTACTTGGTGCCAATACACATTTCCACACAAGTTTCACTTTCAAGCAGCGTCTTTTTTCTTGCTCCATTCAACATGAAATATACAACTCCCATGGTAGACTTGGCTCCCATCTGTATGAAAGATGGTCCTCTCACCGATGATGATTGGGAAAAAGTGTCAACTCAACTTCGGGAAGGTTTCAGTAAATATGGCTACGTCTACCTGATCAATCATGGAATTCCGGAGAAAAAGGTTTGTCCCTTATGCACACACATATACAAAAAAAGTCTCTTGACCCGTATCTATGCATTACACTTCTCATTACATCCTTCCCATTGTTTACTCTCCCTCAACTTCAAATAGTTTATGTTCTCTTATTTCTTTGAAAGCGCTCCAACTCTAATGCATACAAAATCCCAGTTTTTTCCATCTAATGTATTCCGTTCTGCAACAATACAATTGAACCAAGTAAATCTCTTGTTCTGAGTACTATCTCCTGCTCAAAACCGAACAATCACACAAAGCCTGCGTTGCCCAACTTTTTTCGTCTTCCCCACCGTCATAATCATACATTATTCACCAGACCGCTGCACCAACGATTATCCTTGAAACCCAAGCAGCCCTAAAAAAACTAACACCATGCTTTTTATCATATACAAACATACAGGTAGACCGTGTGATGAATAAATCAACCGAGTTCTTCGCCCTCCCTACCGAAGTGAAGGACAAGTATGTGAAACATGGGAACTACTATGGATACTACCGACCAGGCGACAAGCTCACAACGTACACTCATCATATTCATGAGGTGCGTGAAATGTGGGACGTGCCTGGCATCGTGGGTTCATGGAAAGCACCCAAGTACCCTGAAGAAGTACCAGAGCTGCAGCCTGCCATGGAGGATTTGACTGAAGAGTGCCGAGCTCTACTAAAAAAGGTGTTGCTTGGCATGGCCAAAGCTTTGAAGCTCCAGGATGAGTCGTACATGGAAAAGGTGCACCAGTCCATGAATGATGACAAGGTGGAGAGCAAATCCACCATTCGATGCTTGTACTACCCACCGTTGCCTGAGAATGTGGAGCTTCCACCTAATGCCATTCGGTGTAGAAGTCACACCGACTTTGGCACCATTACGATGTAAGTTAGTTTGTTAGTACATGATGAGATCATCATTAGTTAGTTAGTTACGAAAGACTGTTTGGGCGTGAGATTATAGATTAGTATGAACAATGGCTTTTATGGCCGGTAATTATTAGGATCATTAAAGATCCTACTAAAATGGGCGGATTAAAGTAAGGAACATTTTTTCTGTAATTTGTTGGTTGGTTTTGTAGTTTTGTTTTGTACTATGGAGAATATCGAATTACTTGCTTCCGCTTCCAGTACGTTTTGTGTGTAAGACTCTGACGACGGTTGAAAGCAATTGAGTACAGATGGATAATTCGTTTGACAGAATAATAGATAGTCTCTTAAAATCTGATCTAACGAATTTGAAATTCGAATCATTAATATCTAGAGGCTATAATTTTATACGTTAGAAAAATGAACTAATCCGATCCTATTCATTTCATTCACAGGATCTTCCAAGATGATGTCGGGGGATTAGAGGTTAGTCTGGATACAATCTCTTTATATTTAACTTACAAACTGATCCTACTAATGCGTACGTTCTAACGTTCCTTCCTACCAATAGAAAAACTCTCTAAATTATGAAATTATGTTAAAAATTGTCATTTCTAACTAACTGCTACAATTAAATAGTTATTGTTATGTTTAGTTTTACTATAACTAACTAAACTAATGTATTGTTTACTCGGCTCCTGCCCTTTTTCCCGATTATGTAAATGGTCCAAGGAAGAAGTCGTTTCTCCAGATCGTTAAATTAGGATTTAAGAGCTATTCATTACACTTCCATCTTGTTCACTTTCTGATTTTCTTCCTGAAACTAACAGAACATACTAACTAACTACTAACTATCCGGACTAAAACTAAACTAACTGGGCCTCTAACTTTAAGTAATCACTTAAGCCTCCCTCCCTCTCTTCAAAAGTCTCCAGTTATTGCCAGTGTCGATAATACTCTGGTGATATGTCTGAGAGCCGTAAGATTAAAAGTCTTTTGTTTTGCGCAGATGAAACATGATGATGGGAACTGGTATGATGCCACTCCAATCAAAAACTCCATTCTCGTAAATGCGAGTGATCTCTTAGCTCGCATGACTGGGAACGTATTTCCAGCAATCGTAAGTGCTCCAAATATACTAGTTTTAGTTATTGTACACAAACAGTGGCTGTTTCAATCCCTTTTATTGGCTTGGTATGTTGCACCCATTATGGAATTAATGATTCGGATATACCAACAAGGGGAGTCAGTCGGGTATGCCAAAAACCGTGTATTGTGGGACTGGAAATTACTATACCTTTGTTTTCTTTGCTTTTCAAAAATTTTTGTTCCAGTGTCCCGTGGGACTTTTTAACCAAAAGTGGTAGTAGCTCACTTTAGGGATTTACATTTTGTGGTGAATATATGCATATTAAATAGTATAGAAATAATGTGTGTTCTTTATACACTGAATCGGCCATCCATTAAGTAAAAAGACTAATATTTGATGATTATGGTAGAGCTTTGTTGAAAAGTCGCAAAATTTTCAACTTAACTAATGGCATGGCCAAAGAATAAATGACTTTATAATCTAACTTGCTAAAGTCAGTAAGTATCTTGATCATGAAGAGATAATGCAAGCATTTGTCAATGTTCAATTTGCAGGTCCATCGCGTGCCAATCCCAAAAGATCCTACCAAGCGAAATATTGCTCGTCAAAGCATTTCATATTTTCTTGCACCCGATGATGAGACTCTGATTTCCCCTATGGTACCCAAGGAAGACGTGAAAACAAATTTTGAAGCCGTGTTTGCCAAAGATTATTACAATGCAAGAGTCGATTACAACAACAAGCAACAATAGTTAGAATTCTGTGTTGATCCATAATGTCTTGATGGTCGTTATTAACTTATTTGAAAATAAACTACATGTTTGGAATCATATTCCCTCCTATACACTATAATGTGTGAGTCTAGTAGTTAGTAATCTATAAATGGCCATGTCTACATTAATCATGCACACGTGCAAATGATTGCTATTAGTGATGAAAATGATGATCATGAATGAACCATTAGCACCATATTCATTTTGTTTTGTGCTAGCCAAATGGGAGCAGACGTAGTGGAAATAACAATTAAAACCAGGCTTTTGTGAACCTAATTGAGTAGTAGGAAAACTTTTAGACCTGAAAAGTTTTAAACCAACGAGTTATTACTAGACATATTTTTTATACATTAGTTAGTTAGCACAAGTAGTATAAGGTCAAATATATAGAAAAGTCTGTTTGAGTACTTTGGAAAATCTTAATGGAGCTTTGAGTTGTTTACGTCGTTATGAAAAACGTTCAGCTGGTTGATTATTTTTTAAAGATTTGTATGAAAAGCAGCTGGATTTCAGTAGTTAGTAGGTTTGCTGCCTGCACAAAACTTTCTTGTTATTGATCACCACATTTATTAAGGAAACTAGCGTGTATGTTCCTTGTACTATGAATGTCGCCTTGAGTACAGTGAAACTCCCGCTTCACAATTCTTGTTTCAACGTCGTCCATCCATTTGGCGGACAAATGGCGCCATTCTTATCACCAACATTTGGTGCAAGCAAAAATTTGATGCATGGCATTTTACAGCTCAGCATAAAAATCACTATGTGAATGTCTATATACAAATGATGATGCATGGACTCTTTTTTAGATCGAGGACACCCAATAGCTGAGCTTGGGAAATAAAAAATTGTAAATTGGGGCCAAATAATTCTAAATATAGTCAAATAAAGTGAATAAATCCCATTTTCCACAAGGATCAAAACGACCAATTGAAAGCAAAATGTCTACCAGCTAAATCCAATCGATCATTATAGATTGAACGCATTAGAACACAACAAAATCATAATTTTATCAAAATGTATGATTCAAATAGTACACATATCAAGCTAGGCTAGGTACGCGTATTTTAGAATATGGGAAACTCATCCGTTTAATAAAGTAATGCAAACGAGTCCACCACGAACCTCGTTCCATAAAGCTATAGAATCTATAAATGTTATGTACTGCTCATACCAAACTGCTGCAAATAATAGTCGCACAACAATACACTTGGAGATTTCCGTGAAAGCTCACAAAACCCTGTCCATCATGAAAATTGCGGAAAATACACAATCATTGTGCTCCATATGTAAACATACACCAGGCACATAAACATAATCGAGGTTTATGCAAAGTACTACTGGCAAGGTTCATTGTTTGGAAAAGTTTGTATAAATATTTGCACATTTCCTCCTATCATTTCCTTTTTGCCCTCCACTCCCTACAATTTCCTACAGACTAAGCTATTAAAGGGAAACTGGACATATGGACTGACTGACTATACCATCTATTTATATACTATACAAACTTTCATTCAACCGCAATGTAAAAAGTATAAACTGCCTGAGCATTATTATCTAACATGAAGATGCCATCTATTATATGACTATTTGGGCCCGTTTTTCACACAGATCTGAATCTAATATAGACACATCTGCTCACATACTACATTGCCACACGAATAATAAATTAAATGCATTCTTTTACATCACGTGCGTGATATCACTTGACTGCTTCTATTCATTACATTTACTTGCTCAAGCTATCTTTAAAAATGTCCGTGCTCACAAAAAAAAATGTGCTCTCTGTAATCTTTCTATTGCATGCATATCATCATTAAAATGAAATACTGTACTTTGTGTGACACACAAGTAATAAGGCATTACTATTCTATGTCGCATTTCATGAATGAATAATTATCCCGAAGCTTCATCATTATATGATTTTAAAATTCTTGCAATATTTAAGCTCCCAGTGGATATTTTTCTCTTTGAAAATAAACTGTGCTCGTAGGTAAGCAAACATGCACAAGACACTACAATCTACCTGGGTGTCTCTCTCATTTTCTTTGCAACAACTCTCAGTCCATATATCATGTGCTCCTTATTTTCACTAGAGTAAAG
>Ga0210040_10006400_pt1 | contig 14684 bp, 12 predicted proteins | sample CryGeyCG12114_NA_FD_185462 | JGI IMG/M metagenome (GOLD analysis project Ga0210040, IMG submission 185462) | Groundwater microbial communities from aquifer - Crystal Geyser CG19_WC_8/21/14_NA (SPAdes) (version 2) | ecosystem: Environmental > Aquatic > Deep subsurface > Groundwater | place: USA... | reverse complement strand
CCCGGACATATTCCGCCTCCGCGTTGCTCTCGCTCTCGCCCTCACTAACGGACGTGATAAGTACGAAACTTTACCCAGACGACGCACCATGACACATATCCAGCGATTGACACCAAGGGTTCGCCCGGCTGGGACTGCAAGGGCAAGGCGATGCTAATCACGGGCGCCAACGGTGGCGTGGGACGGGCGGTGGTGCAGGCATACGCACGCGCAGGGGCGTCGCACATCGGGCTGGGCGTGCGGCGCGACGTTAGCGACCTGGTCGGCGCGGTCAAGGCGGCAGCGGCCCAGGGGGGCCACCCGGAGCCGACGGTGACGGTGCTGCTTATAGACTTGGAGGACCGAGCAAGCGTCGCGGCGGCGGCGGAGCAGCTCGAGCGCGAGTGGGGGCGGCTCGACATCCTAATCAGCAACGCCGGCTTCCTGCCACCCTTCGAGCCGCTACTTGAGGGCAACGAGGCTGACTACTGGTATGCCTGGGAGATTAACATCCGCGGCACCTATTGGATTGCCAAAGCCTTCCTGCCCCTGCTGCTGCGCTGCGGCGGCGACAAGACCTTCGTCGCCATCAGCAGCCTTGGCGCTCACATCCTCACCCCGGGTGCCAGTTCCTACCAGACGACTAAGTTTGCCGTCGTCCGCTTCGCCGAGTTCCTGATGCAGGACTACGGTGACCAGGTGAGTGTGCTTCTGCGTGTGCCGGTCGTATCTTGCTAGGGAGAGGGAGGCAGAATGAGACATCGTATGGGGAACCGGAGACGTTAACTTGTCTTTTAGGGGCTACTAGCCTACTCGATGCATCCCGCGTCGATGCTCACCGAGCTTGCGAAGAACATACCTCCGAACATGCACCGTGAGTCGAGCATGGATCCCAAGACATGCGCTCGTGCTGATACGTGGTTCCACAGATCTCCTTAATGATACGCCCGACTTGGTTGGCGATACCTTTGCGTTCTTGGGCAGTAAGAAGAGAGATTGGCTTGCCGGTCGGTTCATCGCTGTGAGCTGGGATATGCCTGAGTTGATGGCGAGGGAGAAGGAGATTGTCGAGAAAGACGCGCTTAAGTTTCGCATGGTTATGTAAAGGGTCGGATCAGGTGCTCGGAGGAAGTCGAGCGAGCGTTGAGGAACCTACTGTAGTGGCCATGTGCAACACATGGCACTATTTCGGATCCTCATTCCCCAGTCGTGTGAATCACGATAGTGCTCACCTGTATCCAAGAGAAAGTATGTGTCGCTGCAGTAGGGAATCCGTGGCCGCTGGAAGGTTGACCGATCCCACGGTGTAACCTTGGGAACGAAATTCTTTTTCGGATAGAGCTCACTTTGTCCAACGATGCAGTGCAAAGAAAGGTCATTGGCAAGAAGGGTGGGCCTCATCGCTTGCTTACTACTGGAGCGATACACGCCACAAATAAAACACACCGTGATAGTGCCAAAGGACTCCCTGGGCCACTGCGGAGGCAGTTGTAAGCAGCGTAAATCCAGGGTAGTTTGAATGGGTGACGCTTAAGACAACAAGAAACCTTGTTACTAACCAGCGTAGTGTTCAGGCACAGCACCCTGCGACGCCTCCTCAAGCCGTAGCACCGCTTGCATATGACGTGTGCCTCGATCGACGACGCAAACCGCCTGCATATACGACGTGTCCCTCGATCGGCGACGCAAAATCGCCAACCAGCGAAACGTTCACGACCTCGTCGAATCGCAGAATAATCTCGGTAGCTGCTTGGCGGAATCTTGTCTATCGTTCGCGCCGGCACCGTCAAGAGAACTACAGACTTACTGAAAACCATCCGCACTGGCGTCGACCTAGCGCAGCTCGCAGCACACGTTCGGAATGCGCGCAGAGCCAATCCCCTCATAGATGAAGCATTTGCAGAGATCAACTTTGTGATCGACGGGCCAGAGAGTCTTCCGAGCCCTATAAAATTGCATCTTCTTGAGTGAAATACTGACTCTGCAATCGTATCAAAGTGCTTGGTTGGCGCGCCAATACGATTGCATAGTCTGGCCACTTTGGATCAGGCGCAACCCCGCGACACTGTTTCTCTGGCGATTTATCGTCTTTTTTGCAAAAGCAATTACCCGATAAATACCTTGGCAAACCTTATCGTCCTCGTCGGTCCTTTACTAACTAAATGTTTACTAGCTAATTATTCCTTCTTCCACGACGCTCAAATGCAACGACATGCTACGGCGAGGTTCTCCCAGCTTTCAATTTTTTGTTCTTCAACCACTACCAGATTCTCATCTTCTATGCTCGAAAAGGCAGGGTATTTTGGTCTGTGAAGATGTACAATTTCCGTAGACCCATCGCTCAGAAAATACAGAAACCGATCTCAGGCGTCGGCTTGGAGCTTTATCGAGTGTTTCCTTGTCGTGAATAGTGGACTTGTTTTCTAAATCAGCTGGCTGTCTTTGTCAGGCACTAACACATCAAGGACAAACCTCCATCCACATGCGCAGGAACGTGGACGGTGCAGTACCACAGCGTCTTCTCCCAATACCGGCGAAACTAAAGCGCCAAAAAGGATGATTTCGGCTGGTCCATGCGGCAAGAACACCACAACAGAACACGCGCATGTATAGTCAGCATGATTGAGGCACGAAAGGTTATAGTCATGGAGATTATAGCAAGGCAGTAGTGGAGTGCCTGCCCTGTTTCTGTATGTGTGCATCACGAGCTGCAGCCAGCCAGGCAGACGCACCTCGGAATTTAGAGGCTGATTAGTCTCGTGGATAGTGGGTTGGTGATGCAGGCACATAGCCAACCACGAATTTCAGACAACTATACCGCATCCCACAGGGTCGCGTTCATTATGGTTTGTGTTGTGGCTTCGCCTTAAACCACGGCTACCCAAGCTCTAACAATTTCAATTGGCTGTGACACAAAAGAATGGGCTGTAGCAGATCTGGCGCGGGTCGAGATCAGAGCTCACATAGCAAAAACGTTGCCACATCCCTGTCCATGTCTCGTAACGGTTTTCTGGTATGTGGAGATGGTTTGTGTGATCGCTTCAGCCGAGAAGCTAAGGGCTGCTCAGAAATGGTAGGGCTTCGAACCTGACCCACTTGGGTGTGCAAGCGAGCTCCGAAACTTGAGCTAGAGAAATTCAGCTATCGGTCGGGGTCTTTCGCCGGTTCGAAGTTGCAGATATGAAATTCAACGCGGCACAAACGGGACTTGAGCTTTGCTCAAAAGGCCTTATCTGGTCGCATGATGCCTCATCATTTGTGGACACGTCCAACGATGACGGAAATTGCTTACGAGAACAGCAGATAAGCGATGCACCTGACTCGAGTGTTTGGAGTGAGTGTATGTCCATGCGTCAAGCTTGCCGTACTGCCGGTGGCGAGTTGATGTGCGGAGCTTAAAAATGATCGTGTATTCCAGACGATGACACCGAAGGCCACACAGGACAAGATCACAAAGGAGACTGCATCAACCCCTGAAATCTGGCCCTGGTTGTGAACGAACGTCTATTGCAGAAATCTCGTTGATTGGCTGGAAGCGAAGAGGTGCGTTGGATGACAAGCATCTCTGCACGGTGGACTCTCAGCCATGTGGGGTTCCTGCGCCCAAGCGCGAAGTGGATCGCGGCTATCTTGATGCGATTTTCGGCAAAACTCAAACATGAGCTCGGACTCGCCCACCCTTCGCTTGCTTTGGTCACTTGACTGACTTCGGATGCGGAGCGGGAACATGGTCACTCACCATGACTACAGAATTGTTATCGTTCAAGACAATAAATATTGAAGCAGCACAGTTATGCAATGACCTACATTTGCGACACAAGAACTCACGCACCGGATGTATGGCACGGGACTTTCCCGTCACCGTTTGTGGAGAAAAACCTGTTAGTGCAGGGATGCTCGGCCAATGTCCACTTTTTGCTGCTAGCCTCTCGTTCCAAGCGCCACATCCACATGTTTTGAGCGATGGATAGCTGACCAATTTCGATGTATCAGATTGTATCCTCGCGATGAGAACACTGCATGATGGAGCTGAAAAAAAAGAGCTGTTCCCTACCTCATGTCGACCTCACACGGTCCTCGACTTCTTGCAGCAATATAGACTTGAGTAGGAGAACATACCAAAACTCTAGTAATGAATGTCACCAATGGAAGTAGCAAACAAATTTCGGCGAGTGAACCTGCTCTCATCAGCCTTTGCTCCAAGGCGGTCAATCTAACCAACAATATCAACACACATCTGACTGACTATACTGAGACCCACGAAGCTCAGAACGAACCTTTACGTTCATTCACAGCCAAATTTAGTCGCCTTAGAGAGACAATATGGCAAATCCAGGCTGGAACGTCCCGCCTGACACATGGAGATATTTTTGTCCCATATGAAGCATCCCAGATCTTGTCAACGAAGTTGCAGTTCACTGTTCGTGACCTCATCTCCTGCGATCTGCTTGTGGTGAAGCTCATATCGAAATCGCGGAAGACAGGTTTCGGCAAATTCATGCAAAGCTTCAAGCAAGCCTCACTCGATGCAGAGATCTCAATGTTGGGTGACTCGCTGGGTCAGCATCGCGAAGCCTTGAGAACTGGGTGGGTTGTATTCAGTGAGGCGCTCAGCAAGGCTGATCGGAGCAACCCGTCAGAGCACACCCCAGATCCTATCTCAAAGGACGTCACACGCGAGGTGAAGATCTTGCCAGAAAATTTGCCTGCACATCCTGCAGTACGAATTGGTCAGAAGAGAACAAACACCACTCCAATCCTGCAAGTGACTAACAGTCCACGACTTGACTTGATGACGGCGATCCATCCTACTACACCGAGGTTGTCGCAAGAAGCTGCCACTCGCATTCCAGTTCGGCGTGCTGTCTCTGCAAAGTCATCCACAGAGGCTGACGAGCCTTACACTCCAAGAGTAGCCGAACAAGAGTGGAACAAGCCAACAATCTCGTCGGGTGATAGATCCAAAAGCATAGACAGTTTCTCGAAGGCTTCGTCGTTTCGATTCAGCTCTGTCAGATCTCCTTCGGAGGCTTTCCCTACGCCCTTGACTGATTCTGAAGCGTGGTCCAACTCTGGTCCAACATCAGAGAGGGCAGCTCTGGTTGCTGCACTGCAAAGGCGCGATCACAAGACGCTGCAGCAATTGTTGAGAGGTGTATCCCATGGAGACTCGATACCTCCAAGTTTGCTATCTCAAGCTGTTGGGGCCAACGACATCTCCAGTGTCCGTCTTCTACTGACGTATGGTGTGCCTGTCAACCGGGTTGATGATGATGGAAACTCTGCTCTGCTTGTTGCTGTAGCGGTCTGGTCAAATGATATGGCCAGCTTGCTGTTGGAGAACGGTGCAGATCCGAACTTTGGCCCTGGCGATACAGATATGACGCCTTTCACTTTGGCAGCTCGACAAAATCAGGTCGAACTGATTCAATTGATGCTCAAGCATGGCGCGAATGTCAACGCACCATTGTCTAACGGAGTTACGCCCATGAACGCATGCATATGGCATGGTGTTCGGTCGGAGATAGTCGAGCTACTCCTCGCCGCAGGTGCAAATCCAAACCAAAAGACTCGTGATGGAAAAACTCCGCTAATTGAGGCACTCACAATGCGACGTGTGGATATAGTTAGACTCCTCCTCGATCATGGCGCGAACCCAAATCTCGCAGGACCTAAGCATCCCCTGTGGCCAGCTATATACCTCCCCGAAGCTTTGAAACTGCTTATTGAATGGGGCGCCCAGCCGAAAATGGCTTCGGGGAATATGGAGCTCGCTGCCAGTATCAATAGTATCGAGTCTGTTCAGATCCTCCTGGATGCTGGTGTCAGTCCTAATCTGAAAAAGGATGGAGTATACACACCATTATGCTCTGCTATACGTGACGATAGAGACGACATCGTTGCATTGCTTTTGGGGCGCGACGCCGACCCCAATCTTCCTGCATCCGAATATCCTGCCTGGAAGTGTATCAGTCACAATCGTTTACATTATTTGCCATCCCTTTTAGCTGCTGGGGCTGATCTACATTCACCTCCAGGAATAGCAGAATTGGCTGTGGCTTTCAATAACAAGGACGCACTGATGTACTTACTGCTGAATGGCGTTGACGTGAATGCAGCTAATGAGGAAGGACGTACTGCGCTGACGACAGCGATTCGGGACAACCGTGGACCGCTTCTCGATATGCTACTAGCGCATGGCGCAAGGGTGACTGCGCGTGGTGAGGACTGGCCTCTTTGTATGGCGCTGAAGAATCCCCAACTGCTAAAACGTCTTCTGGAACATGTCGGGAGCACAAAAGGCGTGACCAAAGGCATAATCGAGCTGGCTGTTCAAGCTAATCAGCTCGAGAGCATAAAGCTCTTGGTCAAGGCTGGCATCAGTGTCGAAGACAAAACTGGGGGCGTGTTTTCGCCGCTCACATCGGCGATCCGCGAGAACCGGAAGGATATCGTTCGCTATCTTGTTGACGAGGTGGGTGCCGATGTCAACTCACCCGGCGAACATCTTCCTCTGATCAAAGCAATTCGACGCCGCACTGTTCCAGATGATAATGAGATCATTGAGTACTTGCTGAGTCGGGGTGCGGACATCAATCTCATATATCGTGGATGGAATGCCATCATGCAGGCCATTGAGAAGGGTGACAAGAAGCTCGTGCATCTCCTGGTCGAGAAGGGTAACGGACTTGATCTTGAAGCTTTGGATCCTGATTCCGGACAAACAGTGTACGACATGATTCAGGATCGTGGTTGGTCAGAGGGCATCGAGCTGTTGATGCAAAATCGGCATCAGCTGCGCATGGTGACGGATGGAACGACCTTGAGAAATTGAACAGCATTCCTTTGTATGATAAAATTCCTCATCATATTCTTATACGTGCCGGGCAAAACCTATTTTGCATAGAAAATAACGTGACAGCCGGTCTACGACGGTGAGGCTGACGCCAAGATTGAGCATTGGGCGCTGGGCAGTGGGCGGTCCCGAGCCAAGTCCACACGGTCGTTTTTACCCCATTCGCGGGCGAATCCCTCGAACCAATTGCAACCCCACCTTAGGCGGCATCAGCTGAGATAAGCACGCCCTTGACGGCTAAAGTTGACTGCCGGTCTAGCGTGTCAGAATCGATATTATATGTACAGGTCGCCCTGCCTAGAACATCGGGCGTCCTACCTCGGTCATTTTTCAACATGGGCTTACTACTATTCTTGGTGCCGGCTGTAGCAGCAATTCTCACCATCTACTATGTAGTAACACACCTAAGACAGGCAGCGAAGGCGAAATTCTTCGGTTGTCAAACAGCACCACTCTTTCGACCTTGGGATGTATTAGGCGTGCAGAATTTCAAGATAGAGTTGAATGGAATGAAGACAAACCGCTTATCTTATGCCTTCTCAGATCGCAAGAAAGAAATGAGCGCAAAGGTGGGACGAGACTGCAAAACATTTCGAATTTACTATCCACCGGGGGAGACGTGGTTCTACACCTTCGACCCGAAGAACCTGCAGGCTGTGCTAGCGACCCAGTTTCAAGATTTTCAGCAGCCAGCGGCCAGAGTGGGAGCGTTCGAGGCGCTTCTGGGGCTCGGTATTGTACGTTTTCCGACTTAACACATATGCAGAGCTAATTCCAGCAGTTCTCAGCAAACGGACCTAAATGGGAACACTCTCGAGCTCTTCTAAGACCGCAGTTCATGCGCGAACAGATAGCTGATCTGGGGCTCTTCGAAACACATGTCAAAGATCTCTTGGATGCCCTCCCAGGTGCCATGGAGCCTGGTGACTGGACCCCGACTTTCGATATACAACCGTTTTTGGAGCGTTTTACAATGGATACTGCCACAGAGTTTCTGTTCGGCGAAAGCGTGCACAGCCAGAAAGATGATAGTACAGATACGAGTACTCTGTTCTCTAAGAAGGAGATGATGCAGTTCGTAGAGACCTTCTTCAAAGCAGAGAAGACAACAGCGAAATCTATGATATACGGCGACCTGTTCTGGCTGACGCACGATCGCAAGTTCAAGGAACAGTGTAAAGCTGTTCATAACTTCGTCGATATGTATGTTCAGCGCCGTTTGAAGGACGGTAGCTCGGATAAAAAGCCAGGGACGGGAAAGTACGTCGTTCTGGATGCTATTGTCGCTGACGTGAAGGATCCGCAGGAGCTCCGCTCCCAGCTGTTGAACATCCTTCTGGCAGGCAGCGACACCATCTCGGGAACTCTTGGCTTCCTTTTGGCCTCATTGGCACAATATCCTCATATTTTCAAGAAGCTTCGCAAAATCATCATAGACGACTTTGGATCCTTCGATCGACCGAAGCCAATCACTCTCAGCAGGCTCAAGAACTGTTCATACCTTCAATGGTTCTTGAACGAAGTTCTTCGAGTCTACCCTTCGGTTCCGGTCAACTTCCGTGAGGCCGTTAGAGACACAACACTGCCCGTGGGTGGTGGCTCCGACGGGACTTCGCCAGTCTTTATACCTAAAGGACACCTTGTTGCTTGGGAGGTACGTCTTTGCGTCTCGTCATCCCTATTGTGCCTCTGGTTTCTCTTCACTGCTGACATCTCTTTCCTGTAGCTTTGGACAATGCACTCAGACCCAGAACTTTGGGGCTCTGATGCTGACCGCTTCAAACCAGATCGATGGGAGGGGCGCAAATTTGGATTCGAATATCTCCCATTCAACGCTGGCCCTCGAATATGTATCGGACAACAATTCGCCCTTGCTGAGATTGCCTATGTCACAGTCAGGCTCCTGCAAAAGTTCGACTCAATTGATGGATCAGCCTTGCCGAAAGGACGACTGCCCTGTGATTGGAAATTGGTAGATAAAGCGGCCGGGGGCGTGAACATAAAGCTTCACAGCGCAAACAACCATTCGCGATAGCATCATCGACTGATCTTGCCGGGTGAAGATCTGCTTTCGACTTGGATCAATGCTCTTCTCTTTCCTAGGTCGCAGTTATCGAAGGCGACATATTCTTCAAATTAGAAGGTCCTGGTCGGTGGCTCCATTTTGCTCGTTTTCCCACTTGAAAGCAGGCAGCTGCGCGATGGCCTCTGGCCCAGGGCTTTTTGAATACACATCCGGCAGATGACTGTAAGCATTTTCTATAATTTGTCTTAGTCATCGCGCAACTAATGTCTTGCAGGTACAAAGAGTTCATTCGCCTCGCTGAACGAAGAGTTGTCTTCCATGTTAATGAGCTCAAAAGGCCGTCGCTGAGTGCCTCAATCAACCAGAGCCGGAAGGAAGAGAAATTCTCAAGCTCGCAGAAGGTGGTTTAAATCGCGTGTTTCAGCTCACGATGGAAGACGATACCGAGGTACTTGCTCGCGTTCCGTATCCCTCAACAAAGCCTAAACGATTCGCTAGAGCCAGCGAGGTTGTAACCCTAGAGCTCGTCCGATTTCATGGTATAACCTCAGGCCTCTCCTTCAACGTCCTTTTGCTGTCACTCTTCTCACTGGCAAGCAGCTCTTGGTCGCTCTTTCGCACCTGCAGCTTGCGCAGCCACTCCATGTCACCCTCTTCAAGGTCAAGCACCATGCGTACCACCTGCATTTCATCTGCGGTGCGCGTCTGCTCATGTCTTACAAGCTCTCCCTGCTCGTTGAGCAACGTCTCGCCGCTGTGCTGCGCCCACGTGTCCTCATTCGTTACCGCGATTGAGTAAGAAAAGACATGGTAGCGACAATGACAATTCGCAAAGTCGGCTGGTTCTTCAGCTCATCGGGGAGCGTCGACCATTTGTCTTCGTCGTTCAGTGCCTTCTGAGTGTTCTCATCACGCTGGCTCCCTTCGCTAGCTTCCGTAGTATCCTCAGTCACTGGCTCGATAGCTTTCCAAAGCCCCGAGTCAATATCAGATACTGGGCCGCCGCACCTCAAGAGCATTAGCCTCACAGTGTCCAGTTGACCATCCCAGACCGCTCGAAACAGTGCCGTTGGTCCGTTTACGAATTTGCCGTTGCCAAGATGGACGTCCAGTGCTGTACCGAAGGTGTCAAACAACAAGTTGACTATACCAATGTGACCGTGTCCAGCCGCACTGTACAGTGCAGTCGTCGAGATCGGAGCTGTATCTTGTGAGAGGTGGTTGATGTCGATGCTGACTTTCCATTCAGGACGAATCGATGGCAATGACAAGAGAAGTTGAAGCACCTCGGTATTGTTGTAGCGAGCAGCAACCACAAAGGCGTCATTCAAGATGACATTCTGATCTCGTACCGTTGATGATGAGAAGTCGTAAACTGAGGTAAAGAAAGTCTTCAGAACCAGCAGCAGCAGTTCCTGATCCACATCTTCCGGGTTACCTGCAAGCCCGTAGATGAATGCGACGAGATTGTCGAATGTCTCTTGAGAAAGGCTTGAGAAGACCGGTTTCTTACTGACAGGGTCGAGGGCTTCGATGTACGAGATCAAAAGCGGCAACGCTCTCTGACTCCGGGTAAGCGTGATTTGCAGGGCGTACAGCAAGGCCGACTTCTGGTGTTCAGCAATCGTGGACATACTCGGCGTCCAGGTGGCGTTCGGATCCTGCTGAGGATAATCCCCAAGTTCTAGGATCAAGTTCAGCATCTCTAGGTTTCCGCTCTGAGCAGCAGCAGCAAGACTCCTCCGGCCTGCAAGTTCGGTGACATTGAGTCCTGCCATTTTCCCATGATCTATCAATTTTCTTGCGCACTCTACGGAGCCTGACCCAGCGGCGAACTCGAAGGCGTTGGTCCCTGTATTGCTATCATCGTCACCGTCGGTGGCCGTTTGCCGGAGTGTCATGTCGGCACCATGTTCCAGCAGATACGCCACGACGTTCTCGCGTCCTCCCCAGCAAGCACGCATGAGTGGCGTTCCACCTAAACCAGCCCTCTCGTTTGGACTGACTCCTCCCTCCTCGACGAGGACTTTGACGCACTCTAACCGACCTTGGTATGCAGCGGCATGCAGAGGATCCCACGTATCATCCTCACCTTTGGCAGCGTCCCCATTCGGTTTCACGCCTTCAGCAAGCAGAAATCTGACTACGTGAGGTTTGCCTTTGGCCGCTGCATCAAATAGCATGTCTACTCCGCGGTTAGGATGCTCGGCGAGAAGATTTGCGATTTCTTCCACCTGGGTGTCCTCTGCAAGCGACCATATACGGCGTGACTCGATAGGGTTCTGACCGATACCGTCGAACCACGTTGGATCAGAAAGAAAGGCATTGTGAAATGGGAATTGGTTCCAGACCATGTCTTTGGGTTGTGTAGGGTCGACCTCGTAAGGAGTCGGCATGTAGTCTATGCCGTTGATGGTGATCATGGAGAAGTTCTTGGGTATTGTGGCCATTGCTAACGTGAAGAGGGTTACGTACTGTAATGTAGTAAACGACAGCATCACTAATGCCGAAAGTCATTCTTGCGCAGCTGCTGATTTAGTATATTGGATAAATGTCTAGGTAAGATAACGACATGGCCAGCATACTGTCACGACGCGAAACATATAGAAAGGTGGGCCGAGGAAGCCTAGCACGTAAAATATAAGATAGTGAGGTGTCATAAGCTGGGAGGCACGAGATCACCTGACGAGAACATTTTGCGCGACCAATGGAGAGAAGTTGACCAACCAGATTTGTGGTTAGTTTTCTCGACGAGAAACGCACGGAGTCCTCCTCCGTTCGTTCCTCACTCCGTACCTAGGTAGGATAAGATATTTGTTTCCGAACACGTTTCAGCAACACAACCTTATCGCTGCGTGACCTCCTGTCCAACCTCGAGTCCTCGAGGTGTTGCGACCATAGAGCGGGAACAGAGTGTCTATACGAGTGCTCGGATAGCGACGTGCGTGGAATGCTTTTGCCAAAGCATTACTGAGCCTCACCTTGCCATTAACCTTTCTGTTTCAGAGCTAAAGAGCGGAAATGCCGTAGCTATATCTTACACCTGGGGTGCATTCGATCGCCGCGATGTGTGTATTGGCCATCAACTAAGGGAACCCTATGCCCGACTGTTTCTGAATCTTGGCCAAGAATGGGACATTCCAGAACTCTTGCAGAGGCTAGCTGAACTATCTCACGACTACAATGCCATCTGGATCGATCAATTGTGTATCCCTCAGAATACTACCGACATTCAGCTCAACCTCGCAAAGGTTCCTACTATCTACAGCACTTTGAATGTTGTTGCCATTTTGCCTGGATCGCCGCCATGTCGCTGCTTTCGGGAACACGTACAAGATCGCCAGGCAAATATCCATAGGAGCACCTACTCGTGGATACCTAGCGTAGAAAACGCCTCGGAAGAAACTATAAATCAAGTTGACGACCAGGAAGGCGAGCAAGAGCGTCAGATGGACGTCGCTCGAGACAACTTCTCATGGCAGCCTGGCACCGACGAAATCTCAGGAGAAACCACCAACGAAGACGATATTCGGGCAGCTCACGACGCAAACGAACTGACTTGTCTGACAGATTGCCAAAATGCCATCGGGCTTAGCTTATGGCTAGACCGTATCTGGACCAGACAGGAGTTTGCCTACTCAAATCACATCAGCATTTTATGGAACTCTACGGCAGAAAACCCTTGCACAAATGTAGCCTTCAGAGACACCAGGGACTTAGCCATAAACCCGTTTTATCAATTGGCCACTTCCAAAATTCGGCGTCAGCTATCAGAGGACCCCTCTTACTCTTCCGTCGACGATCTGGATCTTGTTGTAGCTTTGAAACTGCATGAAATGACTGAGGATTTCCTGGAAACAGGGAGAGGAGCAGTCTATCAATACTCGCAGACGGATGACCCTGGTCTATTGTTCGGCGAATTCCTTCTCGGCAAGCCTCTGAAAAGGAAGCACACTCCCGAGGATCCCCTGGAGAAATTTCTTCAAGACTTGTGTTACTTAGCAGTCTCGACACGAACAGCGACCAAGCCTCGTGATCTCGTGCTAGCAGTTTGGTGTGACTGTCCAGGATACAACATCCCAATAGACTATCGGGAGGCGAAGCCTTTCGATCTCCTGGAGGACGCCATCAAGCAGCTTGAGAAAAATCATTCTATGACAGTGTTGACCACTTGTCCAAGCGGACTTTTTAGTGATGCTGGGCCCAGTGTGTCTTGGAGGTCACTAGCAGTTTCTCAATCAAGCGTTTTGGTAAGTGCTAAGGATATGTATGCTGTGTTTATGGTGAGCCCTGATGAATGTGTCCTTCCTCTCGTAGAAGGGGCAGTCCCTCTGCGGATGGTCTTGGAATCTCCAGGATCCATTGGCCGCCGTGCTGGATATTACGAGTCATTGTGCGGAGACTGGACTACAGTCCAAGCGCTGTGCATTATGAGGCTAGCGATTGACAACTTTGATGGACGTGCTCACTCTCTAGTGGATCCCAGGAATCCTAACAATTTTGCGGCCGAAATCAAAGCTTTTAAGCTCTGGTCATCATTGCGTGCTGACTATCAAGAATCAGCAAGTCCTCGAGTTTTTGATCAAAGTTTCCTAGATGAGAATGCAGATGCATTAGCTTCTCATTTCGAATCAGTGCTATCATGGGATGCGGGAGAATTTGTACAGGATGTCAGAATGGCCGAAGCCTGGAGATCATATCCGGAGCTCGACCACCACAGCCTTATCTACAAAATCGTGGCAAGAGTTCTTAACCTAGACTACGATTTTTGCCGCTCACATGGCTTGAGATTAATGATAGCGATTGATGATCCCGTCCGTATCGGTCTGTTCAGAGGCCAGCACCACACTCGGAGTCCAGATTCTGGAAACGAACGAGCCGATCAAAATGTCGCAGATGATGCAATCCATGCCACAAGAGCTGGACTGGCTGATACGATGACTGTATGGAATTTTGAAGCCCAAAGAATCTTTGATGATAAGGCTGATCAACCACCAAAATACCGAGTTGTTGGAATATGGGTACCATGCCGCGAGGAACTTAGGAACGAAGTAGGGGCTGAGCCTGCGATTGACGAAGCCGAAACCGATGCCTGGCTCGTATGACCAATAGGTCTCAGTTGTAATCTTCGAAAACTGGTAGTAAAAGAGAATGTTTACAGAGAATGACATTTTCAACGGTAATCCGACCTTGGCTTCGGTTAGGATGGTGGAGGACAATACTTATTGATTAAGTGGTTAGAGAAGCGAAACCGACTCACCACTTTCTAGAGATTACTATCTTGATAGTTTAATGCTGAGATAGCGCCTTACAAGCCTATAGCTCGAGTCGAACAGCCAGGGCGGTCATCATCTCGTTGCTCGGCAAATACTGGAGCCTAAGACCCTGGTGCTCTTCTGGCTTAGAGCTGCTACAGCAACTTCTACAACTACTTTGATAAACTATTAAGCGGAACGTGAACACTCTTCTCGATGGGTGTTACCAGCGCACGATGCTCGCTCGATTTCGACTACATATCAGGCCATCGCTTATAGATTATCTCGATATAGCTCGAGCTTATATCGAGCTAGGTCGATACTAGCTCGAGCTAAGAGATCTCGGCTCGAGCTAATTCTCTACTTATTTTTTCTTTATTCCAGCTCGATACCAGCTCGATACCAGCTCGATACCAGCTCGATACCAGCTCTATCTAGCTCGATCTAGCTTATTATATTTAATTTTATTTTCTAGCTCGCTAAGAGCTTTTAAGTAGCTCGTTCTAGCTCGCTACTAGCTCTTAGGTAGCTCGCTTTAGCTCGACTAACCTATTTAGGACTAGCTTCG
>Ga0210040_10006399_pt1 | contig 14684 bp, 14 predicted proteins | sample CryGeyCG12114_NA_FD_185462 | JGI IMG/M metagenome (GOLD analysis project Ga0210040, IMG submission 185462) | Groundwater microbial communities from aquifer - Crystal Geyser CG19_WC_8/21/14_NA (SPAdes) (version 2) | ecosystem: Environmental > Aquatic > Deep subsurface > Groundwater | place: USA... | reverse complement strand
CTCCTCCAGCTTCTGAATCTGCATGCTTAAAGAAGGTTGCGTAACAAAACACTTGTCGGCCGCAGTTGCAAAATGACGATACGTATCTACCGCCACCACATATTCTAATTGTACTAATGTCACTTTAGGAATTATTAATCGATGAATTCAGCATAATCTAATTTACAAATATAAGCAAAAGCTATCGCTACTTAAATAATATCGATTTGATTGATAACAGCAGAACATGGACATTTGTCAACCTTAAAGAGGTAAACGGTATGCTAAAACAACTCATTGAATTCTTATTAGTTCTGTGCCATCCCGAACGGCTTGGCCGCATGTGTAAATAACCGGTATTGCAAGCCAATAATAGCAGCAACCAGAAACTATAAACACAACTGCATATATAGAGTTAAAAGGCAGGGAAATTCCCTGCCTTTTCTTTTTAGATATTCCGCAAATTAAAAACTGAATATCAAGTTTATGAGGGGAAAGCGCCTGGTAGCAGACTGCGGCTTATTGATAGGTATAAAGATGTTAATAAGAAATTTTTTAGCTTTTCTCTTTCTTAAACCAGCCTTTTACTTTTTCTAACCACTGGGGTTCTTCCACATCGTTGGCGAGCAAAAATCCATAAGGATGCAAGGCCGGATGGTGGTCGCAGATAATCCGCAGCACCGCAAATAACGGGATAAATAAAATCATACCGGCTACTCCCCAGACTAGTTCTCCTAACACAATAGCCACAATGGTAAAAATAGGACTGATATGTAAGGCGGAGCCCTCTACTAATGGTTCAATAACATTATTGTCCAGAACCTGAGCAATAACAATCACCAGTATAACCGGCAAAATGATATTGGAGCCGCCGGAAACTGTAGCCATGATTAAAGGGAATAAACTCCCCACAATAGAGCCTACATACGGAATAATGGTTGGAATTACGGTTACCAGGCTGATCAGAATAGCATTTTTTAGCCCGACAACCGAGAAACCAATGGTATAAACAAAAGCCAGAAACGCCATCGATATTAACCGGCCAATTACATATTGCGAAGCTACTTTGGTTATTTCGTGTAATTCCTTTTCCGTGTCCGGCTTGTTTTCGGGAGTTGTTAACTTTAAAAAAAATTGCTGATACTTCTCCCGTTTCCACATCAGGAAAAAGAAATAAAGCAGCATGAGCGCAAAGCCACTCAGAATACTCGCGCCCCCGGCTATCAGCGACGTACCAAATTTGTTTGCCGATTGGGAAAATTTAGAAATTTGGGATTTTAAAAATTCAATTTGTTTTTCGGGACTAACACTAAATTGCTGCTGTACCCATTGCTGTAATACATCTACTTGTTGTTGCAGCTTAACTTGCAGTTGCGGTAAATCTTTAGAAATAACGGCTACCTGGGCCGCAATAATTCCCAAAATAACGGCTACAAATAATAAAATAAGGCAAAGGCAAAGTAAGGTCGCACCAATCCGGCTTAGTCCCCAACTTTCCAGTTTGCGGCTTGCGGGTAAGAGCAGCATGGCAAAAAGAATGGCAAAGGCTAATGGGATCAGGAAAGTACGGCCGTAGTATAAGACAATAATAGATAAGATACCGAGCAAAAGCACAGCATTTGCCCGGTAAATAGATATACTTTTCATAAGCTTTTATAATATTCCGGGATTGCTTACCTAGGTAACCTACAAAATGCTGGTAGCAATAATAACCCCGGCTACACTTCGAATATATAATACGGCACCTCGTATCCGGCTTTGGCCAGTACCGGTTTTGCCACATTAAATACTTTTACGCCGGCCGACGTTTCGCCTTCCAGCGTACCTACGTGGGCATGGCCATGGAAAACTGCTTCTACCTGCCGGCGGTTTATGGGCTCTACTAAACGCGACGATCCCATAAAAGGCCATATTTCGGGTGGCTCTCCTATTACGGTAGCTTTAATCGGCGCATAATGCATTACTACCACTTTCTTCAGATTATCGTAGCTGTTTTCGAGGTGAGCCAAAGCGCGGTCTAATTTTAAAGTTTCGTCTACGGCCTCCTGCACAAAACTCTTAAACATTTCCTCGCCAAACATAGATAACATATACCTATCAAAGCCGCCGCCGAAGCCTTTTATTCCCGCAAAGCCTACATCATTAATAACTACGCTTTCTCCGTCGAGTACGTATACATGCTCGCTCTCCAGCATCTTCTTAATAATTTTTTGCTGATCGCGTTCAAAATCGTGGTTTCCCAGTACCGCAATTACCGGAATGGAGCAGGCTTTTAGTTCTTCTTTTAAAATTTCCGCTTCGTTTAAATGGCCGGTATCGGTTAAGTCGCCGGCTAATATTAATATATTGGCATCCCGCGATACAGTTTTAAAAAAATCGACCCATTTGCCCTGATCCGTTTCTTTTATATGAATATCACCAACGGTGGCCAGGCGCGTGCGCTTTCGTGCTGGTTGGTTTTCGGTGCCTTCCAATATTTCCATGCGTTTAAATAGTTTTAATAGTAATTACCTTATACTCCCAATCTCTAATATCGGTTTGGTATTGGGTTTGGTCGATGATCGGACCCAGGCAGACTTTTTCAATCGGCAAGGGCAAATCGTATTGTTGCTTAGCCAGTTCTATTAATTCATCAAACAACCAGCGCGGAATAATATCGCGCTCGGTGGGGTACACAAACTGAAATATAAGCACCTGGGCCAAAAGTAAATGCCAGTGTTGCTCCAACCGCGACCAGATGCGTTTCCAGTTGAGTTGATGCCCGTATTTTACAATAATATGATTGACATCGGCCCCATCGTAACGTTCCCGGTTTTGTACGTATATCTTACACCACAATAGTTCTTCCGCCGGAATTAAACGCACCGGAACACCGTAAGCTTCTCCTTCCACGGCATTATCGAACCAGGAATCATCAACGGTACATATATTATTTACGGTATTAAAGATCAGGTCAATATAAAAATCATCTTTAAAAAGTTTAGCTAACCAGCGTACATCAGTCAGCTCGGTTTTATAGCCGTGTTCCGAGAATAATTTCAGAATTTTAGGATATTCGCCGGCTTTGCAAAATAAATCAAGGTCCTTTAAATCGCGTACAATGCCGGTATACTCCCGAAAAGCCAAACCACCACCTACCAGGTAGTTAATATTATTTTCGTTTAATACCCCCAGGGCTTCACGGTAATATTTTTCGGCGGCTAGTTTTTCTGTTTCGTCTTGTGCCATATTGCTGTTTACTACTATTTTGTATTAAAAGCCCCCATAATGGGGCAGATCTATAAATTTACTTTGATTATCCGGGCAGTTTCTAAAACGAATATATAACCTATAAATAGGGCCGCAGAAGTAAAGTAGTACATTTACTTAATTTGAAGATATTTGTTGTGATGACTTAGTAAGATTTATTAAGTACTTGCCGCACCTAAATATCCGGTTTATTTTAGATAAGAATAGAAACAATATGGCATCTGCGTCTGGGCACGTCTTGCTGCAGTAGCAATTGGTAAATTGTCTTTGGCTTTACTATTGTTGAAGAAAATAAACTTTATTAGCTAATTATAGCTTCTTCCCACTCTTGGTGCCCACAAAGCAGACACTTACTAACAGGTTTCTGTTGGCTTTTTAAGATATTACCACAACTGGCACAGGCAAACTGACCAGGCGCTTTCCGCTGTTCTGCTTTAAAGTCGGTATCTGAATCGGGCAGCGTAGAAAGCCCCACTCGTTCATCCTTAAATCTTTTATAAGTAAAATTCCCGTTTGTTTCCAGGTATACGCGCTGCATTTTTCCTACATTGTCAATCCCTTCCGAACGTAATTTAGCTAATATGGCTTCCCGCGTGATCCGGGTATGTTCCATACTATCTAACTTCAAATAACCATCTTTCACTAAAATACTAATATCATCGAGCACTACACTTTCAAACTCTTTGTCTTTAACTGATCGGGCGGCGATCCATCGTTGAAATATAATTACGATACTGGCAATAATAACCGGCGGCAATAAGCCCCGGGAAGCGTCTAACAAGGATACCCCCACCGATGCCGCTAAGGAAACCAAGGCGATCATTTCGTTCCGGGTGAGCTGGGCACCCATGCGGTTTCCCATTAGCCGCATGGAAACCAACAGCAATAAATACAAAAAAACTATCCGGAAGATAACTTCTACCAGGAAAATGGGAGGTACTTCCCCCATTAATATCCGCATCCAATCGGTTATATTTATTTTTTCTGGCTCCATAAATTTATTTAATTGCGTTTGTCCATTCTTCACACCCACAAATTGGGCAAGCTGCATGCTGGGCTTTCTCTTTGGGCATACTATTCCCGCATTGGGAGCAAGCTTTCAGGTTATCATCCACTGGTTCCAATTTTAACAGATCCTGGTCTTTTTCCGGGAAAACTGACAATCCGGGTCTTCCTGCGTTATCGGTAAAAACACTAAATAACCCATTTGCTTCCATATACACGCGTTTTACCTGACCTAAATGCCGGATGCTTTTATCGCGTAGCTGGGCAAATAGCTGGTCTTTGGAAATCCGGTTTTCTGCCAAAGAATCCCGTTTTAGTACCCCATTATATACCAGTATACACATCTCACCTTGTATTACTTTATTAGCTTTACGGTATTTAAAAGACAGCCAGTTTAATCCGCGATGCAGAATAATAATACATAACATCACCACGAAACTAGGCAAAATGCCCCGATCCGGAAGCTGAAAGGGCACCGCCACCACTGCCCCCATCAATACCATTACTGCAAACTCCAGAATAGTTAGCTGACCACTCATCCGTTTACCTAATAGCCGCATCACCATAACCAAAGCCAGGTAAACAATAATTGTCCGGACAAGAACCTCTAGCATAAACGCCATCGGGGCATTGCCAAAAATAAGCCGGTACCAGTCGGATAAGAATATTTCTTCCTTTTTCATAGCAAACTCATTACGCACTGTAATTTAGAGAGTTATATTAACTTTCTGGTATAAATACTGATTTTTGCCTACGGGTTAATGAATTATAGCAACTCAAGTATTTCCATAAAGAACTAATAATTAAACGATTACTTCAGAAGTAATACCGATTAAGATTTATTCTCATCCTTAAAATTTTAAAATGAATCTTTACAAAAAGAAAAATCATAACCCGGTGTATACCGTACATATAGCTATTCTCAACCAATCAACAACAGGACCTTACCTGCTTTAATATTCCTGATTATGACGAAAGAACGTATTGCTATTGATATGGACGAAGTGATGACCGATTCTATCGGCCGGTTTATAGAACTTTACCAGCAAGAGTTTAACGAAGACCTCTCTGCTTTGCGCAAACCCGGTAATACCCTGCGCAATACCGTACCGCCCGACCGGCTAGAAAAGGTGTTGCAGTACCCGCACCAGAAAGGATTCTTTAAAGATTTACCCATTAAAGAGGGTTGCCAGGAAGTAATACGCCAATTGCAGGAAAAATACGAAATATACGTCGTAACGGCGGCAATGGAATTTGAGCTTTGCTTTACCGATAAGTTTGACTGGCTAAAACAACATTTACCTTTTATTCCTTGGACCCATCTGGTTTTCTGCGGCGATAAAAGTATTATTGGTACCGAATACCTGATAGACGACGCGGAGCGTAACCTGAAAACTTTTACGGGCACGCCGCTGGTTTTTACGGCTCCGCATAATGCGCACCTGCAGGAATATACCCGTTTTGATAACTGGCAGGATGTAGCTGATTACTTTTTAAAATAATTTTACCCTTTACGCAGCGTAATCAGCAGGATGCCGGCTAATACAATTGCGGTACCTACTAACTGGATAAAAGATACTTGTTCGCCCAGGAATATATACGCCAGCAGAATAGTAGAAATCGGGCCGATGCTGGCAATGATAGAAGCATTGCCGGCGCCCACTAACCGGATGCCTTCCGATAATAAATAAGCCGGCGCCACGGTTGCAATCATGGCCATCAGGAAACTATAGTAGTAAACCGGCCTGGGCAGCGCCAGAATAGAATTTTGCCCGGCTACCAGGTAATGCATAAAAACGCCCAAGGCCGCCAGCGACATGGCATACGAGGTAAACCGCACCGTACCAAATTTAGGAATAAGCTGGCCGCTGCCCATTAAATAAGTAGCGTACGTTACGGCACTGGCAAAAACCAATAGCCCGCCTTTTAAAATATTAGCGCGACTTTCTACGTGCACATCGCCCACCAAAACCAACAAGACCCCGGCGTAAGTTAGGCCAAGGGCCAGGTATTGCTTTTTTTGAATGGGCTTGCCCAGGAAAACAGCCGAGAAGATAACTACCAGCGTAGGATAAACAAATAAAATCAGGCGTTCCAATCCGGCTGTAACGTACTGCAGCCCCAAAAAATCAAATAAGCTGGACAGGTAATACCCAATAAACCCAAGTAACACGAGCCAGACATAATCTTTAGTGGCAAGGGGCGTATCGGGTTCATCCGGTTTGGCTTTAGACAAGAAAGCCGTAATTAAAAAAACCGGTACCGAAAAAGCCATGCGTAAAGTTAGCAGCGAAACCGAATCGACGTGGTATTGATAGGCTAGTTTTACAATAACGGCTTTAGAAGAAAAACAAACGGCCGACAAAAATACCAGTAAGGCGCCCACCACCTGCCGCATATTAATTCCGGGAAGATGCGTACTGGTTTTTGATAACATGGGTGGTTGAATAATAAAGGTTATCAGCCTTGGTCTGTAGCCAGATTTTGAAGCGCAAATAACAAAGTAAAGATTAGATAAATCAGCAGGAAAGTTACAATATTTTTTAACCCGCTGAAGCTATTAGGTACATTTACGTAAAAAAATCAAATATTCTCATTTTGATGCGATATAGAAACTTTGCTTTCGTGAGCCTTTATCCTTAAAAGATTACATCTACCAGGGCATGGGTGCTGATGAAGATTAACAGCTTAAGATGCCTCAAAGCCGACGTATCCGTTTGTTGTGATTGGATGAACTACTTTTCCTTTCGTCAGAATACTCCTGTGTCGGTACCAAAATTTAGAAGTTTACCTTCCATTAGTTCTTCACTCCACAGATTAGTATTAGGCTCTAATTCCTCCTGCTTTTCCTTAAATTGATCTGAGTTTATCCTTTTTATAGATGTAAAATGAATATTTCTAACAGCTAGCTGCGGTCCGGCTTTGTGGTCAGCCGGGGGAATAAGAAGTCAAATGCCGAGTAAATTGCATACAATAAACTGCACTTGGAATACAACCTATCAGGTAAAAGCCATTGCTAGCACTAGTCCGTTTACTTTAATATCCAACGAAAAAGAGTTATAAAACAATTACATATTATAATCTTGTAAAATAGAAGGTAATTGTTCGTAATCCATCCGGAGATAATGCATAAAGCACCAACTCAGTATTGGTTAACTTTTCGATGTTTCTTTGATAAGGTTCGACATCTCCCATTCCTGATAATTCCGGATCTCTTATTAAAATTTTATTTTCAATTTTCCAACTGCCACTTTGCCTGTATTTAGGATTATAATCTTCCGTAATCCACTTACCATTTCGTTCAAAAGTAAGGAGTGGGTCACCATTATACTGATAATCTTTTTCCATTGGTCCCGTCGTTGCTTTAACAAATTTCCATTTTCCTACAATAAGGTCTTGGTGTATGTCTTGGCCAAAAGTTATTGTCCAGGTAAAAAGAAACAAAACTAGAGTTAGTAAAGAGGTTCTGATACTTTGCATGTTATCGGTTTTTATAGTTGGTGCTATCGAACAATCAAACGCTAATAAACCTAATTAACCACATCCCCGCGCAATTTCCGGAAGCGTTTACGGGCATCAACGGTAAAAATACTGCCGGGGTATTTCAACAGCAGGCTGTTGTAAAGCTCCTGGGCTTTTGCTTTATCGTTCAGGTTTTCCTCGTAAATTTTGCCCATCGTAAATATGGCATCATCACTTAGTATGTCGTACTTCGGATTAGAAACAATATAATTAAGGTTATTGATAGCCTGTTGGAAATCGCCGGCTTTGAGGTAAAGCGTTGCTTTCAGGAAATATATTTCGTCGGTGAGGCTATGGCCGGCGTATTCCTTCAGCATTTGGTCCAGTTTGGCTTGTGCCTGCTCTTGCTTGTTCTGAAAGATGAGCAACTCCGTAGCCGCATACTCTTTCAGCGCCGTAGTAGAAGAGTCTAAGCCGGTGTTGTCGGTAATCAGCAAACTCAGGTCCATGGCATCATTGGCAATTTCCCGGCTGGTGGCTAACTTCAGAATGTCCAGATGCTCCTGGGCCAGTTCAAAGTCGCCTCTGTAGTAGCTTAGCTTGGCGTTGCGTAACTTGGCTTCGTGCCCCAACTGGTTTTCTTTATGGGTTTTCTCTACCTGCGAATAAAGCAAAGTTGCTTCCCAGGGTTCTCCTTTTAAGAGGTAGATATCGCCTAACGTAATCTTGGCATCAGCTATTAAGTCGGCGTTTACGCGGGGTGTGTTAATTACTTCCTGCAATAAACTCGTGGCTTTTTCTTTATCGTCCAGGTAAAAAGCATACAAGCCGGCTAAGTTCTTCATCACTTCGGCCGTGCGCGGGCCTTTGCCCAGCTCGGTAAGTAAGCCTTGGTATTCGGTAACTAAGGTTTGTATTTTGGTTAAATCTACCGGGTAAGTATTGCGGATTTGTTCTTCGCGCGATTTAATGGTACGTTCCCGGGCGATTTCGTAAAAAGAACTACTGGGATATTCCTTTGCTACGTACTCGTAGGCCTCAATGGCACTTTCGTAATCTTTGTTTTTTAAGGCAATGGCCCCCAACTGCATCAGCCGACTGCCTCCACCCTTGGTTCGTTTATCCAGGGAACGGGCTTGCATCATGGCCCCGAAAAAATCTTTTCGTTGCGTATACAACCAAATCAGCATTTCGCTGTAAACTTCCTGGTCCGGGTATTTTTGCAAATTAGAGATGAGCGTTTTCTCCAGTACTTCAAACTCCTTTTCATCCTTTAAGCTGTTTTGCAGCATGTTTTGCGCCAGCAACAGTTGGTTTGGATTTACTTGTACCAGGTTCAGGATCTCACTTATCAGCTTCTCCGATTGATTTTGATACGAATATAACTGCATAAGCTGGCCTGAAAACTCAAACTCATTTTTGCTGAGCTGGCGGCCTTTCAGGTACGTTTTCTCGGCGTAATCCGGTAGATCTTTTTTTTCGAAAGCGGCAGCCGTAGTTAAAATACTTTCGGGTTTTAGCCCGTCAACTATTTTGTTAAACTGCTTCGTAGCGTTGTTATTGTTACCTGCGGCCTGGTACACCAATCCTAAATCAATGGCATAAATTACCTGGTCGGGATTATGCTTTACGGCCTTTTTAGCCAGTTTCTCGGCATCTTTAAATTTTTTCAGAATCAGCAACGATTCTAAATATTCGGGATAAACCGTAGCAAAGGTCTGATCTTTATTGCTTAGCTTTTCAAAAAGCACGGCGGCTTTCCCGTATTCTTCTTTCTGGTAGTACTGCCGGGCCAGGGCCACATCGTCGGTTTGGCTCCAGCCCAAAGTGGCGCTAAGCAACAAGAAACAGGATAAAAGTATTTTTAATGATAGTCTGAAGCACATAGCGATAAAACAAAAGTAAGAGAAGCCTACCTGTAAGTTAGCCCAATCGCTAACCTGTTAAAGATAACGCATTTCCCGTTTTTTTAGTGGCTTTTGCCTAAATAAAAAAGAGCTGCTTTATGCAAGCAGCTCTTTTTAAATAAGACGTTTTATTGGTCTTAGAAGAATTTAATCCGGTTGTCTTCAATATCAGATTTTTCTTTGATTAACTGGAAAGCACTGCCTTCGGCCCGGCCACTACGCGTACCTTCTAATTGTTTCTTCACCCCCGACATATCGCCGCTAAAATTAACTTTATCCAGGTTTAACAATTGAACCATGGCTACGCCGGTTTGGCCTTGGAAAGCCTGTGAACGGGCGCCTTCTTTTAATCCGAAGATTTTACCGGTAGCTACCGGATCGTAGCCTAAACCTTCTACCGTACTGGAAGCAAACGTTACGCCGTTAGCCGTTCTTACTACCGCTTCATTACCATAAGCCGCGGCTACCTGCTCCAAGGTACCTTTGACATTATTCAGTTTCTGTACGATGCGTTTGGCTTTTTCTTCGTTCCGTACCGCAGCTGTTAATTCTTCGCGGATATCGTCTACTTTGGCGTAACCTTTATCTTTTTTCTTTACCAAAGCCGCAACTACGTATTGGTTATCTATTTCGTATACCGGCGATACACTGCCTTCGTCGGTTTGCTTATCGAAAGCCCACCGCACAATTTCGCGGGCGTTGGCCAGGTTATTTATTCCCCGATCAGTAGCTACTACCGTTTTTGCTTCGTTCCGGGCCAGGGATTTATCTTTAGCAATATTCGCCCGGAAGCTTTCCAGGTCTTTGCTGGTGCCGGCAAACTCGTCGGCTCTTCTGAAAGCTAAATCGCGGGTTTCGTCACTGGAAGAAATAGCCCGGGTAAGGGTGGCAATCTGGTAATTGCGGGTAGTTTTAGGAGCTGTTACTTTTACAATATGGTACCCAAAATCAGTTTCTACTAAGTTGGGTAATAAACCGGCTTGGGTAGCACCAAATACGGCATTCTGGAAAGGCGCAACCATGGCACCTTCGGAGAAATAACCTAAATCGCCGCCCTGGGAAGCAGTACCATCCTGGCCGTTTTGCGCCGCCATTAAGGCAAAATCGGCACCACCTTTAATCTGATCCAAAATACCCTGGGCTTTCGTTCTCGCCGCTGCTTTAGCTTCGGGGGTGTCGTTTTCCGGTTTAATTAAGATGTGGCTGGCGCGGGCAGAAGCAGCACCGTTATCTTTTACATCCATTACTTTGTAAATGGTATAAGTGCCGTTTTCGTTAAAAGGACCAAATACTTTACCTTTTTCTAAAGATTGGGTTTTTAATCTTTCAGGCAAAGAACCGGCATTTACATAAGTGCCGTTAAAAGGAACTTCGGAATTAGCATTTACAAAAAGCGAATCGTTGGTAGATGCGGCAAATTGCTGGGTCAAATCGGCTACGTCTTTCTGCACGGCGGTGCTATCGGTGCCGGAAGGTTTAACCGGAACGGTTACGTACTCAATCGCCCGGCTTTCTTCTACTTTATATTTTTCTTTGTTTTTATCCAGGTAAGCCTGTAACTGGCTGTCCGTTACTTTTATAGTAGAATCGCTGATGGCAAAATAAGGTACGTATACATATTTCACGTCGGCTTTATTGTTTAGTTCTTCCTGGTAACGTCTAGCTTCGGCGGTGGTCACGTAAGAAGATAACCGAATCAGGTTGTTATATTTGTTTAGTTCGCGTTCCGGGCCAATATTTTGTTCGAAATTATACCAGGCCGCTTGTTGTTCGGCGGGCGCTTTGTTTAAGTCATCGCGCAGGTATTTTATAACCAACGACCGGTCGAACTGGCCGGTTTGCTGATTAACAAAGGTTTGTTTTATTACCGGATGCACATTGTTGCCCTGCACCATATCCCAAACTTCTTCTTCGGAAGTGGCAATGCCCAAGCGGTCGAATTCTTTTTTATACGCTATTTTTAAAATCAACTGCCCCCAGGTTTGCTCACGCAACGACACCAACTCTTCTTCGGTGGGCTGACGACCGGTTTGCGCGGCGTAATTTTGTTTAACACCTTGCAGCGCTACTTCAAAATCCTGAATGGTTACTTTTTCACCGGCAATTTCGCCTACCACGTTATTGTTGCCGCCCAGCAACCGGGAGTTAGGGCCCAACAGGTCGCCTAATACCATAAAGCTGACCAGGGCCAAGGCAATGATACCAACGGCAAATCCCGATTTTTCTCTGATCTTGTTAATTAAAGCCATTATTTAAATTTATTCTTAAAAGGTACGCAAAATAAGAAGAATATCGCTTAAATTCAAAATAAGCAAACGAAATGATTTACCGGAATTATTTGAAAATGATAGCATCAGGTAAATAATTCTTGTATTCGTTTGCCTTTATTTAAACCATTTTGCTTTTAAACTAAGAAAAGCATCAATTAGTCTGAAATATAAACCCGAAAGGCCAGACTTTTAGTTTCCTGTTATTGAAATAATATATTGAATAGCTGCAACTTGTATCGGGAAAAGAAAAAGAGAGTTACAGTATCTTTCGGTTAGTATATGCATAGCCTAAAGCATCGCAAGGGTTTTGTATATACAGTGTTAGCGGGTGTTTTTCTTTTAATATTCCTGAATCAGCACATTTGTCGGAATGTTGAGCCTCTTATGAAGGTTCCTTATCATTTCTAAAGTAAGCTTCCTTTTTCTGTTCAGCACTTCACTTACTCTGCTCTTAAAGCCAAGTATCTCAGCTAAGTCTTTCTGCTTTATTCCTAGTTGTTCCATCCTGAACTTTACCGCCTCAATCGGGTCTGGTGCTTCAATTGGAAAATGCTCCTTCTCGTAAGAATCAATCAAAAAAGAAAGCACCTCCAGTTCATCGCCTTCCTGAGTGTCGGGTTCTGCGTTAAATATATCTTCCAGCCTCTGAAGGGCCAGTTGGTAATCTTCCTCTGTTTTTATCAGTTTTATATTCATTTCTTCTTTCCTTAGATTTTAGTTGCGTTAACTTTATCGTATTCAGCGTGTGTACCGATGAAGCGAATCCACACGACGCCATACTTGTAGTTGATTCTGACGATTAGCCTATAATTATTCCCCTTAATATTGAAGACCATCCTGTTATCTTCCAAGATACTGGCCGAAGGATAATCTTGCTTTATGTCGTTCGGAGACTTCCAGTCCGCCTGCTCCGCTTCATTGTACCAGGCCTTTAACTGGTGCTCACTGTCGGCGTGCTTTTCCCAGAAATTTCGCAGTGTCCGTTTAGCTATTACTCTCACTTCTTTCTTTACAATTCAAATATAAAGAAAAAAGTTACCACTATGGTAACTTTATATAAAAGATTTATTAATAATACCCTCCAACGGTCTCGTGTATGAGCAGTAGCGGATTTAATGCACTGCTTTTTCGATTGAGCACAAAGTTACTTAAAAGCACAAAATGTTCGGTAAGCAGCTCAGCCGCTATTGCTTATACACATTGTTAGCAGTTCGTTGTTTTCCTCTTTTATCACCAAGGAATTTCGCCTGTTTCCGGATTGGTTTCTTCACTAAAGAATTTACCAGTTGGACCGTTTTGGTCTATCATTGCGTATTTAATAACTCTTTTGGCAGCAGTTTCTACATCACCGCCATTGCCAAAAGTGAAATCTGTGCTGGTTAAACCCGGACAAACGGCATTGACTTTAAAACTGGTCTCCCGAAGTTCGTACGCCAAATGAATGGTATACATATTTAATGCTGCTTTTGAGGCGGCATATACTGCATATTTTGCATAGTTATAAGCAGGCCAGTTAAGGTCACTCTGTAAGGTAAGTGAACCCACACTCGTACTCAGATTTACAATTCTTGGCTTGTTTGAATTTCGTAATAAATCAATAAATGCTTTTGTTACTCTTGCCGTTCCTATCACGTTGGTATCAAACGCAGCCTGAAATTCTTCAGGTTTAGCTTCAAGGGCCGTGTAAGGATCGCTTCCTCCGTTGATACCTGCATTGTTGATTAAGACATCCAAAATGTCTGTCTTTTTTCCGATTTCTTCACGAGCTTTTCGCACGGAAGCATCATCCGTTACATCCAGCTGTATCATTTCTACATTGGTTAAACCTTCTGCCTTTAATTTGTCAACAGCATCTAAACCATTCTGAATATTTCGGCTACCAATGTAAATGTAAAATCCATTTTGCAATAATAGCTTAGCTGTTTCAAAGCCAATCCCTTTGTTAGCTCCTGTAATAAGTGCTTTCATCATTTTTTTTCATTTTTAATTAACGAAACAAAGTTCGCTTAATTAAAAATGAACTGTTTTACCATATGGTAAAAAGCGATTAGCGAATGTTTTTCCTTATTCTGCTTAAGGATTGTTGCGTAACACCCAGATAAGAAGCGATGTACGTCAATGGAACGTAGTTAATAAGTGAGGGGTAGTTTTCCATAAATTCCAAATAGCGAGTGGTGGCATCTTGCGAAACTACTGGACCTTTTCTGGATTTTTGGTACATACATATTTGCACCATTTTGTTTTTTATATTGTCCCAACCCACAATAATCTGCGATAGTTCATCCCAGCTTTGCTTAGAAAACACAATGAGTTTACAGTCGGTACAAGCCTGCAAATATTCAGAAGAAACTGTGTTCGACTCAAAATTGGGATAGTCAACCATTAAGCTATTCTCGTTGATAAAACAACGGGTTATTTCTTCTCCTTCCTTGTTGTAATAGCAACCACGAACAACACCCTTTACTACAAACCCAACTTGTCTTGGGATTTTTCCTGCCTCTGAAAAATATCCGTCTTTTTGAAGGAATAATTCTTTTGCATTCCGTGTAACAAGCTTGATCTGTTGTTGATTGAGATTACCAAATTGCAAGATATATTCTATCAGCTCTTTCATAATGGCAAGTTGGTAAAAACCAACTTTTAATGATTTATCATTTGGTAAAAGATTTCGATTTTAATGCCACCTAACGTTTAGTATAAAAAATGTGCAAGGCCGTCGGCCGTATCATGATTTTTATACATTGTTAGCATTAGTTTTTCTTTATTTTTCTAACTATTGCTCCAATATCTGCTTGTTCTTCAAATGATTTTT
>Ga0210040_10006396_pt1 | contig 14687 bp, 1 predicted proteins | sample CryGeyCG12114_NA_FD_185462 | JGI IMG/M metagenome (GOLD analysis project Ga0210040, IMG submission 185462) | Groundwater microbial communities from aquifer - Crystal Geyser CG19_WC_8/21/14_NA (SPAdes) (version 2) | ecosystem: Environmental > Aquatic > Deep subsurface > Groundwater | place: USA... | reverse complement strand
CAGGCACCAACAACGATCAACGACCAGGCTTTGACCTCAGAATATGACTTGAAATTGATGCGTTCTTACATGACCTCTCAGTCAGCGCATATGCGCCACACGCATCTGCTTATGAGAGAGGCGATCGTGTAAATTACCCGACTCTTAGACTCCAGATTTCCAGACTGTACGCCGTGATCTTTGGTGCGCTTGAGGGTAGTGTGATCTGATCGAACTGGTTCGCTTGGGGCTACCACCCGCATCAGCTGGAACCTACCCCGTCATCGAGCCCGTTGATCGAGAAGACGCCGGTGATGCCATACACATCTTTGCCGGTCGCTGCACGTGCTCCAGTTTCCCCAATCTTGTTCCGCCATGTGCCTTGGCTCTTGTCGTGAATGTGAGGATATTAGCACTACAAATGTAGATCATCGGTGTTCGTGGATCGCTGATGGCATTAGACACGCAGAGTAAGTCCACAATATGATCAGGGTGTAAATGTCCTGTGAACGACATACTTGTGGCGGTGTTGCGGTGGTTGTAGTGGTAGTAGTTGGAGGGACGCAGTTGTGAGGAGTAAGGGGTAATTCAATGTATTATATAGTTCTAAGGAGCTATCTCTAGATAAGACGGGATCTTAGAGATCCTAGCACAGGCTATCCTTAGTAATTATATAATAGATTCTTCCCTAAGTAACTTAAAAAGATTCTCTTACTATATTAAGTATTTATATTCCCTTTCTAAAAATAAGCTCCTATCTAAAGTATCTCTAGTAATAAGTATTATAAAGTAATAAAATATAAATACTAAGGATAAAGAAATAAACTTAGAAAACTTAAAACTAAGAAAACTCCTTAAGTACTCTCTTCTTATCTATAGGAAATAAAATCTATATTATCTCTTTATAACCTACTCTTTCTTATTATATACTAGCTTAGTAAGTTTACTACAATATTTTATAAAGCTCTATTATCCTTACTATAATTATCTAAGGGGCGTTTACTTATAAGTATATTAGAAAGATTTTACTTATAAAGCTAATAGCTTACTAGAAAGGTTACTCCTTAAGGTTATTTAAGGATAGAAAAGTGTTATAATTTAGTGCTAAAGTAGAAAAGTAATATCCTATAAACTATATTTATAATACTAAAGTAGAAAAGCTATATTATTTAGACTTCTATATATAGTAACTTTAGCAAGTCTAGAGTAGCTAAAACCTAAAACCTATATTATAATAAGGGGCTAAAGTGTAGTGTAATATCTAAGTATAGTTATAAAAGACTTTTATTAAAAAGTTTTTAATATTTATCTATAGGTAATAAATTAAGCAAAACACTACTAGAGTATGTATATTTAATAGTATTACTAAGTATATTTAAGAGAGGTTACTTTATTAAAAGACTATTATTATCTATTCTTTATTAGAGTTATCCTATATAGATCTACTAAGGATCTTTATCTAAGACTTAGGTTTAGTAGTATTAGAGTTAGGGTAAATTATATCCTTCCTAGTATTCTTATTTATCTTAGTTATAGCTACTCTAGTAATAGTACTTTCTATAATATCTTCTATTATCCTTATAGCTAAAGTACTCTTAGAGACCTTAGTTATTTATACCTAATAGTAGGCGTCCCTTAAAGATCTTAAAGGTTTAGTTCTAAAAGGAGTTAATAGTCTTAAAAAGGAGAGTAAAAGGCTAAGAGCGTAGTCTCTAGTATCTTCTTCTTTTTCTTCCTACTTTACTATAAATATTAATAGTACGCTTAGTATAGTTCTAGCACTATTCTTTACTAAAGTCTTCTTTGTTACTATCTTACGTATACGCTTCTTTAAGGTTTTTATAGTCTTTACTAAGACTAGAAAGAGAGGCAGCTATTTATCTCCTAATATATTAGGACTATTAAGGTAAAACTTATCTTCTTTATCTATCTTAGTATTATCATTAGCACTATTAATCTTACGCTTCCTCTGCTAAGGTCCTAGCTCTTTTTTAACCTATTTAGATAATTCTCCCTTCTTAGCTTCCTTAATTAATATCTTTTTAATCTAAGCTTATATATAGTAAGGTTTTCTAATAATTTATAAGTATAAAATAAAGTAAATTCTAGTGTAAACTACTTAGTATTTAAAGACCTTTTTTCTACTACTACGTATATTCTCTTTATCTTTATAAGTAAGTCTTACTATTCTATATACATCTACCTTATAAAGGTTATTTAGTATTACTATATTTTTATTACCTAAGTAGATATAATCTATTACCTAAGCTATAGATACCTTAATAATATTCCCCTAGTTATTAGTATATTTAATCTTTTTACTCCTACTATTAGAGTCTTTCTTAGTCTTAATAGTATAGTATAGGGACTAGTAAGTCTAATAGGACTTTTATTTACTATTATTATAGGTGTAGAAGCCTACTCTAATTCCTTTAGTATAATATAATAAGTAAACCTATATATAGTCTTCTTTAGGAAGCTATTTAGTAGAAAACTCTATAAAGAATAGTATTTAGTAATTATTACTAATAAGTATCTTTAAGACCTTTTTACACTTTAAGTATACTTCCTTTTTAATTAGGTAGTAGTATTACTAGCTATTTAGTAGAAAGGCCTTTACTATATCTACCTACTTTTTCTCTTAAGAGAGTATAGGTTCTTACTTAGACTATTCTTCTTTACAGCCTCTTAAGGTAAGTATATATATAGCTATTTCTTAAGCTTTCTAGTAACGCTCTACCTTATTATATAATATCTTATCTTCTAGATTAGGTAACTTCTCTCTAAGAGCGAAAATCTAGTAGCTATTTACTTCTAGTTATTTAATTAAGTAGTTTATATAGGCTTCGTCTTATAATTATACGTCCTTAACTTTAAAGTTAGTAAATAAGTACAGAAACTACTATTTAGTAATAGCTTTATAATATAGATAGTTATTAAAGTATTTAGATATAGTATCTAGCTTAGTTATAATAGTTATATTCTTTAAGTCTAAGAACTTTGCTATAAGCTTATTAAAAGGCTCTAGGACCTTTAGATTATAGGACTAGTTATTAAGACATCTTATTCCTAGAATACTAAACTCTAGTACTTCGCCTATATCTTTACCTAAGTCTTTAAAGTTATACTATATAGTAGTAGTATAATATAAAATCGCCTATATAGTCTTAGTAAGATAAGTTTAGACTTAGTTATCTACTAGAAGTCTAGTATCGCTTAAACTATATATTATAAATATACCTAATATTACAGCGTAGTTTATTAGCTCTTAAACCTTAGAATCTTCATTTACTAGACTATTCTTATTAATATAGGTATTATTAAGTAACTAAAAAGAGTTATCCTACGCTTCTATATCCTCTATTATATACACTTTACCTTTTAACTTTATTTTCTTATAGCTAGTAGCCTTAGAAGCTTTATCTAGTAAGGATTTATTATTCTCTTATACGTTATTATTTAGTAGCGTTGCCTTATTATTATTAATGTTTATCTTATCTAGAGCGTTAGTGTTTATTAGCTAATTAGCTAAGATAACATTATCTTTATTAGTACTAAATAGAAAGTTAAAGTTAAACTTATAATTTAGCTTTAGAGGAAGTAAGGAACTTAGTGTATTACTTATTAGCTTTATAGCGCTTATTCTAGTAAGGTTCTTATTATTAGCGTATTTTAATAAGTTAATAAAAAGATCTTAAATAAATAATTAAGGTAATAGATTACAGTACTAGCTATTAATATAGGTATAGTAGTTATAGTATAGGAGGGATAGTAGTTAAGGCCTAAAAAGCTACTTATATACGCCGTTTACCTTCTTAGGTAAGAGAAGTTTATTATTAAGAAGGCTAATAAGTAAAAGTAGTAGAGTAGGTAGTATATCTATAGTACTAGGAAAACTACTATTTCTTATATAGATCTAATACTTAAAGTATATAAGTAGAAGAAAACTATAAGTATAGTAATTATAGTTATTACGTTAATAATTAAGCTATAGTAGCTAAAAATAAAAAGTAGATAATTAATACTAATCGTATTATTAAACTAAACTATATTAGTTCTAAGTATAAATAGTAGTTACCTAAGTATCCTTTATTAAGTAATATTTCGCTAAGGTACCTAAGAAGAAAGAATATAGTAAAATCTAGCTAAAAATATACTTACCTTATTATCTATAATAGTGTAACTTATACCTTAAAGGAATAAAAAGTTAATTACTTACCTAAAAGAGGCTTATATAAATAAACTAAAGTATAATCTACTAAAAGATATTACTAAACGCCTAAAATTAGAAAGAATTAACGTTATAGGAGAGGCTAAAGCCTTAGTATATAGAGCTTTCCTTATAGTAGGTTAGCTACTAGATTTACTAACTAAAAAGTCTTAGGCTCTTCTTTATTAGAGATATACTATAGATATTTATTACTAAGGAGTATAATCTACGCTTAAGGTTAAAGTATTTACTAGTACTTATATTTACTAAGGTTATATATAGTCTTAATACTATAGGCGTTAAGATAATCCTATAGCCTAGGATTTTTCCTTCTTATAAGTAAGGATAGCGTATTCTTACTTAGTTCTTTATCTAGTATAACTACAACAAATAGTAGAGAAGTAGGTTCTAATAGATTATTAGTTACGTTATTAGAGAGTAGCTTATTATATAGGTAATTAGTCTTTAGTATAGGTTCCTCTAGAATTCGTTCTTACGCTACCTTATAGGAACACTATAAACGTATATAGTATTACTTCTAGAGTTCTTATTCTATTAAGAGAAACTTAGTATTAAAATCCTTTCTTATTTCCTTTATAGTAGAGAGCTAATTAGTAAATAGCTATTAATTATAAGCTATTAGTCTATCTTTCTATTTAATAAAGTACTATAGCTATCTAGTTTTATAATAAATATAACGCTTAAGGATCCTCTTAATAAGCTTTAGTTTAAGGTTATTTTAATTATTAACTAGTATATAAAGATTTAGAAAAGGGTAATTATAAAGATCCTCTTCCTATATATAATAAGGTTTAAGTTATATAGCTATTACTATATTATAAATATAAGACCCCTAAAAGCGTTTAATATAGAAAGTATTCTTACTAATCTTTTCTAGAATCTTAAGTAGTCTAAGTTATTAAAAGTTAATTTTCTTTAGAAAGTTACCCTTTAGCTTATAGCTATAATGTAGAACTAGTATAACTAAGTTACTAGGTTTTAGCTTAATAGAGAGGTATTAGCAGTTATAGTACTCTTTCTATATAACTTTAGTAAAGTTTAAGGACTTCTTAGCTTCTTCCTAGTATTATAGTTAGAGCGCCTTAAAATCCTCTTATAAGAGTATAGCTTTTATATATATAATATTAAATCCCTATAAAAGATTAAATCCTATTAAGTACTTATAAGGTAAATATCTAGTAAATACGTTCCTACTAGTATTAAGCGTAAACTAAATATAGAGGAGAGCTTTAGTCTAGTCTATATCTTAGTTTACTATAATAAAGAACTAGAGGGCGATAGCTACTATCTAGTTAGTCCTTTTAAATTATTTATCTACTTTAGGATACTAGACTATAGTAGTATAAAGCTCTATCTTTATTACCCTAAATTAATAGCTTATTAATCCTTTAATAAACTTTAGGTCTCTATTACTAATAATAATGCGCTAATCTCCCTAGTTTATTATATAGTTCTATTTTATAAGAGCTAGTAACTAATCTTATAAAGTCTAGTTCTCTTTACTAGAGATAATATTAATAGCCTTTAAAATATAATAGGTCTTAGTTATAAACGCGTTAAAACCCTTAAGTATCTTTAGTAAATAAGTAATAATATTAATATAAGTAACTTTAAAGGGCTATATAGTCTAGTTAAGTAGCTTAAGTAATCTATAGGGGTAATATTATATAGTCTAGTTAAGCGTATACTAAGAGTAATACTTAATATACGTCTTAAGATTCTTAGTAAGCTTATAGATAAAAAAAGAAGCCTTAATATAGTTATATACTCTATTAAAGCTCTAGTAGTAATAGTTATTATATACTTATTTAAAGATCTTATATATTATACTCTTTAGGATATACAGTCTCTTAGACTTATCTTACCTATCTTAGTAGTAGATAAGGTTACTCTTATAAAGAAATCTTAAACTACGTATTAGTTAAGTAGGGTCCTCTCTATTATACCTCTTACTAAATACTACTATTAATACTTACTTCTAGAGTACGTCTACCTTATATACCTACTTAAGATAGTCTTTAAAATTATTACTTATCTCTATAATAATAGCGTAGAAAACGTATACTATATTATTAAGTATATTAGTTTTAAAATCTAATTCTAGTATATACTTTAGCTATAACCTTAAAAGTATATCTAGGATAAGATATAGTCTACTAGATTAATAGTATATATTAAGGTTAAATTACTATAGGTAGATTAATGCTTTAGTAAGGTAGAGGTTTAGACTTTTAAGCGACTCTATTATAGTAAGTCTTTGCTATTTAGTAATTACTATAATAGCAGTATAATCTATAAAGACGTACACCTTTAGAGTAGTCTAGATTATATAGCTAAGTTTTTGCATAGCTTAGTATAGCTCTACTATCTCTAATTCTATAGAGTAGTACTAGGTTTCTACGCTAGAGAGGCATTTAGAAAAGAAAATAATAGGCTTAATAAAAGATTTATTAAAATTAACTAATTACTTTAGCTAAGCTATAGGCGATAAGTTATTATTCTTATAACCTTTAGAGATGTCTAAATTAACTATTATAGGCTCTAGATTTTCCTTAATATAATATACTATAAGGGCTATACTATACTCTTTAGAGGAATTAATATTAATATAAAATAGCCTCTTAATATCCTAATAAGTTCTCTTAAAAGCTATATACTAGAGTAATTAAATATTATTAAAGGCTTTATAAATTAGGCTAGTTACTAAAATATAGATATTTATAGTTATAGCTATTTAATCTCTTCCTTTCTTTTTAGGTGTATATTAAAGAAGCTTAGCCTTAAGCATAGTAAAGGGTTTAGCTATCTAAGCTAGATATAGAGTGCGATTATTTAGAAAGTTAATAGTACTATAGTATTTCTCTATATCCTTAGCGTACTAAGGAAACTTAATATTCTTAAGCCTAGCTATTTACTTATCTATAGATGCGATACTAAAAGCGTTAACTTAATAGCCTAAAAGCTTAATAGATAGGTAGCTAATAAAAGCCTTAGCTAGAGTAAGTAATACGCTAATATTATAAACTTAGCGAAAGAAGGTATTAAGATAATTAAAGTAATTTTTAAATATTTTTAAGTAAATAATAAAGTTATTAATATATACTTTTGCAAATACTATTATATTATATAGTATATTATTACTATATTATTAAACGTATACTACTAAGTTCTTAAAGCCTATAGTATATATATTAAGGATCTTAGCGCTATAATAAGTATTAATAGTAAACTTATAGTAGTCTTCCTTCTTTATATTAAATTAGTAGAAGAAGCTAAGACTATTAACTATAGTAATAAACTTTACGCCCTATAGTTATAAGAAGATATTATTCTAGGTAGTTAATAGGTATACGTCCTTAATAGCCTAACTATTAATAGTATATATATCTAGTATAGGCCGTCTCTTATAGGTATGCTATAGCTTCCTAAAGAGCGTTTAAATAACTAGCTTCTATACTATAAATACTAAGACTCTAAAAGGTGCTAGTTTTATTACTCTCTATATCTTACCCTAGTCTATAAGTTTATTAAAAGTTTTATTAATATATTCTTAGTCCCTTAGGCCTACTAGATAGACCTTAGAAGGCTTATTTACTATCTACTATCTATCTTATAAGTTAATTAGCATCTAATATTCCTCTAGTATCTAGTAAGTAGTTCCTTAATTAGTCTAAAGCTTAAGGTGTATTATAACCTTAGTAGTAAGGGCTTTTACTTATACTAGGCTACTAAAGATAGTAATACTATTATTAAGCTTCGTTTTAGACTCTTTAGATATCCTTATCTTTAGGAGTACTATAAGATTATATTAATTAGAATCTAAATAATAGACTCTATAAGTTTAGAGAGGAACTATATAACCTAGTAGAGTATATTATTAAACTTATACTAGGTTATTTATATTATTTCTTAAAATTACTTCTATTATCTTAGAAGAGATAAGTAAGGCGTAGTAGGTTACGTTATAAGGCGGGCTTATAAGTAGTTCTAGAACGTAGTTATAACTATTAGAGAGGGACTAAAGGGAGTGAATTTATACCTTAATAGTAGATCTAGCTAGAATATTTACTATCTATTTTATAACTATCTTACGCTTCTTATATACTTAATTATCCTTTAGTATAATAATAAGTAGAGTAAAGGCGCTCTTATATAGTAGCTGCCTAAGAACCTAGTATTAGAGATTAATAACTATATTCTAGGGGAGTAGGCTATTTATTCTAATAAGGAGCTTAGGAGTTAGATCTACTATAATATTTACCTTAAGCTACTATAGAGTATAAACCTACTTACTAGATTCTATATAAGAGGGCACGTAGATTATAATATAAGTAATTTTAGATACTATTATAATTCCTAGTCTAGCGCCCCTATATTAGATTAGATCCTTAAGCTATTCTTATTTAGTATTCTAAAAGTTCTTCTTAATAAAGTCTTTATTACCTAATATAAGTGCAGCTCTTATATTAGGAATAATAATAAGATCCTTACTATTACGCTTACTCTTAATTACTATTTTAAGCTTATAAGAACTTCGTATAGTAGTAGCTCTATCTACTAGTAAGAAGGTAGTAGACTTAATAATACAGATATAAAGCTTTCATTCCTTAGTCTTAGTATTCTATACTAACTTAGCCTTTAATAGGATATTTAGGGCCTTAGTAATATTTAAGTTATCTATAGATATAGTATATATCTTAAAGACCTATTTATTAGAGTATACTAGTTAAATATATATATATAGTAGGTTAGCTAAGTTAAAAATCTCTTTATAAGTAATATAGACACTCTAGTATACCTCTTTAGGTTAGATAGCGTATAAGACCTAAGATATAACTCTAATAAATAGAAGATTATTATCCTCTTCTTTATTATTATTATAGAAACTATAGTCTTATAGCTCTATATTATTACTAGTATTCTTAGTTATTAGGTTAGCCTAGTTACGTAGGCTGTAGTTAGTTAAATCTTAATTACTATAATTGTCCTTAGAAAAGATAACATTATCCTTTACTAAGGGCGACGTTTTAAGTATAAGAGCCTACCTTAAGAAATCTTTTTTATTACTATATATAATATCTTCTTTACTACTATTACTAGGATTATCTTCTTAAAAGGCCTAATTATAATAAGCGCCTTAAACCCTATTATATAGGCGATTATTAAAGCTAGAGTATCTTCCTCTACAGCCTTAGTTATTTAGTAGACCTAAGTAGTTACTATAGGCGTTATTATTCTAGTTAGTATTCTAGTTCTATAATTTAAACTTATTTATTTAGTTATAGTTAGAATTCTAATTTCTACTTCTATTATACTAGGATTAAGCGTTAGATATATAGTAGGAATTTCTACTATTCTAGTAGCTCTAGTTATAAGGTTACGCTCCTCTATTCTACTAGTAACTATAGTAACTATAATTACTACTACCTAGGTTATTACTACCTTACTAACTATTACTACTATTCTAGTAGTTAAAAGGAAACTTACTCTAACTAAACTCTACTCTAAAAATATTAATAAGTTTATACTTCTTTTCTTTAAATATAAAAAAAAACTAGTCTAAGGTTATAGTGTCTCTAAGACTTATAAGATGCACCTAAATCCTAGAATTAAAGAGTATCTATATATATAAGATATATTAGTTATTATTATTATATACGTATCTAGCATCTTAGTATAGGCACTTAACTTTTAAGAACTATTTAGTAAGTAACTAACTTTTAATAAGCTCTTTTAGCTTATATCTCTCTTTACTAAGACGCTATAAAGCTAGAGTAGGTTATACTTAGAAGTACTTAAGCTTCTCTTCCTAATTATTAAGACTTTTACTACTAATAACTTTAAGCCTCCTCTTAAATCCTAAATTAGACTAGTACTAGAGAAGAGCTATACCTTTAAAGTATTAGTATAGGCTGTTATAGATAGTATACTCTACTATTATCTATCTAGTAATATATAGTTTTACTACATCTAGGAAGTCGCGTATATTATAGTAGTATATCTTACTAGAAATATTAGTAATATTATCTAGGTACTTACAATATAGCATATCTAGCTAAAAGAAACTAATCTAATTAGCTTAGAACTTTAGTAAACCTCCTATAGCCTTAACTCTAGTATTATTATCTACTATCTTTAACTCTTATAAAGTAAGTCTATAATAGTTATAGTAAGAGTATAATAGTACCTAGAATAAAGAGTAGTAAGGTAGTATCTAAGGGTTTAGTATAAGTATTCTATTACTATATTACGCATTATCCTAGTAAGCTAGCTGCTATTAATATAGGAAGTGTACTATATAATACTGCACTAATATATTATTACTTAATTTATTAGAAGCTATAAATTATCGCTCTTAAGTAGAGCGTAGATAGTCTAGGTTAAATAGGAATTAACGCTAGTTAGGCTTATAGTAATCCTATTATTAATATTAGAGTAGTCTATTCGCTCTACTTATATAATATTAATAATTATCTCTAGCTAAGCAATATATAGGTAGTAGTTTATACTAGGGATTAGAGCTACTAGTATAGCTTTAGAGTATTACTACTATATTATTCTTTATAGCCTTTAGTATATCGCTAAGCTTACTATAGGTAACTAATCTATCTCTCCTTAGTAGAGAACTATTATATACTACTATATTTCTTAAACTATTTCTTATAGTAGGTTATTCTTTAAAAGGTAAAGAAAGTTAAGAAAGTTATAGCTAGGAGCATTATAAGCGTATATAATAGCTATCGTTTAACTTATATAGGGCTTAGTTATCTAGTACCTAGTAGATACTTAATAAGTACTTTAGATAGGGAGCTAGTCCTAGTAGCTTAAAGTTTAGATTATCTAGTACTTAGAGAATATTAGGCTAGCTTCTATTATACTAGGTAGCTAGTATCCTAGTAATTTATATAGAAATAGCTTAGTATATCCTAGGATTACTATTTCTTAGTTATTTAAGGAAAGGTCCTTAAGGTAATAAATAATTAGGCTTAAGTTATAGTAGTAGTAGTTTAGGTAGTACTTATTCTATAGATAGTAATAATCTTTAAACTAGTAACTTAGAAGGTTAAACCTAAGGCTACTAGAAACGCTATATAACCTTCTTCCTTTTACGCTTATCTTTTTACTTAAGTACTAAGAAATTAAGAGTATAAGTTAGTAAAAGTAACTAAGTAACTATAGTAATAGTAAGGGAGATCTATACTTTAACCTATCTTTAGTCTACTACTAGAAAAAGTAATAAGACCTTAGAATTAGTATCTAACTTAGGTTAGTTTTACTAATTAGTAGGTAGTAATAAGAGTTTAATTATAAAAGATTTAATAATAATTAGGGACGCTAGTACTATAGTTACTATTATAATACTTAAAGGTAAAGTATTATAATATTTAAGACCTTTAGCTTCCTTCTAGTCTATAAATTCTTATAACTAGTAGAAATCTTATATTAGCTACTTAAAAATATTAACTTCTCTCTTAACGTTACGCTTAGAAGCTCTTTTCCTTTTAGAATATACTAACTAAGTAATAAAGAACCTAAGTTTATTATTCTATTTAAAAGAAGGTTATCTAGTAGAAAGTATTAGCTAGACTCCTATAATTAGTAAAGTAACGCTAGCTTACTATTTCTTTTTAAAAAGAGTAGAAGTATTATAGATCTTAAGAATAGTATAAGCTATAATAAGTATCTTACTAGAGATAAGCTATTATTGCTATAGTAAACTATTAGTAAAGGCTATTAAGTTATAGGCGTAGACTACTATATCTCTAGTAAGGTCTAGAGGTAGTATATATAGATAGCTATAGTAGCTATAAAGTTATAGAAGGGGATACTAGTATAAGTATATTTATAAAATAAAGTATTACTAGTAAGGAACTAATATTTAGTAAAACTTTTATTAGAAAAGTATATATTAGAAGCTTAGTAGGATAGAAGATAGAAGAAAGTTAGGTAAGCCTACCTAGTATCTAGTAGGCGTTTACTAGAAGCGCTCCTATAGTTAAGCTATAGTATAGTTACTAGATCTATAGTTAGTAGGCGATGTTAGGGCCTAACTTTCTAATTCTAGAACTAGTACTTATAAATTTAGAGTTTTATAATATAGCAGTTAGAAGGAGTAGTAAACTAAACGCTTATAAATTAAATACTATTAAGTCCTAATATATATAGTAGTAATATTATAGTATTAGTATTTATACGTATAAGGCTAATATTTAAACTATAAGTATTTAATATAAATATAGTATATATTATAAAATAAAAAAGTTACATCGCGTCCTAAAGGGAGTGCTTTCTTATATTAATTACCTAGTAATAGTACTATAGTTATATTTAATAATATTAAATATCTAGTATAATAGAGAACCTTTAGAGGGCTATAATCTATTAATATAGTATCCTATATATTAACTATACTATTAATAGTATAATCTGCTAGATTCTATCTATACGTAGCCTAGTGCTTAACCTCTTAAAACGTAATAGTAAAAATATTATAAGGTAATAGCTCTCTAGTAATATAGGGCTAGAGGCCTAGAATACCTTTATAGTATTATAAACGTATAGTTATAATACTAGACTTAGTAAGAAAATATAAAAAGAATTAATTTAACTCTTAGCTACTATCTATAAAGAGTAAGAAGTAATTTAATATATTATATAGTTCTAAGGAGCTATCTCTAGATAGGACGGGATCTTAGAGATCCTGGCATGGGCCATCCTTGGCAATCACATGACACAGTCCAGTGTTCGATAGCCGTTGGCAACTGTGCCAAGCCACTTACGATTTAGCGTCACGTTTCCTTACATGTGCTACTCGAGCTCGAGTACTGGGCTATAGAAATATCCTAAATGCAATGACTGCAATATTGTTCGTTTGTCAGGCCTCGCCATCTTGCATTCCATCACGCAGGAAACAGTCCAGGACATGAGAATGCATCGTGAAGGTGGGTATCTATAGATGCGAGTGTCATCTCAAAATGGGTAATCATAGACGTGAGCAGCACGCGCAAGCAGGGCTATAAATGAAACCAGCCTCTCATGTTTTGGGAGAAGTGCAAAAAAAGGTAAATCGAGTGGTCAAAGCCTTGAAAATAGGCAGGATAAGCTATTAATCTCAGATCTATGTAGAGGTGCTCTAGGGACGTATCCGTATTCTGCAAGTCCTTCGCATCAGCAACACGTACTCCACCACAGAGCTTGCCCTGGAAATGCCGATTGAGCGCGTCACACGGCCACCGTCAGCATCGATCGAACGGCGCCAAAGTCACGACTCAGCATACGGAAGCGAGCACCAAGCATTGACCAGCTATAAGCGGCCTGCCTTTATACCGCACCAGAAGGCAACGGACAGACACAGCTCCATCTTGGCTGCCGATACCACCGCCAGAGACGAGCCACGCGCCAAACCCATCCGCATCGAACCTCCACGCGCTCCCACTTCAACTCCCAAACCTCACACCCCGAAGTGTCCACCAAGGAGAAGAAAAGCAATCTCAGCTGCGGCAAACGCCAACATGTGCGGGCGGTTTGCTGTCCTATCCGCCCTGCAATCGATAGGAATTTCGCCCGTTAGCACGATCTTACACCATAAACCCGCGCGAACCCAGATGTCATCACGCACACGTCTATCGTGATACGTGGGCATGCATATGGGACACGACGATTGCGAGCTCACTAAGAGCTAAACTGAGGCATCAGATCATGCAGTTAGGGTTCAATCCAGCGATCGCCGAGGACTGGGCGCGGTATCACAACGTGCTGGAGCAGTATGGCGACCACTTTGTCGTGCACTTTTTATGAAACTCGAGAGCCAGCCTCTCTCAGCCAGACGGATCACGCCCATGTCAACACCAAGTTGGCACAGTCAGTTGTCTCGACCATGTCGGCAAAAACGCCGTTGGCACATTGTACACATGAACACTTGGGTAGCTGCAGCAAGCACCCTAGCTTGACTGTCAGAAAAGAAGACGCTTAACGGCGCACCGTACTTACCGAGGCAGTCGCTGCAGTTTGACGGCATGTCGGGAAGGAAGCATGTATGGAGGCAGCCTTGTGGCGTGACGCCGAAGTCTCGCAAACTGCTGCGGATGGCGTTTCCGATCTCATCGACGAATGCGTGATCACGAATAGGTCGCTTGAGAACAATCATGTCTCTGTTGAACCTCGACCTGTCTCGCGCGAACTGCCAGTGGACGTTGACTGGAAGTAGGGTTCTGATCTGCCTGCTAAGCACCCGCTCATCAACAAGATCTTGCCACGGGTTGGTGTACCGTGATGCAGGTTCGAGGGTGGGGACGAGGGCACTGGTGTCAGCCTCCTCCCAGATCTCATGTGGGCCCCGGTCGTTCAAGGTGCGGATGAGCAGTGGTAGGACGTCTGGAATATCCAGCTCGACGAACTTCGCAAACGTCATCCAGCTTTCAAGAGTGTCTGTTCACGACAATTAACACACCGCGGAACTCTTGGCTTTGGGAGGCGG
>Ga0210040_10006395_pt1 | contig 14688 bp, 1 predicted proteins | sample CryGeyCG12114_NA_FD_185462 | JGI IMG/M metagenome (GOLD analysis project Ga0210040, IMG submission 185462) | Groundwater microbial communities from aquifer - Crystal Geyser CG19_WC_8/21/14_NA (SPAdes) (version 2) | ecosystem: Environmental > Aquatic > Deep subsurface > Groundwater | place: USA... | reverse complement strand
CTATATAAGGTAGTAGGTATTAGCTATTAGTACCTAATTAGAAGAAAGGAGCTTACTTTAGAGCTACTATATATACTACCTACTTACTCTTTAGATTTAGAGCTAAATCTAGAAGAGGGAGGGAAATATATAAGGTATATATATAGTATCTAACTTAGTAACTAGTAAGTTACTTATTACTACTCTTTTATAAGGACTTAGTAGAGTTAGATCTAGTCCTTACATAAGTAGAGAAGAAGTAAAGGTTATTATAGTAGTATTATAAGAGAAAGCACTATAAGGTAAACTAGAGCTATTAAGGCTAGCTAGTACTATAGTTAGGTAGAGAAGAAGTAAAGGTTATTATAGTAGTATTATAGGAGAAAGTACTATAGAGTAGACTAAGGCTATTAAGGCTAGCTAGTACTATAGTTAAGTAAAGAAGAAATAGAAGTAATAGTAGTATTATAGGAGAAAGTACTATAGAGTAAATTAAGGCTATTAAGGCTAGTATATAACGTATTTCTAAGTAAAGCTATATATACTTATATCTTACTACTAGCTTTACCTAAGCCTTCTAAGTCTATAGCTCTTTACTACTACTACTAATTAAAGATTACTATAGTATCTACTATAAGTTATATATATAAGTATATACTTTTTAAGGGCGCTTATTATATATATAAGCGTATACTCCTTAGGAGCTACTAGTGCCCTAAAAAGTATACGCCTATATATATACTCTTTACTACTACTACTAATTAAAAATTATAGTAGTATCCTACTATAAGTTATATATATAGGCGTATACTCCTTAGAGGCGCCTATTATATATATAAGTATATACTTCTTAGGAGCTACTAGTATCCTAAAGAGTATACGCCTATATATATACTCTCTACTACTACTACTAATTAAAGATTATAGTAGTATCTTACTATAAGTTATATATATAGGCGTATACTCTTTAGAGCGCTAGTAGCTTCTACTAATAGTAGAGTTAAAGAGCTCTTCTATTAAGATTTTATTACTAGTTATTACTAAAGATAGAGCTAAGTTATTACTTACTATCTTTAGTAATACTATAGTATTAACTAAAGCTATTAAGGTTTCTTTATTAGTTATTATTAAAGATAGTCTAATAAAAGTACTATATAGTAAATAAGGTAGGCTAATACTCTTAGTAGAGTAGCTAAGTAGCTAGTAAAAGGTTAAGTAAGTATAGTATATAATTAATTAGATAGACTATTACACTCTACTAAGCTAGTAGATACTTTAGTATTATAATCTTAGTATTTATATAGTAGCTATCTATTAATAATAATATAGACTTTAAGCCTAGACATCTTATTAATAATAGCTATAGTATTAATAAATATATAGAAGAATATAGGTATAAGAGAAGAGATATAAAAGCATTAATACTACTACTATAAGTAACTAAATAGTTAATAGAAGCCTAATTTAGCTAGTAGTAAAGTAGTAGAGGTTTAGCTAAAGAGTAAGCGTAATACTATAAAAAATAATAAAAGCCTACTAGTATAATACTATTAAACTCCTATAATATTCTAGGCTAATAATAATTTACTTTAGTCTAGATATAGAACTTATATAAACTTCTATAATATTCTAGCCTAATTATACTAAGTACTAGTCTATAAGTAGAACTTATATAAACTCTTATAAACTTATATATTAGTAGAAGATTTATCTTACTTAAAAAAGTATAAAACTATAAAAAAAAAACTACTTTAATAAGTAAATAAGCCTAAGTAAGCGCTTAAACTCTATACCTTTATATAATATATATAAAGTATAACCTCTAGTATTTAGAGCTAGAGGCTATTATTATAAGAGTTAGGACAGAGATCTATAGCTAGCGCAGCGCTAGTAGGTTAGCGCCTTAGCTAGCGTCTCTTAGTACTCCTATAGAGGTTATCCTTATAAGGGCCCTCTATACCTATTACCTCTACGTCTTAGATTTTTATTAATTTAACTAAGTTACTATTTAAGGCTCTAAACTATAATATAATCTAAAACTAACTAATAAATATAAAACCTAATCGCGTAAGCTGCTGTAAGCGCTACGCCTATAACTAAAGTAAAGCTAATAATATAGTAACACTACCTCTAAAGGAGCTTTAGACGACTAATTACTACAATAATTATAAGCGCTTTATATTAAATATAGCCTAGAACTACCCTACTAGTACTAGTAATCTAGCTAAGACTATACCTCCTTAGGAGTATAGTTAGCCCTTAACACCTATAGTAATACTAGTATTAGGTAGTATAGCTGCCCTAGTAAACGCTATATCTACAGTAATAGCGCCTACTATATTATAGTTAACTATTAACTTTAGCAACCTATAGTAGTAATAGCTAATCTACTAGCTATCTAACCTACTTTATAGTAATAGCTAATAGAACCTCCTTAACCCTATAAGTAGCTGCATACTAAACTCATTTTAAGAGAGCTTTATTAATAGTAATAATAAAGATAATATAGGCTTTTAGCCTTACACTTACTCCTATAACCCTAACTAGACTATTATATATAATACTACGAAGAGGGTAGGCTAGCTTAGAAGTAGTATTACTATTAACTAGCTATATAAGCTACGTGTTTTAATAGTAGGATATCCTTATATTAAGGACGCTGTTAAGAACACTAAATATAATAACTCATACATTGCTAATAAGGATAATAATATTACTTAAGGCGCGCGAAACCTTATTAATATATCTAATAAAGGCTTTAAAGGTAATAACTTACACTTCTTTATATAGACCTACGTAGATAACGCCTCTATAACTAATAAAGAATTAGATAAGCCTAAGGGCTCTAAGCCTATTACTAAGGATAAAATAAAGCGCGTCTTCTCCTATAAAGCTACATGTAAGAGCTCTATCTTCCTTACTCTAAAAACTTAGTATAATAATAACTTAACTCTAATTATACTTATAAATTATAATTATAAGATATAGAAGAGTAAAGTCGTAGCTAAGATTAACTTTAATACTATCTAAGAGAGTAAGCTGCCTAATTAGCTTAACTAGCTATACGTTATAATAATTAAGACTATCTACTCTCTTAACTACTAGCTAAAAGAGGTAAGCGCTAAGAATATTAGCCTAGATATAGAACTTAATAATAAGGAAGTAAAGGTACTAAATCTTAAGGAGGAGCTCTAGATAACCTAGGAACGTCTAACATTATCTAACTCTTAGGTCGCTAGACTAGTTAAAAAGATGTAGAAGAAGTAATAAAGCTTAGACTAGTATTACTAGGCTTATAATAAAGAGTTTAAGAAGTATAAGTCTATACTTCTTACGTTAGAGTAGATTAATCGTAAGCTTACTGCTCTATAATAGGATAAGAATAATAATAATAAGCTACTATATTAATAACTAGCTTCTACTATCTAAGTTATAGTACTTACCTCTACGTCCGCACCCGTACCTATATAGACTACTATAGCGATACTAACGCCCCTACTAGCTACTACTCTAAATAACTCTCTTATAGTATTCATTATACTCTTTAGTAACAGCTATAACTATAAGCCTAACGTTTAACGCTTTAGAGGTAAGAATAAAATAACTTAGGAATACTATAAGTAGTATATAGATATTAAGGATAAGATAGAAGCTTTTTACTAGTGCGATATAGAGAAGGGAAAGCTTATAATACTATATAAGTACCTAGAGGATAAGGCGTATAGCTATATTGCGTATAGCTTTAAGATAGATATATAGTAGACTATAAAGTAGGTCTAGAAAGTACTAAATACCTACTATAATAAAGTAAATAGTAAAGGAACTATACGCGTATTCTTAAAGTCTATAGAGGTAGAGTTTAAGGATAGTAAAGAGATATTATTTAGCTAGATCTCTTAATTTAGTTTATATCTCGCTTCTCTAAACTTTAATAATAATAATATAGTCTTTAAAGCTAAATAACGCCTAACTAGCTAGTAGAAGAATTACGTTATTATAGGTAAAGATAAAGGTATTACCTAGGCAGTATTCTATAAGAAACTTTATCGTATTAAATAGGAGCGTAGACTACGCGTTATAATAACTACCTCTATAATAACGATAAAGGCGAATAACTATAGTAGTTGTAGACGTAGCGTAATACTAAGTAGTAACTACCCTATAATAGTAGCTACTACTATAGTCCTAAAGATATATATTTAATATAGCTATACTTATATATAGCGCTAAGTCCTTATAAAGATAGGTATCTACTTTAACTACCTAGAGTATAGTTATACTCTTAATAAGGACGCTCCTTATAAGGATTAGCTTCCTATAGCTCTATCCTCTAATACTATAGTACGTAAAGCTTTTAAAGCCGCTAAGGTCTTCCTTATAGGTATACTTACTACTATACTTAGTAGAGACGACGTTACTACTACGCCTATCTCTAATAAGGTAGAAAACTAGATATCTCTAGTAAAAGTTGCTACTAGAGACGTAAGAAGGGAGAAGGTTACGCTGCTAACTAGGTTATTAGTAAGAATACTAGAGTAGTAGCGAGTGTAAAGAAACTAAGACTACTATTACTAATAGTTAAGGACGTTAATAAGGAGCCTAAGCTATAACTAGGCCCTAAACTAGCTCCTACCTAAGATAATAGTACTCTAAAGCTTTTACCTAACTAGAGTTATAAATAAGATAAGAATTTTAAATAATATATATAAGAGAAGAAAGAGTAGGCCCTTTTAGATAGAATTAAAGAGCTAGAAAGTATACTAACTAAATAATAGATATAGATCTTAGTAGCTGCAGCTATAGCTATCTATAGAGATAAGTATTAGCTAGCTATAGGTTATTAGTTAGTTTTTAAAGGATCTATCTCTATATCTTACTCTCCTAAATCTATTATTAAAATTATAGGTAATACTAGCTATAGTTTACTATTTATTAACTCCTTCTACGTTAGCGTATACTACTATAATCTTATACCTCTTACTAAACCTACTATAGTTAAATTAGCTAATAGGTCCTAAGTAAGCTAAATTACTTATACTGTAAATGTTACTATCTATTTTAATAGATATACTAAATAAATTCTAGTGTACGTTATAAAGCTCTTTAGCGTATAAGTTATCCTAGGAACTCTTTAGTTCTAGAAGTATTAGCTGCAGATTAACTAGGACTCTATATTACTTATCTTTAATTTAGAATACTGCGTTTCTTATTATCTATACTACAGCATTTCTAGAATAGCCTAAAGCAGCTAATATTAGAAACGTAACTACTCTATTAAGAAGGAACCTATACGCACTTATAAAGGTATCTAGGTAGCTATAGTTTCTAGGAAGGTCGCATATAAGTCTACTATAGATCCTAATACTTAGATTACTATATTTATAAAGGAAGACATTAATATGCTTACTAAAAGTAATAAAGAAATTAAGTTAATTATCTTTATAAAGATTTTTAGGGCTAAGGTCTTTAAGGATAACTTCTTACGCTTCTAGGAGAAGCTAGAGCAATTACTAATAACTTAAGAAGAGATAATTAACCTATTACCTCTAGTACTACATAAGCTATACTAAACGTTTAATCCTTAAGAGGTAGAGAAGCTACTACTATATTAAGATAGAGACTACTATATTAATTAGATCTCTAGCATAAAGGTAGTTATGTAATAACTAAGAGGTATAAGTTATAAAGAGGCCTACGTAATTAAGCTATATATTAATAATATACTAGTAAAAGAGTAGATTAAGAAGAGCATATTAGAATAGGCAGCGCTACTACTTATAGTCTATAAACCTAGTAGAGGTATCCGTATATATATTAACTATAGAGGACTTAATATAGTAATAACGAAAAATAGGAATATACCTTCCTTAATTAAGGAGATGCTAAGTAAGCTCTTATAGGTATAATAGTTCTCTAAGGTTAATATTATTACTATATTTAATAAGATCTATATTTAAGATAATAATAAGTATATATTAGCCTTTATAACAGCTTATAGACTCTTTTAGTATATAGTACTACTATTTAGTATATATAATACGCTAGGCACCTTCTAAGCCTATATTAATAACGTCTTTTAGAAATACTTAGACGTATACTATATAGCTTACCTTAATAACGTCCTTATCTTTAGTAAGATAGAAGAAGAATATAATAAGCACTTATACTAAGTAGTTAAGCAACTTAGTAAAGCTAGGCTCTACTTAGATATTAGTAAGTATAAGTTTAAGATATAATACGTTAAATTCCTAGGGCTTATTATTACCCCTAATAGTATTAAGATAGATCTAGAAAAGATCTGCGCTATCTAAGAATAGAAAGCGCTATAGATAGTTAAGGACGTATAATCCTTCTTAGGCTTTACTAATTTTTATAGATAGTTTATCCTAGGGTTCTTAGAGATCGCTAAACTGCTTATAGCACTTACTTATAAGGAACTAGGTAAGAATAAGTTTCTACTAGATAATAATAGCCCTAAGCTCCGCGCTTTCAAACGCTTAAAAGAGGCCTTTACCTATAGGCCTATACTAGCTTACTTTAACCTAGACCTACCTTATATTATTAAATTAGACGCTTCTAACTAGGTATATACTATAGTACTATTATAAACCTAAAGCGATAGCACTCTATAACCTATTATATTTATATTAAAGAAAATAACACTTATAGAGTATAACTACAAGATCTATAATAAAGAACTACTAGTAATAGTTTAAGCGTTTAAAGAGTAGAGACCTAAGCTAGCTAGTACCTCTTTATCTATTAAAGTCCTTACTAATTATAAAGAACTGTAATAGTTTACTATAAAGTAAGACCTTAATTAATAATAAATCTACTAGGCTAAGTTTCTCTCTAAATTTAATTTCTACATTAAGTACTATCTTAGTAAGTAGAGCGAGAAACCTAATAGCTTAATATAACGACCTAGAGACTTACTAGTTAACACTAAGGATAATTAAATTACGAACTAGCGTTGCGCACTACTATAACTAGAGTAAATTATAAGTAAGACCTATACGCGTAAGGCACATAACAGTAGTAGCTATAAAGTAATCTAACTTACTTCTATATATCTTAATAAAGACGTATACTCTATTAATAAGTTAGCGCGTATAATATATAGCCTAGCTAAAAGAATAATATAAGCTATCCTACTAGCTGCTAGATACATTACCTTAGCTAAACTAGATCCTTATAATAACCTTAAAGGAGCTAATAAGATAATAGTAGATAACGTTATCGCTATACTATACCCTAGTAATAACTAGCTAAAACAGCTTATAGAAGCTAAAACTAATAATAATTACTATATACCCTAGTAGCTAATCTAGGATAGCTTATAAGTTAAAATAGAAGACCTAATAGTATATAATAGATAACTATTTATTACTAAAGAACAGCTCTATATACTATTTAGCGAAAAGCTCTATACCTAAATTATTAAATAGATCTATAACGCCCCTATAGGCAGTTATAGAGGTAGAGTAGTAATATATTAATAGGTAGCCTAGTAGTACTACTAGTAAGGTCTTACTAACACTATCTCTAGATTTATTAATAATTATCCTACTTACTAACGTATAAAGCTATCCTACGCTACTAAGCATAGTCTCTTATATCTACTACTAATTCTAGAACGATATTAGGAAGATATCTCTATTAATTTTATTACTCTACTACCCCTATTAACCTAGTACAGTAGGACTTACTAATATATTATAGTAGTAGTAGACTAACTATCTAAGAAACGTAAGTTTATACTAATAGAGAACCTAGAGGTAGCTATAGTAGTTAATACCTTTATTAAATATATCTAGAGAGAGGAAGAGTACCTAAGGACTATTATCTTAGACTAGGGATAGTAATTTATATTATATTTCTAGAGACAACTAAGCGTATAGATAGGGACTAAGCTAAAGCTATTAACGTCCTATTACTTAGAGTTAGATAGTTAAACTAAAATTACTAACGCTAGCCTTAAATAATACCTCTAAGCCTATATTAATTATTTATAGGATAACTAGATATAGCTCCTACTACTAGTAGAGTTTAAAGCTAACTCTAAGGTATTATTAGTAACTAGAGTTTCTCTATTCTATGCTACTAAAGGCTATAAACCTTAAACTAGCCTTAAACCTCTATACACTCTATCTACTTAACTTCGCCTAATAATAATCTAGCGTAAATAAACCTATTACATAGATAACTTTACGTAACGCCTCTATAAGCTACGTTAATACTTATAAGAGGAGCTTACTTAGACATAAGAAAAGATACGTAAATTTACTAATAATAATTAATTACTAGTACTGCAGTTTCGTAAGGATAACTAAGTTATACTTAACGCCTATAATATCTATATAGAGTAACTAGTTAAATTACTTAACTATAAGAACCTTAGGCTATACTAGATCTCCTAAGTTATTAATAGTAACATAGCCTACGAGCTTAACCTTCTACTATAACTAAAGAAGATCTTCTCTATATTCTACCTATAGTTACTACACGTATATAATAATAACCTACTACCTAGATAGCTCTATAATAATAACCTACCTTAAATTATTTACCTTAACAATAATAGCGCAGAATACTATAAGATTGTTTAAGTATTAGATTCCTATATACGCTCTAACACGACTAATCTATATATAGGGCGTAAAGGTCTCTTAGTATATAAAATAGAATAGAAAAGTAATAATTAATTATAATTATAGTAGCTATATTATAATCTATAAGGTAGTAAGGATACTATAAGAGACTTCTATACCTATTACCTTAGCTAGCTAGGACCTTATACTATATTTAATAACTACGATAATAAGGGTTAGCTACTAGTTATCTATACTATAGGACTTATATAGGATAGAGCTAAGGAGTAGACTTTTAGGAGGATAGCTAGTTATCTATAAAGCCTAGACGTAAAGCTTCTATAGCTCTCTAGATTAGCGTACGTCTCTACTACTATAAGTTACTACCTCTTACTTTACCCTAGCTAAGTAGATAATTATTAAACTAAATAGGTAAGTCCTAAGGTACTCTAACTAGTGTAAGTAGGGTAATAGCAGTAAGAAGGGCGCTGTAATAGATAAGAGGTAAGTAGTAAAGGTAGTAGTTTATACTCCTTTACCTTTATAATATAGAATTTTATTTATACGCCTTATAGGAGTATAAGGCTTATTTAATAGGAGGATATATAAGAGTTAGGACAGAGATCTATAGCTAGCGTAGCGCTAGTAAGTTAGCGCCTTAGCTAGCGTCTCTTAGTACCCCTATAGAGGTTATTCTTATAAGGGCTCTCTATACCTATCGCCTCTACGTCTTAGATTTTTATTAATTTAACTAAGTTACTATTTAAGGCTCTAAACTGTAATAATTATAACTTAGATACCTAGGTTAGTAGTAAAGTAGACCTAAAGTAAATACTTATACTATAGTATATAGTTCTTATAGAGGAACTAGTAGCTAATAAATATATATATAATAACTTATACTAAGTAAAGAATAAAAGTAAAGTATATACTATAAAAATAGCTTAGTTACTTTTAGAGAAGTATTTAAGTACTAGATTACTTTTCTAGATCTATAATAAGAAGAGTATAGTATAAAAAAGATAGATAAAGAGGCTTAGTAGTAGTTTATATACCTTATAGAAAAGGGCTATAAAGTAGAATAGTAGCTCCTACCTTATATACTAGTTACTACTACTTTATATACTAGTTACTACTACTTTATATACTAGTTATATAGTAGAGAAATATAGAGATAGTTAGCTAAAGAGTAATTAGAAGGCTAAGGAGGTAGTTAAGATAGGTAGAATAGATCTAAAGAGGGATTAGACGCTTAGAGAGCGTAAATAACTAATAATACACCTAATAATAATATAACTATATTTATATTAATACCTAATAGGTATTTAGAGGTAATAAACGCTCTACTATAGTTACTCTTACTTTATATACTAGTTACTCTTTCTTATATAATTACTCTAGTAACTAGTATACTAAGTATCTTTATATATACTAGTAGTTATATATAAATACTCTTTAGGCCTTCTTAACTATCTTTCTTTTACTTTACTTTACTTATCTTCTACTAGGGCTTACTTTAGTAGTATAGCTTATAAGTAGCTATTATAGATAGCTACTTAAAAAGCCTATTACTTAGTACTTACTCTAGTAGTATAGCTTATAAGTAGCTATTATAGATAGCTACTTAAAGAGCCTATTACCTAGCGCTTACTCTAGTAGTATAGCTTATAAGTAGCTACTATAGCGTAGTAGATAGCTACTTAAAGAGCTTATTACTTAATAGTAGTTATAGTTATAGAGAGTAGAAAGTAACTCTTTCTCTATAAAAAGTTAGAGGATATAAGTAGCTAAGGGTTAAAGTACTAGCTCTCTCTCCTTCTTTATAAAATCTCTTCTTTAACCTTACTAAGTAAGTCTTAAGCTAAGTAAAATAAGCCTTTAAAGCCCTCTACTTAGTAAGGTATAGCTAAATACTTTTATAGCCTTAATAGTAGCTTATTTACTAGATAAATAGGCTACTATAGAAGTATATATTCTATAACTACTCTTAATATCTAACTAGACCTAAGCTATTAAAGGTAGTAAGTTCTAAGAGGACTCTACTAAGTATATAATACTACTTAAATAAAAACTTATTACTTATAGTAGTATATATAGTAGATATATCTTACTAAAGTAGAGTAATATAGCTTAAAGAATATATAGCTATACTTACTATATTAGAACTACTAGTAACTATTATAAACTCCTATAACGTCTTAAGCTAATTAAATATACTAAATATAGTTATATTTACTATTTCTAATATTATATAAACTCTTATAGGCTTCTCTACTAATAGTAAGAGTATATAAATAGATAAGTAATAAAGCTACTATATAAAGTTAATTACCTCTATATTATATATATAGATAAGTAAGTAACTAAGATTAATATTATTAATATTAATAAATCCTTTATCCTTTAAGAAGATATCTATAAATACCTCTATATCTATAAAGCTATCTTTATTATAATTATATATAGAAACTCTAGTAGGTAAAGTAATACTCTAGTAGATAATATATAAATAATTAAACTAAATAACCTTATTCTTAAAGGTATCTATACTTTTCTAGATAATATTAGAAGAGTTAAATATATAAGATATAGTAAAAAGAGAAGTAGAAGTAAGTTATAAGATAATATTATTTCTTAAAAATAGCTACTACGCTAATATAAATATATCTTATATTATAGCTACTATTATATACCTACTTAATATATCTTCTTTATATAATAAGTCTAGCTTATTATAGAAGTACTATACCTAAGTATTATAAAGAGCTATCTATATAAAGATAAGCCTAATATTATAGGTAGAGTTCTTCTAATTATATAGATTATTCTTATAGCTATAGTTAAAATACTTAAGAGTAAAGTTAATAGGCTTAAACGTATTTAGATATCCTATCTAGTTAACTAGCCTAAATATAAGTATTAATTACTAGAGCTCTAGCGCGTTAATATATAATAGGTTCTAATAGTAATATAATATCTCTTATATATAGTTATACTAAGTAGTACTATAAAATAATATAATAAGTAAGTTTACTATATACTATAATATACTAATATTACTATACTTAACTACGCATTTAATAACTAGGAAAATCTCTACTTTTTATAGTAAATAATATATAGTCTAGAAGTTAATATCTATATCTAGATTAGTCTAAGTATCTTAAGTAAAAGCTATATAACGTATATCTTTAATAGCGTAGTTAAACTTCTTAGGTAAGAGAACTAATAAAATTACTTTTATTTTATCTAACTACTTATAAGTAATAGCTCTAACCTCTAGATGTCCTTATAATTAAAGAGTAGTATAGAAAAGTATAGTAATACGTAATATAAAACTCTAAGTAATAACTAGCTTTATAAAGTAATACTTATTATTCTTATATATAATTACTATATATCTTTACTTTATTACGTTTCTAGAGATTATATATATTTATTACTACGTAAAAATAAGAGGCTTAAAGTATATATAAATAATAGTATTAAGTAGGTTTATCTAGGTATAAAACTACCTAAGTATATATATTATCTAAGCTCTTTAATTATATATACGCTTTACCTACTACTACTTACTTTATATAGTATATAGATACTTATAAGTAAGCTAGTTACTATATATAAAAAATAGTTAATATAAAAAGTTATTAGGCTATTAGTAATCTATAGCTAATTTAAGGCCTAGCTAAAATAAATAGATATTATTATATACTAAGTAAGTACTATTAATAGTGCCCTTATTAGTAGTAATACTAGTAAACTACTAGTAATTAGTCTTATATACTATTAATATTTTAAGTATAAAGAAATCTAGATAAGCTAATACTTTATTACTAAAGAATATATAAGAGATAGCCTTAAGGTATAAGTACTATATAGTATCTATAATAAGACTATATATTACCTAGATACTAACTCTATTATTATTAATAATACTAAGACTAGTAATAATATTATCTAGCTATAAAAGAATACTAAGATTATATATATCTTATATAAGACTACCTTCTAGTATATCTTTATATACTCTTAGTATTATATTAGTAAATAAATACTAAATAGTAGTATAACTTACTTACTTATTATAGCACCTATCTATAAAATTAATATTATTATATATAATAATAGTCTAGTTATTATACTAGTAGCTCTTTAACTACTCTTATATATAATAGTTAGTTAATAGTACTACTAGTAATATATAAATAGATATATAGTAGTATATAAAAGCTTATAGAAGTTTATATAACTTTATAAGAGTTTATAAAAGTTTATAAGAGTTTTAAAGACTTCTTAAAAAGATAAGGATATAAATATAAGTATTACTAGTACTATAGAAAAGGAATATAGTAATACTAAATAAGTATTAATCTACCTACTATACTTATTAACTATAGTATTAATATTAAGTAGAAGACTATACGTACCTTTACGTATATAGATATCTTATTAAATAACTTATTAGATATCTTATAACTATAATAGAAGCTAAAACTACTTAGTATTTTATAGATATAGTAACTTATACTATAACTTTATATATATAACTCTATATATTTAGTAAATATACTTAAGTAGTCTCTCCTTTAGGTAAAAGCTACTATACCTATAACTATAAATATTTATATATAGGCATAATCCTATTTACTATATACTCTATATAACGCCTACTTATAGCACTTATTAATAAGTATATACTTTAGGAAGCTATACTAAGATAGTACTTCTTTTTAAAGTATAGCTATAATAGCTATATAGTCTAATATATTAAATAATATTAATATATTAAATTAGCTAAAAGGTATAACGCTTTATAATATAAAGCTATTAACTTTAGTAATATACTACTCTATTTCTATCTACTAATAAACTATTTTATATTAGCTTAACTTATACTATACCTATTTAAGAGCTTTCTATTAGTTCTTTTAAAAGTTATAATATAGGTTAAAGAAGTAGATATTTTATATACCTTTATACTTAGCCTACGCCTATATAAAGCTTTTAAAGCTCTAGTTTATACTTTAAAAAGTAGTAGCTATTATCTTAAGTTACTAACGTTAAGATAGCTACTTAGGCCTATACTTATAGATAACGCTTTATATTAAGAGCTCTTTAGCGTTATCTTTAGACTTAGAGCTAGTATTACTTTTACTAATAGTTTTATTATTACTACTAGTAAAATTAACTAGACTTTAAAAGTAGTAGCTAAAAGTATTTAGTAGTAAAAGAGATATATTATTATTACTAATATAGGGCATATATAACTATAATAGCGTATTAGATAGTAAGCTAGAGTAAGAATATTAACGTATTAATAAGAAGTATATAGTATATAATAATATTATAAGTATAGTTAATTTAGATAATTTTAAATAGTACGCTTTATTTAGTACTAGTTTTATATTATATTAATAAAGTATAAGTAGAAAAGTATATAATAGGAAGTAAGTAGTTTTACTTTTAGAAGCTTAAATAACTTTCTTTCTAACTTAGCTTAGATATCCTTAAATACTCTAATAAGTATTTCTCTTCTTACTCTTTTATTAGTCTAGAAGTTTATAGAACTTTATATAAGTTCTTAAATAAGACTAGTACTATATTTATTAATTAAGAAAGTTATAAGAGTTTCTTAGCACTACGCTAGTAGTAGTAAAGGCCTAAAAGAAAGAGTTAAATACTTAGTAGAGTATCTAATAAATAAGATAAAACGTTAGTAGGATAAGGATAAGGATAGAGCTTATAAGGGCGCGATGTAGAAAAGCTTCTAAAGTCGCTTTCATGCGACTACTCTATGCTGCGTAGAAATAAAGAGCTAATTATAGCAATAATAGGTATACTCCAAAGTTCAACAGATCTTGCACAGCAGAGAAAATCAACTCGTACAATCAGGTGTTTAGAGAAAGACTGGACTGGACGAGCGCGAAAGTGGGCCACTACGCTCAAAGAGGCAAGGTCAGAAACGCGACCCTCGATATTTTGCAACGCGAATGCTACCATTAGCCAGGGCCTCACAATTTGACTACATCCTCTACCAAGTCAACCTCCCATGCCGGCGCCCCTCCAATCCCAAAAGCGACATGCGGTGTTGTCCACGTAACATGCACCTTCGACATCA
>Ga0210040_10006394_pt1 | contig 14691 bp, 3 predicted proteins | sample CryGeyCG12114_NA_FD_185462 | JGI IMG/M metagenome (GOLD analysis project Ga0210040, IMG submission 185462) | Groundwater microbial communities from aquifer - Crystal Geyser CG19_WC_8/21/14_NA (SPAdes) (version 2) | ecosystem: Environmental > Aquatic > Deep subsurface > Groundwater | place: USA... | reverse complement strand
AGTCTACACCCGCGCTCAAAATAAAATTCTATTCCATCCTTTGATACTACCGATTTAAGTCAATTTCATCAGTTTACTAAAAAAACAATGTAAAACTATCTGGAAAGTGTGGCATAATATACTACCTCGTGTTCATATGAAAAGTTGATTGGATTATTTTCATTTATTTGGTTTCTTCAATTCAATACACTAGCTCTAGCAGATATCTTACTTGAAAGGGTTGATTCCCCAGACATATAAAAAATTCTCTATCTACTCCACTTGTTTGCAACTAACTAACTAACTAACTAACTACATGTCCTGCTCGCGCAAAGAGGGGAGAAAGCTACTGAGAAAAGACAAAGTGTTTGTGTCCTACACAATTACATGAAGAATGAGAACGGGATCAATTGCCTGCCTGTCAGTTCCCTGCTAATACACTTTTGGGAACGTAACTAACTAACTGAAGCATATTGTGGCTCACAAATGAAAATGCCACCAATGCTCTCCTTGTAGAATTCCAGGCCGATCAAGCAATCGTTGCTCCATTAGGATCGTAAAGTTAGTTAGTTAGTTAGTTAGTTACAGTAACAAATACTTAGGAAAAACGCAGGAGATTTTTCCCACAGGCATTCCTTACACACAAATCCACCCTGCACAGTATATACATAAATGTTTTCTGTGTTTGGTGACTGTTTAGAATAATTATTTTTCACTTTTTGAGAAGGTGAATAAATAAACGTGTATGCATATACATATAGCATTTGATGGACAGTAGAATGAACCTAGTGATTTTTTTCAGTTCATATGCACCTATGAAGACAGGTGTCAAATTCTCGAGACTGGTTGTTTGGTGGCGTTTAACTATACCAAAAAAACGGTCCCATTGGTGTGAGAACGGGGCAAAAGTTCAAAAACAAGTCACAACAGCTATGGACGAATCATGATAATAATGCTGATGAAAAGTTACGCTGTACATGGTAAATACATACACACACACAAAGATTACATATGGAAAAAGGTTGACTTGTTTAGCATAACACGAGTAAAAAATGGAGCCCTATATCATGATAAAGCACACTTGACATTTGATCCATTCCAAATGTCATGTCATGTCAAGAGAAACAAAAGTCCAGCACCACCACCCCGTCTAAACATGATTGAGAAATGCCATGGTAGACTGAGGATGGCATAGCGGACGGAAATTGAAAAGCATATTTTGTTCTGTCTGTGATTCCATGTAACTTGTTAGTTGGGAACTCCATTTTTCCCCATTATTACAATCAGTCAGTCAGTCAACAGTCCAAGTGTAGAGAAAAAAATTGTCCATGTGCCATGATACAGTATTATTTGAAGGAAAACCAAGTGTGAGGTGTCCTTCTGACATTTTTGGCGTGACGGACGTTCGTCCAAAAAGGCGTGTTGTATGGATTTTATTCCAAATCCACATATGGTGCTGTTCATACGAAATTCAATACTATGGGTGATATGGTGGACGTTAGTCATTTTCCCGTGTCCATCTATAGTTGAGTTAGTTACACTTACTATACATGTATATTTCCACTTGTCCAACTTTACTTGTACAATCCAACTAGTTCGTGGTCGTGGTCGCATGAAAAATTCGTAGAAAAATAAGCTTTTCCTTTTGCACGTGCATTTACTAACTAACCATCTCGAATAAGACCCATGCTTGCCCTGAGAAACAATATAAAAGCCTCACGCACCTTATAAGCGCAAAATTATTGGATTCCTTAACAATTCCGACATATCCTTCACATCATGCTGATACTTGCCTGCTCATATATTAAAAAATCGTCCTCTTATGTCATTATTAGTTAGTTAGTCAGTTACAAAAGACGATAATTGCTCAACGCATGGACAATCCCAATAAGTCATGTTGATTAAATACGCTAGCACAACTAACTAACTCATGTGCAAATCTTATTAACTGCGTGCACTCCATGACCTTCAAAAAGTAGTCTTCCTGCCTGACTGACTAAAGCAAATAGTTTAGCTCTAGTTGCTCATAAGACCGTCTTATAAGCCAATTCTCACTTGATCACATGATAAATGATACGCACGACAAATCCTGCATACAACTAACTACAAAACACACAAACTAAACGCGACATTCACATCACAGCGCTAAAGTGAGACCCCAAAAATAACCATGAAATCGTGGCCACGAATAAAACTAGGCAAAAATTATGCATTGCCCTTATGTGTAAATTATACACATACTAGGACATTCTATTCATGCATGCATAATGAATGCGATGCTTGCTTACCTGACTGCCTATAGAGACCCTAATGGTTCCATATATCCACGACTTGTGGACTATAATGACTTTAAAAGGGTTATCACATTATTATCATGATTGTATAAACTAACTAACCAACTATAGGGAGGTGATAAAGTCACAAGAGTTTATCAAGTCCGCCCACATTCACAAGTGGAAACCAATGGATGACGCAAAAGTGAATAGACCATTAATTCAAATGCTATAAACACCCAAATGACACTTTTTACAGGGGACGACATACAAAAGTCTATGTACTAACTAACTAACTAACAAGGCATTGTATTGTCAAGAACGACTAAACGAGTTCTCTGTATGGAGCAACACGCAGACTTTGAATTTTTTAAGGCAATAGGGGAGGATCAGTATATATGAACCCAGAAGGGTAAAAAAATCCAGTCTCGTCGTGTCACGATCATCACCACATAAAAGAGTCGTGTGGTGTGCTCTCAATATAATCAATTGGATTTGATGTCATATCGTGACATGACCAAATGGTAAGTAAAAAAATTAGGTGTGCTTTGTGTCTATACTTCACATGTGTAGCATTACAATTGGTATATTAGAGAGCAGCAATCTTTAGTTAGTTACTTCTGGTGGATATTATTGTTATGTGAGAGTAGCCATCAGGATTGGAAAAAAGACAGGTTTGCCAGCACGACTGACAGCCCAGCTACTACTTACTTGCTCTTTCAGAAATCATGTAGGAGAATATCTTTTGTTCGATCATCATTTCATGACAAAAAAAGGCAACTCCAGGGTGCAAAAAACTTTTAGGACTCACTACAGTTTTCTATATACCACTGTCGTCCAACAATAACATTTATGCAAAGAAGGCCAGTCAACTCTGTAGCCAAAATTGTGCATACTATAATACTACTGTAGTCTCATCATATGGACGATGATGATATGATTATTATAGTTAGTTAGTTAGTTAGTTAGTATCACCGGTTGGTCACATCAGGTCGTAAAAAATAGAGTAGTTAGTTCCTACATTACCCATTCAATTGACATGACTTGCCATTCTGTCTATTCATAAACATACACATACGAATCATTTTACATGCATTCATGCATGAGCACATGAGAGAGGAAAATTGTGCACGCATTAATGTCTTTTTACGTTCACTGTGACTGTATAAGGTAAAGCACAATAACCGACTTACTTTTCTAAATAACTAACTACATAATACTTGCTTGCAGTTTGTAGTAGTAGTAGACTTTAAATCCTCTTTCTCTGTATTCATGGAAGCCCGGGGTGGTCCAATAAAATTTTGGGCGAGTTGAATACCATATTACAGATGGACTTGTGGTGAAAACTATATTGGGACCACTGTGAGCTCACATGACAAAACACAATCAGCTCATGCTCACTTACACATCCATAACAATTAGACTGGGATTACCATATAAAGTGAATCTTTTAAGAATTTGACATGGTGGTTTCTAAATGATGACCATAGTTAGTTAGTTTGTTGGTGTATAGAGTGAGTAGAATTGATTTTCACATGAGACCAATATAGAATTTTAATATATTTATGCTCTGTACTCCTTTTCAAATGAGTTTGAATAATTGGATGGTGCAAAATTATGAAAAATGGACTTCCGGTCCGTTTCCGCCTGGCAAAATTTGTCTAGCTAGTAACAATAAAATAGTATTTATCTCATCAATTTGAACTAGCCACACTATAACTCATTTAATTTATTAGTTGGTGTGTATTCATCGATCATTTTGAAAGAAAAATGTGAGCATTCTACCAAACTAGTTGTCTAGTTAGTTAGTCGGTTAGCTAACAAACCTTCAAAAAATGTAGACAAAAAAAAACTATTGAAAAGGAAGACAAACACTAACGAGCAGGGAGAAAAAGTACGCTTTGAAACAGAGACTTTTGATAATGAAAATCACTTAATTTGCTCGTGAGATCGCAATGAGTGTTTGTCTTTCAAAGGAAACTAGTTTAACTTGGGACAAAAACAAGTCCTTTTCCACCCAGTTTAAAAAATAAGTTGGGAAAATAACGATGTACAACGGATGTGCCACTAACTCAACTTATGGCCATTTCTTTACCTAACTAACTAACCAACTGAAATGAAATGAGTGATTGTTGTTATGTCATGATTATTATTATTAAAAATTCTTTGTGCCAGTATACTATAGCTGTTCAAAAAAAAAGGCTCGGATACATTTTTCTTTCAAAAAAAGTTACTTTTTCTTGGGAACAACATTCATTACCAGATAAATGTTCGTGACGAGTTCAAGCTGGATAATGAACGTCTATTGGTTATGTCGTGAAGTCCCGTGATAGTTGACATGCAAGATATAATATAACGCTCCTTCACATAGTTATAGTTGAGAATCCAACTACAGGTATATAATATTCTTTCGTTTCTTGGCAGTCCAAATGTCGCAATCTTGATGCCGGACACCCTTACCCTCCTAAAATGGATGCATATACAATCTAAAACGAATATTGCCCGATGAAAGTAATGTAATGAATTTCGCCTATGCATAATGGTAAGAGCTCAAGTCATCTATGGTGAATTACATTGCCGTTATTACACAAAATCATTATTGCTACTGCACGAACAATAAGGCTATTGAATTTTTTTATGACCAACTTGTCTCATAGTTTGACTTGACCGTACAGAAAAATGTTATAGCCAGTGGTTGGTAGCCACTATTCGAAATGAAATGCTCAACTGATGAAAGATAAATATGATGATGTCCATTTTTCAAGACAGTCATTCCTATACACATACATGACTAACTGTGATCACTTTGAAGGTTTGATCGTGAGACTTAAGGCGTGGTCCCCAAATATACAACACAGGCCCCAAGGCTTCTCACGATTTGAGCTTCTTCTTCCAATCACCTACACATTAATAGCTCACGGGAGAATCAAGAAAGGCTAGTCAACGTGGAAAAAGACTACATATATGAAAATAGAGCTTGTCAAACTGTCCATTATTTGTTCAACCGGGTTTCCAACAACTCATTACGGGCTACACTACTACTTTTTATAAACAAATGTCCACTGGCTAAAAAAATATTGGTGCTCATTATATGAAATTTACAGTGAAAACTGTCACGATAAAATTCAATGCTAATAGATGTACAAATGGAAAAAAAACTTACTTCAAGTACAGCACATGCTGGTCTGAATGAAATCATATCATTATTTTTTCAGTTACCAGATACTTACTCTGTTTGACTACAGTTTTGCTCCAGGTCATAAATAAATAAATTTACACTTGACACCATGCAATAAAGTAAGTATACTTGTAACTAACTAACTAACTAACTAAAGACAAATGCAATCTGAGATCATTTTTTTCCCTCAGACAATAGAACCCTTGTCATGTCACCTAATTACGATTCATACGGCTCTCAACTAGTAAATCTTTCTCTGGAGTGGGCGTCTTTTCTTATTCTCGATCCATGGAGGACTATATACATTCCAGATTATAAACTGTTCGTCTACATCACATAATAATAATCTCGCTATAGTTGGTGGAGCGCTCCAGGAAAAGATTTAAATCAGCATGCCGCAACTCTATTTCATGAAGGTAGAACCCGAAAGAGAACCCGGACACCAAAGGGAAGAAAAAAGCAATTGAGTTTTTGTCCATTTTTCATTTCACTTCATTTGCTTGTCTTACAGGGGTAAAAAAAAACTGGGAGGGTAAACGTATGTCAAACCAGAGTAAAATAAAGGGACAGGAGGAGACAAGGGAAAGGAATAGATTCTAAAACTTTCTTCCCTTTCAGCTCGAACAACAATCATTTAATGAGTGGAATACCAAATTCTCACAGTCAAAAGCCAGCCTACCATATTAATGCTTGCACGGAAGATCCACTGCATAGATAACTAGCTCAATATTTAAAAGCACGAGCGACGGGCATGTTATAAATATTTACTTGTTAAACAATCTAGCCAGAAGTCCTTTCATAAGCCATCTAGCTTAGAACACATATTTCACTCACTTGTTTCAAATGCTACTACTAACTAACTAACTAACTATCTATGGTCATTATTGTTATCCACACATGACAATTGGAAGGGAAAAACGCACTTGTTCAACAAAGTGGTAACTTAGCTTCATCGTTAGTTTCCTTCAACTATTGGGCTCCACATAGTTTCGCTAGTAAGCGTGATTTGGACAGGACAATAGGCCATGATTGAGATGAGAGGAACAATGCAATGCAAATCCTAGTTCCAATCACATTCACTCACACTGGCTTCTTATACATGACAACGCCAACAATACCAAAACATTTAGCTATACAAGTCTCGATAGTATCATTCACCACACTGCAAAGTGTACATAGTATTTGGAATGCATGCATTATGTTACATGCATGGATTTGTTAAACTTTTTTTGTCAAAAGTGTTTCACTTTATATGGCGCACTAACTAACAACCTATAAGTAAGTATCTTGAAGGAGGGTCGTCAACATCTTTTTTTAATGTGCTCACAGAAATAACGAATGTAATAATACCAGCTGTATGGGTGCATATAGTACATGTTGGGAGGAAATTATGTACAGGTGTGATCATCATTACAGCATTTCCAATAATGTAATTCAATTCGTGACAGGGGACTATGGCTGCCTTTGGCGAAGGGGGAATGATGCATTGCTTTGTAAGAATTTGTGAACAAAAATCCTCATATGCTATTATCATATGTGAACTGGACAGGAGAATGTAATGAACCCCAGTGAAAAATTGAATGTCCACTAACACAGTGATAGTGAGTGCATGGGGACGGCATGAAGACAAGAAAAAAAATCTTATGCATATGAAATGAGCACCGCCCACAATCTGATTTACTATTTTAAGAGGATGCTTTCAAAACATGAGAGGACCTTTAACTTACACTGCTTTTATTTCCCAGATCTGTTAAAATTGTTTTGTGGCGACCACTGCCTCGCTTGAGGGTTTTGTATCCAGGATATTATAAAGATTGTGGATGTATATGTTCGACGCTGCTACGCAATATATCTAAATTTTACAAATTTTGTACTCATTAAATTTTCCACTCAAAAAAATTCTAGTTGGCATTTTTGTCAAGTTTTACTTAGTTAGTGCAGCGTCCCACCATTATATTACCGGTTGCTTCATTATAGGTAACTAACTACTGTCATTATGGACCCTACTTTAACAATCCACGTTGTGGGTGCAATATTATTACTACTACCCTCATGATGCAATTAGAAAATAAAAAGTGCACCCAACTTATACAAAGGAAAAAAGATACAGCCTTAACAATCTTCTCTTTTCCTTACAAAGTATAGAAATCAACCACCAATTCTGTCCTTTACAAGTACTGGAGCATAAATTTGACCCATGATAACCGATGATTAAAATATAGAGTTTGAAAACCTCCTTTTTTATGGCTCAAAAACCCATGTATTTTCCCATAAATACGGGTCACATTATGAATTGGCAGAACGTGAGGATAAGACACAACAAGATCTTTTAAAGACCATTTATTCAGGCCAAGTAGTATTATTACATTATTTTCCTATTATTTCGTGATGACTGAAAGTATATAGTAGAGCAACCTAGTAACTAACTACTACTGGCAGTATCAACTTTTACTACAAATAGGTAGTAGGTAAGTGCGGTTTTGAATATAGTGAATTCACCATATCCTCTTATATAATGAAAAGAAGGAATATGTTACATTGTTTAGTAGTTTTTGTACAGGCCCAGGTACTAGCTACAACATAAGAAAACTTGTACTATTCATCCATGTGTTTTTTTCCAGGTTACTAGTTGGTGGCACGACATCCATATTTGATACATTCTCTTACTTGGTTATAATAATGTGCTGTGTCTACCACACGTACAAAAAGTATGAATCTCTGCATGACATTTTCTTAACCCCTACTGTGACTTGACTTCATACGATGTTTGTCTCACAGAATCATTTTTCCGTTCTCTATTCCAATTTCATGCAGTTAATTACATGATGCTGGAGGTAGTTCAAAAGTTATTAATTGCATTATTCTTGTTTCTTATTCTCCCTTTATAACCAAGAAAATTACTACCATACTGAGTCTCAAAATACATGTCTTTCCTAACCGGTATTCAACATATAGTATATATCCTTATTTACATGGCTGCCATTCCAGCGCATACCCACATTTCTTTAAAAGTAATGGTCATATGTACAGGGTCGGCATTTCTCACCAAATGATATAACAGCTTTACATAAATTGAAGTTGCTTAAACTCGTGGATTCCCTAGACTATAATATGCTGGAATGACTCTTTTCTCATCATCATAATATGCACGCACCCATCAAAATTTAGTACTGCGCTTTTTCAAAACAGCATTTCCAGGTTTAGCCACATATACTACTCCCAATGGGTACAGTAGTAATAATAATCATTATAATCCTGATTATGATGGTCTTTGCACTAGCATAAAGCTTAAAGTTATTTAGACCGTAAATTCCAAAAGGGGAGGCTGACACTAGAGAGTTAACTATAGGTCATTCTAATTCAATTGATACGTATATCTCAAGGAAAAAATTATGCATGCAGGTCTTAAAGATGTCAACGCAAGAGGTCATAAAAGTGGAATTTACATTTTTTAAACCAATGAATAATATTTTCTTCCTTGTATTTAAACACAGTCATTTTTGCAGACGACAAAATGCCCTGTCAGCATTGTGAAATGAAAAAATTATGATGAGACCAGTACTCATACATAATATAATGGCACCTAACTCTGTGTCTGTGGAGACTCATTGCTGCAGATGGCAATAAAGCGTCTAAAATATCTCCATGATCTTGACGTTACTTAAGAAAATAATGAAGGAAAGAATAACCGTCACAAACTTAATTAGCATAATTGCATACGATCATACAGGGATGTTTGCATCTCATTGGATAATGCTGAATTCGTTGACGATGGCAGCTAACAAACCAAGCTAACAAGTATTGAACACTATGCATAACATAAACATGGGAAAGAAAAGACGTGAGACGATGATGATTAACCAGTCAAAAAGACAAGACAATGGAGAGCATCATTTTGTTGCGAGAAAAATTTATTGGACAAATATGACAAGCTATGCACTAAGAAATTCCTTGAGTTTCGGGCTCCTCTGCCAACGACACTAATGTACTGATAGTCCAGTCAACCCAACCGTAGTACTAACTAACTGCTAACTAAAACCTAAATTGCGCATTTTTCAGCTTTACTTTTGTTTAGTGACTTCTTAGTCACGCAAATCTTGGGACAGATAAAATCTGTTCCCTATACAGATGACAGATACACAGCAAGAAAAACAATCCGGATTTCGCAATTGATCTCCTACCATATCATTAAACTAATGGAGCAAACTAAAAGCTCATTCAAATTTAGAACATAAGCAAGCTATTAAAAACTTGATACTCCTAACTATCTATCTGAACTCTAATGAAGCATTGGCTCCTCATCCATATTAAGATGGCTAACAACGATTAATGTCCAGAAAGAGTCACATATGGCTATGAAAATCCCATGTAATTTCAATGCTAAAGTTAGTTAGTAATACCTACCTGCATTGCTAAATGGTAAAAAATGAGTCAAGTCATCAAGGTGGGCTTGACCAGCATAATACGTAATAATATTCACGGCTACACATTTACATTTGACGGTTGACTAGACTTTTCTTTAAACAGTATAGTGATTGTAATTATCACAAATATTTTGTAGTGCTCATCATAATCACAATGATGATGATCGTCTGATATCTGATGGTGTTGTTTTTGTAGTCACCTCAGTACAAACTATAACTTGCTAACAAACTACATGGTCATATAATGATAATAATAGTCGTCGTTCCTGTTTCATCGTCTACATACTATCACTTTTACCTACAGAATGACTACCTATGTTTGGCATGGACGATCTGAGATACCTAAAAAAACGGAAAACCGGTTTGGCCGGGTTTGGTCGGACCAATTATGACAAGCTCAAGCGACACTCACTCTTTCTCCCATGGAGGAATTTAGAAATGGCCACATTATATTCATAGGTGCACGATATAACCATTCATGATAATGATGAGCACCAAAAAGAATAATAATATGAGGACAAGGAAAGGAAAATAGAGGTCTGCTCCTGCCTTCCAAGATGAGCCAACAGGAATAATAGTCAGCTCTTTTCAGCCCCCTTTTAATTTCCAAAGTAGTCATTTTCCTTTCCAACTCTGCCCATTATTATCATTGAGGGAAGACAGGGAACTGATGAGAATGTGCATCCTTGTGCACCTCATATATATATTTGTATGTGTGTGTATGTAATCATCATACCTTTGTAAAGTTCTTCACACAGGGTGATACTTTGTTTGTTTGACCCTTTGTGGACCGACTCTTGTGTTTTTTATCATCATCCAGAGCCCAACTGGTTGCACTGTGGCACAGCTTGGGTAGGTAGACAAACTTTAATATATGCTAACTAACTAAAAGCATGTAGTCATAATATAATCATGTTATATATCGGCTACTTAAATAGCATTGTGGTGGTGGCTGGAAAAATATAAGTATAATATAATGTAGTGTGTCTATATGTCGTTGTTAACAAAAACATGTAGCACTAACTACAAACTAAACTATAAGGATAAAAAAATTGGATAATACTGAACGAGACTTTGTACGCCCCTTTGGCTTCACATGATTACTATAAATCCAGTTCATCTTTTTCAATAGTCTACACCATTGGGTCATACTCGTCATAGGTCATATAACATGTGTGTAGATCTAGTTATTATTATGGTCATGATTACTACAAAATAGGAAGGACTAATCATTGAATTCAGATTTACGCTCAGATTACTCGGTTGATGATAGACATTGAGCTCATTCAGGATTCATCATGTCATCTCCCATGTGTATTGCACAATGTAATGGAAACGACTGGGAAAACTGGTACAGTATAATAATCTGTGTCTTCCTCTCCCAGTCCCCATATTTTGATGTGAGTTAGCAGCATAATTATTGGTAGTCGGCTTTCAATATGTTAGGTTAGTTAGTTAGTATGTAGCCTGAAAGTAAATTTTCTGTAGTTCTGATTTATTTGACGGCGGATAAAATTCCTTGTTTTTGAGATCCTCCAGTTAGTTTTATTATTAGGTTAATTAATACATAAATAACATGTTTGAATAGGATAAATAGCTCAACTTGGGAAAAGCTTTTTCTATCGCTTTAACAGAAATAGAAATGTATACAAACGAATGGTTCCCAGACCATCTCCCCAACTGACAGAATTATCTTTCAAGTGTATTATTTTTGGCCACTGTCCCTTGTCTCCGCTTTTCTTGTACATAACTTTCTAACTTACTGACTACTACACAGCTCTAATGGAACAGATTGCATTCCTTGAGAATGCCGCTCTCCCTCTCCACTATTCAATCAGTCAGGAAATATGACATCACATAGATAAGGGTAAAATAGGAACGATGCAATTTTCCAAATGAAAACTACAGTAAAAACTAACTTATAACTGATTGCCGTAAAATTATATTTACATGCTTAAAACATTCGTGATTTAAAAATCGGAATCCCGCAGTAAAATTTACTAAACCATGCATTTCTTATTTCCATTCCAAAGTCAGGCTCATTTTTATTCATCTCGAGAATCAACTACTTGTTAATTTGTACCGGATTGCAAGCATTTTGGTTCCCAGATAGAAAATGTGACGTTCTTTTGGACCAACCAACTAAAGTGAAGATATTTTCGAGCCCATTTTGTTTACACGAGGAGTCGGGGTGGTCTCCTTCTGTCTTGTCTCACTTATGGTGTGACTCTTGTGAATGACTACAGTGTTAATGGGTTTGCCAGTCAGAGGAAGCCTACGACAGTTTTCGACTCGGGTCACCCGTTTCTTGTACAGAAAATCTTTCCCTCCACCATACACTGTGTTCTCTTTTTTCTCACTTTATGTGTGGGTGCTTGTTCACTTGAGAAGTTGTGAGTGTCTGTCTTGTCACTTGTAAACTAAACAATCCCATCCTCCTCCTATCCTCTGTGTAGTTAAGTGAGTGAGATATATGTTATGTAATGTAGTGGCCATGCATTCTGTAATAGTTGTCAGCCAGCCTGGTGACAAATGTTCTTTTGAGTAGAAAAACAAAACGTTTTTGTGTGTGTTTTTAAGTAATACCAGAGCAATAGTTTGTGGCCTTTACCAGATGCCTCTATGTAAATGCGTGTGCATACTGTCTCCTCACTTTCCTTATATTCATTCGTTATGGTTATCGAATCAATAATAGTATGTTAAATTTTATAGTCCTATATTACTTCCATGGACAATTTAACGGGTTAATGTGCAATCAAATGCATTTCATATGGCAGTTCAAAAGTCCAATGTCCACCATGTCAGATATTGATGATTTCAGGCAGAGATTTTTAAGATACTTTACTCACAGTTGAATTTTTTAAAGTCTCAATTTTATTTATGTATTTCCTCCAACATTAATTTTGTCAGCCAATGCGTAAAAATTGCAATAATTTTTTCTCGTTAATTTTTCCTTCCATCCTGTAGTCATTATTTGCCGTCCAATGGAGTTGGCACTTGACAGTCAGTCAGTAGTTAACTAAAATAATAGGCAGATGCACAAGAAACAATAATGGGAGAAGTAACCTTTAAAAAATTTGATGACGAGTGACTGAGATATGATTACTACTCACTAAGGATATTATTATTATGGTGTGATGAAACAAGACGATAAAATTATTATTTCACAAGCACCTCCACGCAAATGCTGCTCTGTATATACTACACATATTGGTCACATGTTGGTCACGAAAGTGCTCCTTAACTAGACTACTTTGCAAGGAAACGAACACTATGCTATCATAATCATTATAATCATCTTCACTGCCACCATTTGTTAAAAGAGCAGAACAATACGCATGAGAAAAAATTGCAAGTGTAAGTAAGTGTGGATAGAATAAAAACTCTGCTGGAGTGAAATGACGTGATGGCCGTGGGAATTTTCCACATACTGTCTTTTTTCCAACTGCTTTTATGAATTATTTTCAAAGGTGTCCTGAATATTATCATTATACTGTATAAATATGTGTTTGGTTGGCTAGAAATATATTGCCTTGGACGAACGCAGGTTGTCAGATAAAACCCTTTGCTCTGGTGATCAAAGTGAGCCCAATAAGGAAAAATATGGGCAAAAAATAATCACCGCGATTTAATATCACACTTTTAATATCATTGTGATCTGATAACTAGATCATTGCACAACGTGATCTTGTGAACATTTTTGGGTAAATTTCACCATAAACCGTATGCACGCATATGATAATTTTTCGCAATCATCAATTTACATCCGCTAGTCTTCATAATTGCCTTTTTTATGGCTCCTTGCAGCCTATTTGCGGTTTCACACTTTTACTCTGTTTTTCTAACAGAGATGTCTGCTCCATCTTCATTTCTGTGTCATGCCTGGTCTCCTTTGTTTTTTTTTATACTTTATTGCTTTGGTGAGCAATTTGTAACTAACTAACTAACTAATTAACCTTTGCCTGTCGTTAATGTGGACAGTTTTTAATAGCAACTTGACACGTGGAGACATTACATAGTTGAAAATTTTTCATATTTTCTCTTCAGGCATACAAAATTCTCTGTATATTAATTTTATGTGTAACTAAAACTAATACTATTCCTCATCTTAACAAAATCATATCTCCTATGCATAATACTTATCTATGGCTCCATCAAAGATTGAAAAACATGCAAGTGGTCCATAAATTTGGTCTCATAGGAAAACAAATAATCAAAAGCCATAAAGAATGCCACATCCCATTAAACACACTATTCTCCATGACACAGAAATGTCCATGAGATGGGAGAAAACCCGTGTCGTTAAAATTGTAACCAAATAGCAATGGAAATTAGGGCACAGCTTGTTCAATGCTCTCAATACTCCGTCTAGCTCTGTATTATGTAAATAAATGGTTGATGGTGACATATTGGGGATGACTGGTGACTACACTTACACTATGTATGTATAAACATACCAATGCTGTCACATTACCGACGAGCTTTTTTTTATGTGCGTGGGATATTGACACTACCACATAAAGCAGTTGTAAATGGTATACGTATACGCGTTTTTTTCACTAAATAGATGGGTGGTTTGGTTTAGTGTAGTATGCTTGTATGTAAGTAATACACGATAGATTTAATGATACCCGATGAGTGGGATCGTCTCAAGTTTTCACTGACGACAGATTTTTCCATCTGGTCGTGAGTCAAAAGTTTGTGACTGACTCCAAATAAAAGATGCTTAAAAAACAGATAAAAAACTTACCAGATCCATGATGACGGTAAACGAAAATTGCGCTCAGAATCAATTATTTGGGTTGACTAAATGTTGAAATCCAGGAAAAAGAATGCG
>Ga0210040_10006393_pt1 | contig 14691 bp, 9 predicted proteins | sample CryGeyCG12114_NA_FD_185462 | JGI IMG/M metagenome (GOLD analysis project Ga0210040, IMG submission 185462) | Groundwater microbial communities from aquifer - Crystal Geyser CG19_WC_8/21/14_NA (SPAdes) (version 2) | ecosystem: Environmental > Aquatic > Deep subsurface > Groundwater | place: USA... | reverse complement strand
TTACTACAAATGTTTTGTGCGGAGTTTGCAAAATATAATTTATGAGGACGACCCATTTGTTAAACTTTGTGTGCGCAAGTAATTTTTAGATTCAATCTGGGTTTAGCTTTGAATGAAAGGAATATATAATGTAAGGTAATTATATGAACGATTCTTCTGTGATTGACAAGTTGAGTTCAATCCGAGTAAGTTAAATGCGGAGAAAAGTAACCTCAAAGGACATTTCAAATATTCACAATGAAAATTAGATTGCGGAAACACGCTACCAACTTTCCTTTCAACTTGTTCAAAACTTTTATTCCTTCCATATCATTAGTAACCAAACAAGTATGCGTAGTGAACTGGATTACAGTCGCAAGTTTTTTTTTCAGTTTTACACAAGTCTGATTAATTTGTTTGAAGTAGAAGCAGATATTTACAAGGCATATATATACATACTAACTAACTATATAGTATCACTTGACTGATAGGCAAAAAAAAACAAAGAGTCCACAAAAAACAAACTTATTTACTTTCAACTTTCTCCTTATGTCTACGTAGATAAATGAGTGTAACTTATAACCAGGAACAATGTAGTCGAGTAAAGTATAGTACACTTTTGGGTGCTTATTTACAAGAACGTTATATTGTTGATAAAAATCACAAGATTAGTTAGTTAGTTAGTTAGTTAGCAATGGATGAATGGAGCTTGTGACGTAAAAAAGTTGCCGTCATCTCTCTCCCATATAGAAAAGTGAAATTCCCCACAATGTTTTCGCATACACGCAACGTGTACAAAGACAAATAACAATCTGGTATGACCCGGAACCCTGAAACCACATTTATTTCTGGCTTTTAACTTGACTGCCCACTCTTGTTCTATTACATGCATGCTCCTATTTATATAGCTTTCACTTTACTCATAGGTAGAATCAATCTGTTTGGGATTTCGTTTGGTTTGAGGCACTTCACTGCAGACTTGTAGGAAAATATCCCATTATTGAAGCTATCACACATTGTAATGTGTTGCAACTGTGGCAGAAACTTGTTTATTGCTTTTATGACAAAAACAGGATACACCTGATGGACACAAATAATCACCACGTCAGACTTTGTGTGTTAAGTAACTTTTTGTGAGCACTTCCAATGTTGGCTCATTCTATCTAACCAAAGCTAAGTAAGTAACTGCATGTGCATTACCATCTTGAACACACATTGTTGTCGCAAACGTAGTCAGTCAGTCAGTCAGTCAGCTACTAGCAAGGCTGTGTAAGAAATATCTCCGATAAGTTTTACTTTCTATGAAACAAGTATAAAAAGCACCTTAGCTTGGAAAATTAACCGGATATCCTGAAGCTTAACTTTTTCCTTCCCTCTTTCTCTCTTGTTCTTTATGATGCTCAGTTTGAAAATCTTCTTCTTTTCACCCAAAAAGCTTATCGTAATCTCATTCACGTAGGATTGAAAGGTTTTGCTCCAAGCCATGTAAAACTTGGGTTCACTCACTCGGTTGCTCCTCTTTTGTTAAAAGCAGTATAATTGATTCTGCTCGACATTGTTTATAAGTAAAAGTAAGGAAAGGTATAGAAAATGCTGCACAAGTTTTCTCACGATGGTTATTTTGTCTCTCAAATAATTTGATTCTTAATAAATATATGATAGCTTACTAAACCAGTCAACATTCTGTATATTGCTTGCTTTCACAGAAAATACTCGTTTCCATTCATTGTTATGAACATTAAGTTCGTAGTGCTATTCTCTGTCTAAATTCATTACTGATGTTTGCTCTCAATCTGTGCGCCCAATCCGTCTATTTTCCCAATAAACCAGAACAAAAGTAGCGTTCGTCTCTACAATAATTTATGGTGGTTGGTGTCGACTATAAATTCTTTCCCACCGATCTAAATACATTTGGATCATCTCTCATTCACGAGATTTTGGCTTGTGTGAGAAGAAAGAACTAACGGATCAGATTTCTCGTGCCAATGAATTTTCTGGAGCATTGAATCCTTCCTTCTCGTAAAAAAAGGAATAAAAAAAAGTGAGAGAGTGGATTATTATGTCGACACATGGTTTCTCTTATCTATTTCTCGTGCGGAAAATACTGTATACTATAGTATCTTGGAGTCATTCTATAGTTGTGTATGGTGTTTAGTTAGTTAGTATATGTGAAGTTCCACAGCATTTTCTAGTCCCCATTGTGTGGTCAACTTTTATTTTGAGCTGTTGTGAGTTTGAGAGAGAAAGTCGTGGATTACTCAGGTTGACACTTGCAATGAAAAATGGCTATGGGATTACGTACAAAAGGGAAAGGGAGTGACACTTGCACTTTCCCTTATTTTCACTCATCCCTTGTGCATTCTACACAAACGCGCGGGATATTTTGGATGCTGGGCTTTCTAATGTTTTTCTCTACAGTTTTCGAAATTGAAATATTTCCTGAGCTAAAGAATATAATGCCGGATATTGAGAAAAGCTATCTATGAAAATCTATCTTTGACTACGTCTTTTAATTTGAAAATATTTGCCTGGCGCACAGCTATGAGAAAAAAATTATCTCCAGATCAGTTTTTGAATGTAAAATTTATAAACGTTAGCATTCTGACTGTGTAGAATAGTAAATAAGTCATAAACGCCAGAAAAAATAATGCAAACTGCCATTTAATCCATGTACGTGTAGAAATATTGGTCCGTTCTTATTAAAATTCCTCGTGCCAATTCCTCATTCAATAAAAAAGTCTTCACATTCCACTTTGAAATGAAATATCACGCATTTTTGGATAATAACATTCTCGTTTGCGTCCAGAATAAATGAAAGAAAGGAAGCATATTATAGATTGCGTTTTAACCCACAGAGCACACAATGAGCTAGAATGATGATGATGATGATTATTATTATCATCATGTGGGCTTATATTGCTTTACAGCTAGGGAACAAAAGCAGGTGTTTTCACATCTTCACGCATTCAACAAATACTCGCACACGCATTCCAGTGGAACCCCCAAAAAGACAAACAATTGAAACGCACTGAATGCATGCATGCAAAATAACGGTTATGGTTTTTAAAACTAGTGAAGGTTTCACCATCCAGGAGGATCAGCAAAATCCTTTTCCTTATAGCATTTCCCCAATCCTTTTGTCATGCATTTTTCTTCTCCACAAACAGTGTGAATACTTTTATGTGGAGCATATAATCATGGGAACTAGGAAAAGTTTGAAATGACAACGATGATGATTATCACCACTAAAGAATTCTTTCCATGATCTCCAAATGGTGGAAATAAGTGAATATGTGGGCATGAATATATAGTGAGTAAGTGATATGAGAAAAAAACAGAGCCCGTCTTATTACTTTCTCTTTGGTTCGTGTTTTCAACAACCTGCCCAAAATATTTTCATTTAACCACAAATATGTATTGCTTAACGAGACAACTTGGCAGGAATTTTTCTCTTTTCATACCTGTTGACATTTTACTAACATTCACTCGCTCAAGTCGATGCATACATTCATGTTTGTATGCATGTGATAGACGAATAGCTTAACACACGAATGGATTCTTTCGATATACTATAGACGTAATAATATTAGAGACGATTTTGTCTTTTTTTTCAGCCTTCCAACCCTAACTTACTATCTAATCCATCCATCCTTGTGTATACACATGAATGAATACAAGGTGCATGGATGGTGAAAGGAGAAAGCTGCTTTTTTTGTCTGACGATGATTGATTCTTGTTAGATTTTGTTTGTACAAGTCTTCTCTTCTCCTTGAATGATGAATACTGGATATATAGACAGTGTTTAAATCTCTATTTGGCTTTCAAGGTGTAACTTGATCTCTTGAGTTGAACAAAGTATAGTGTTACTCACTGACTATGAGTGAGTGGTAGGCACTGGCTCAAAGAGTGTAACTAACTAACTATGCATACAGATTTAGTTAGTTAGTTCGTAGATAAAAGGAGTGAGCAATAGATTGTCGGGAAATTAATTAGACATAATAATATCTTGGTTATCATCATGGGAGTGAGACGGGAAGAAGAGAGGGGACAAACAGTTTAGAAAATCCCAAGCACTGTGGTTATATTTCGTGTACACTAGTTAGTTAGTTACACATAGGTAGTTTCCCCCCTGTCGGGTTTACAATGTTGTTCCAACTTTACATCCCAGAAAACGATAATAATGACGAGAGGTGGTCCCAACTTGTGTTTACAGTGGCGAATATTATGGATGATGGAATCTGTTTATTTTGTGGCACAATTGTTGACTTTAGGAGAATGCTATTATCGTAGGGATATCTAGGCGATCAAATTATTGTGGATCGAGCAATCTATTTTAGTTAGTCCAAATCAAAATTCTTAATTGGAACAGTTTGATTTGTATTAGAAGTCTAAGTTGCTTAAATAGGAGCGTACAATAACAGTTTTCAATAATACGACCAGAAAGGATTTCATGCCTTGATTTTTTGCTTTCCAGGTGAAAGGAAACAACGTTCCCATACAGCATTTAACTAGTATATACATGCTATAGTTAGCAAGCTCTTGATTTTGCCTCAAGTTATTGACTGTGCTAAATACGAATTGTGCACTGGAGAACGTACTGCTGTGGATGAGAAGTGTAGATCAACATGGCGTCCGCCGAGGTAAGAAACTTGTCTCCCTTTGTGTTTGTGCTCAATTTAACAATGTGTTTTGCAGTTAAAAACTAACACTTGATATTTGCCTACTCAATATAATATCCTGTAATGTGTTATGTGGCACACTTGATATGAAATAACTTGTGATTCTGTACACGGAGCAACCACACAGTTAACTAATACACATCTCACTCTCCATTTGTTAGTTAGTCAGTATGAATGCTCTGTCTACACTGTGACATGTTTTGAAAATGATACTATGCTTCATGTGTTGTAACTAACTAACACAATTCTTGATCTTTGTGAAAGCTACACAACGGACTCCAGGCTGTACAATATGAAGCTGCATAGTATTTATCATTGCGTCGTGTGCTATACTGCTAGCCGCAAAATTGAGCCTTTATACCAACTGCTATATTACTAACTAACTACCTAACTCATATCCACTAACTTTTAGTTGTGTAGAAAATCCTGGTCTTTTAGGCGTAGTAACGTGGTCAGAGCTGGGATAGTGTTGTTCCCATTGTGCTCCGCTGTATCTTTAGATTATCTAACTTGATACGAAAATAAATCTCATCATTTCCTGTATAGTGAACTGAAGCCAATATGAGATGAGGAACTTTCCTATCAGCTTTGTAATTACTAACTGTAACTGTATAAGACTATAGTGCATAGGGAAGCTTTTGTTGTTCATTTCCCCCATGCGCTGTTTAGTTGGGGAAGAGAAAGTGACCTGAAAAAGTTTCAGTAGGCGATACTCCACATCATAATGTAAGTCATTGCAATGTAATGAACAATAGACGTCGTAAAAATAGACCCAAGAGATAAGGGAAAAAGAAGCGCCTAGGGTCCAATTTTCTATGTGTACCATTTAATCTTGTAGCAAATATTATTAGATAGTAGAAACCACTACCGTAGAACGAACGAACCTTTCATTTTCACCAGTTTGGCATATCTTCGAGCTTGCTAATTGGATTACTCACTATTTAGATGCATAACCATTTATTTTGCATAGGATTGGATATTTCAAGCGCAAAAGTTCATTAAAATCTACATGGTTTTGCATCCAGTAAACTATCAAGTTTCACGTTGATTAGTTCTGTATGTTCATCTTGGAATTTCTCGTTAATTCCCAATTGTAATTAATGTGAGTGAAAATCAATGTTTCCGCCCAGCTCAATTCCAGAAAAAATTTACAATAATTTTTTTCAACGGCATTCTTTATTCTGGTTATCGGTATCAATTATTGCACAATCTAAACGTTCAGGATTCTTGCACTACAGTCTGGCAAGAAAAAAACAATGGTTTTTGAATGTAGTTTGCAAAAGTGCATTTCATTCTACAGCCCTTTGTGTTTCCAAAGTGGTAAACAATGTCTCCTGCAGGCATCCACCGTCCCTAATAGTGATATAGTAGTGGCAGTTTGTAACTCAATTTGTGGCTCTGTTCATGCTCACCATATTAACTATGTTTGCGTTTCCTCTGGTGATTGAAACCTGCTTAATCTTCATTCTCCACCATTCTGGATGGACAGCAATAAGTTGCATGGAAAAAGGAAAAATTTATTTCATTTTCGATTTGCCAATGTATAAACTCATGTAAATAGTAAGACACCATGAATCCTATATGTTCGTGTTTCATGCAAACGCTATTTTTATGAGTCCGTAATGAAAACAGTAAAACTTGGTTCGTGAATCCAATCTTTGTAACTATACAACTAGCTAGTTTTTTTTCGAAAGAAGGCATTCTAATTCCCAGACAAGTATGTGACACAAAACAGTGGTATAATCAACAACTTTATACTTTGTGTATGAAAAGTGAAGAATTGAATAAGCTATAAAAAGTGTGGAGCTGCAGGAACTGAATAAAAAAAGTTTTCCAACTCTATTCACTCTTATACTTTCACATTCCTACCAAGACAGTCTTTTAAACCTATATATTCTTTCTCGCAGTTTAATAAGGAAGCTACCAAGTGAATTACATACTGCCACTATTATTTTGTTGGGACAATGACTACTTTCCCCTGATTCTTTTTGATAGGAACATCAGGCCTTGGTAGACTAAAAATTTTTTTAATGGAGTTAGGTGTATAGCGTTATTTTTTATTTGCACTTCATGCGTTGAAGTAAAGACGAAAGTTGAATCACTTTTTTTTTATCTCTTGTGCAAATAAATCTACTATTTTTTTCATCATGGAAAAGTGATTCATCTTTTTGTGTCATTTAATTGCACTATATTACTTTCAGAACTGGAATCCATTGAGTTGAATAAAAGTAAATTAAAAAATGACATTTATTTTTATCATTCCTTGCAACTGAGTCAGTACAGAACGACACGTATATTAGTGAAAAAGGAGGAATACATTTTTTTTTGTCTGTGACAACATCTTAACTTTTAGAAACCGAGTATTCAGTAGGGCTACATAGTACATAGTGTAATCGTTATGGTTGCATCCATCTCTTTCTTTTGGGTACACAAAATCCAACACAGTGTCTGTCTTTTACGAACACACTAGCATTTGATTGAGAACCCTCCTCGCGTTCAAAGACATGAATGGAATCTTTAAGTCGACTTTTATTTTTCAGGCTGAAGGCCATTTGTGTAAGAAAAAGAATCTGGTGACTTGTCTATCCTTTTCTGTCTAGTATAGCTCTTTGTGCAACACCGAATGAAAAGAAATTTTATTTTTAAAGTGGCTACAGATTTTCATGCATTAAAACTTTTTTTTTTTAACGCATACAATATAAATAAATACAGCATTAAAAATACACTCTTTTCAAACTATCTATCTCCCCAGCATATTATAATTCGTTCATTTATCATTCTAAACCTACACATAAGCTGCACGTCCGCACGTTTTACTACAAATACTCAAAGCATTCCGAAAAAATCTAGTAATAGAAGCCGAAAATAGGCGACCAATAAATTCAAATTATTACAAACAGCCTTACTAATGAATAGTCGAAAACCCAGATTTCCATTTTTCACTACACCCCAAACAAAGCTCACTCGTTAATCGCCTAATGTTTTCTTTGGCCACTAATTCCACTCTCCAGTTTGTTTATTAAGCACACTCAACGGGAATCTTTAATTCATGAGCTCAGTGAGCCCTTGTAATGATTTCAACTTTCCACAGGTAGACAATGATGAAACACATAGCTTATAGTGAAAGCCGCCTGCACTCACCATTGGGGAAGCACAGACAAACAAACATCACATCAACTAACTCTCTTGTCGAGTCATGAATAAGCTAACATGAGAGAGAGTACTGACTGAGAGAGTGTAATTTGCGCTCAACTTTAGCCAAATCAGAGTCACTCACTCACTTCATTATTATGATCCTTTCTCTTTGAATACACAAACACAATTTAGCATAAAAAGGATGAGGGAGATACTATCGTGGCTACCGAAATGTGTGTATGACAACTGGGAAAGCAAACATGAAAATCGTACCAAAGTCAGGGACTATCTACATAACAAGCGTTCATATCTCCACCCATAGTAAATATGCCGATTCTTTTGAATAGTTAGCTATGTATATAGTTAGTTTGTGGCAGAATTTAAAAGGCTACAAGAATAGCAACATGAAGTGAAATGTATATTTTTTTAAAATATCAAAAATTCACACTAAATGACAAAAAACACAATAGAAAGGTGAAAAAAATTCACTCATCACTTCATCATTACATAATTTCACCCTGCACTTTCACTCATATTCGTCTGACGCACAATTCTTTGTGTAGAATTCATAACGTAGCCATTTGTCTTAGGTATTCGGACTGGGACAAGACACCGACAGGATTATCTCACCAAATGGCCTTGCTCCTATGCTTTTGATAAGTTGTCAGAGCCCGCTCAAACTTTCCTATGGCACTAGAGGGAAACAACAGATCTTGTCCAAAGGACCATGTGGATGCTCTACTACAGTAAAGTCAAACGTGAAGGGAGTAGTAGTACGGAAAAGCAACAAAGTAGTAGCTTTAGTGGTAGTTCCAGTAGCCCAGTCCACTCGCAGGCTCCAACAGCAAACCCAGTGCAGCAGCCGTCGAGTCAAGTCCCACTGTCGTTGCCCAACTCGATTTTATGACAGGAAGAGCAGTGCCCCTCAAACCTTGATGATGAACATAGAGACAGTCTCAGAAACACATCTGAACAGCAGCAGCAAACGAGCTGCCCGATGAACATTATTAACGTGGCTCAGTTGCCCCCCGTATCATCATCAAACGGTTCGGGAACGACCAATAACGAGATTGGGGGGCCCGGATCGGGTTGTGGGGGCGGTGGCGCCGGCGGCGCCAGTGGCCTACCATGTAACAACTCGACTGGCACGATTCTTCGGCAGCCACCTCTTCTTCCCGCCACAACCCAGCAGCAGCAACACTCACAGGGCACTCAGGGCATCACTCTGGGCTCCCATTATTTTCGCCCTATACAACATGTACCGTACTCGGCTTCGTCCATCCCACATCGTTCACGTGATGACTTTGACTTGACTTCTGACTCGGATGGCATCTCATCCCCAAATTCTTCTATTATGGGTCCCACTTTGTCCGGTGTGGGCAGGCCCCCATCCCCTCATCATATGAACCCACTTTTTCCCTGCTATACGAATGGGAACCCGCTCATTACCCCAAATGAGTTACCCAACCCTCCAGGTCCGTCCTATTCATGTGTTCTATGATGAGTTCAGTTATAAGGTTACAGGTTTTTAAGCATAGTGACAGGACAGTAGTGAGCTAATATCAGTGAGTATTATATTCCATAGTTGTCAGTTTGAGTAGTTAGTTGTAAGAACACTGCATGATCCTATTCATAGCCTCTAGTTTTGCATAACAGTATAATTAGTTGAATGGAAATTTGGAAAAATTTCGGTAATGTAAAATCAAGGGCAATCAGTAGTTTTTGTAACTTAGAACGGAAACGAGGAGAAAGTTCAATATCGACGTCGACCACCAGATTGAATATTTTGCATGCCACTATTATTGAGTCACTTGAGCACCACTTGCCTGTTGATTGATCGACAATGCACCGAATGCATTGAATGAAAGAAAGTTTTTACCGTCACAATTATGCACAAATAGTTTAATAGTCCATTCTATAGCGTTCTTTCTTAACGAAAAGATTCAAAAGATTCATTCACTTTACTTACTCACTTACTTACTTACTGTCTCTGATGGCTCACTGCATGTTATGGATACTTGAATCCATCCACTTTTGTAGTTGACAGATTTCGCATGCTCATTTGTGCTAGTATCCGTTTTGTGTTCAGTAACTACTCCTTCTACTACTGATGTGGCTCAAGTCCATAATCATGCCATGCGATCGTGTATTCAGGATTCCACGGGATCTACAGTCCAACAGGACAATCAGGAAGTGGCCCTTTGCGGTTCGACGAGTCTTCCTTTATGGGAACATCAGATGCTTGCTCATCCCCGGAAACGGGGAGTCTTCCCCGAAGCGCCAAGCTGACCAAAAGAAAACGACCGCCAAGGCCACCACCAAGGCGGCTCAAGAGTGAGGAGTTTGTTCTTCCTGAAGAGGATAATCGTCGTCATCAGAACTTGTTGGACGATGAAGATGATGATCCGCATCTCCGTCATCTCATTGCCAGGTGATTAATATGCGGCTCATGTCATTTCATATTGTACTTAACTTGAGCACAGGAAGGACACTGAAAGTATCCAGTTTATTGTTTTCCAATCCCGTCTATAGTTTACTTAGTTGGTTAGTTAGAATGTTTAGGTTCCTATGGCCCAGTATATATCATAATACGTCGAAAAAAAGCGAGCAGGGAGGAAGGCAATTCATTTATTTTTATATGACAAAGAAAATAGAGAATTGTTTGCCGGTTGTTTGTTTACCAGAGAAAAGAATATATCTTCTCGTGTGTTTTGTTTTGGTTAGTAGTGCGTAGTACCACGTGGGAAAAAACGTAATGAAAGTATGTGTATAAACAAATAATGAATCCTTGGAGTGCAATGTGTACGAATTGTAGGAGACGTATAGTCTCCATGACGGGAGGCCTATATAGTGTCAATTTATTCAAATTGAAATTACTGTTGAAATGACCATGCTCATTCCCTTTTAGTATTCCCTGGGTGAACATTTAGACTCAGGCAGTGCATATTGCATAAAGGGAGTTGCGCACAGATTTGAATAGTAGTTAGTAACTTGCTGCATTTGAATTGGTAGGACAATCAATATTTAGTCACAATGCAAAATGGGATACGGCTTTTGAAATCTAATAGAAGAATTCAAAATGGAGTTGTTAGTTTGTTAGTGAATCACGGAATAGCCGGATTTGTGAAACCTGTGCACAAATTGCTGACTAAAATTGATTGCATAAACGTGGGAAATAACGTTTCTAATCCAGCTTTTCTTTTTCCCTTCTAATGTAACGAAATGCTTTCAGTGGACGATGTATGGAATATGGGTGAGTTACTTTCCGCTTTGTAGTTATTATTAACTTACGTGATGATACCTAAACACGGGATTCTTAAAAACTAAATTTCCCAATATAGTTATGGTAATATTCCCAATCGCCACTTACACTAACCCTAAAAAAATCCATAATAGCAATCAAATGTGAACATTTATTTTAAACCAAAGTTTTGCTAGTTAGCGTTGGATCGCCCAAACTTCGATTTAAAATAAATTTTCCCATTTGATTGCTATGGACAATTTGTTTTCGTTAAAGTTAGGGTTACAGTTAGTGGACATTGGAATATTATCATTAGTAACTTCCTTTCAAAGCATTCTATTCACAAACGTCAAATCTAAAACCACAAGCTGTGGAACTCTTGACTATGAAAGCTGGCAACTTATTAAATCAGCTTGAACCAACAAAATTCCCTTGCTAGCTTTTCTTTGTATTCTAAAGCTTACATCTCACGTGAAGGCAAAAACTAAAGCTTTTGCTTTATTTAGGTCTTGGCCTCCGGACTCGCCTTCTCCAGGGCCTGGGTACGTAACGTATAAAATTAGTTCTTTCCACCACTGTACATACAACTATTTATTTACTCACTCCCTTCCTTTCTCTCACATGTCCTCACCATGTTATTTTTTTTGTCTTTCATTCTCATCGTGCAGGACCATTTGTCATCCATTCTTTGCCCATCCATAAATAACCACTCATTTTCTCAGTGTCTTATCCCCGTTTCTTTATTCATTAGTTAATCTGCCTTTGCCCTAGATTTGTTTCCCAGAGCCGTATAAGCGCAACTAAGGGACTCAAGTGTAAATTATTTTCAGGCACCACTCTTTGACGATATAGTTTGATCACACCACACCTTCCAATCATTTCCAATGCTATATATATGCAATCAATGATGCCTTGAGTCTTTTAGTTGGTGCAAAAGCTCAGTCAGATAATGGCACCAGTCCAAATGAACTCTATTTAATACTCCTTTCTCCTATGGCATAATATCATTGTATTGTAACTAACTTACAACTATATGGGTATGACTGACTGACTGAGGACTATGGGCTGTACAGATATCAGCAGCAGTTAGCCATGATGCAAATGACAATGGGTAGTCGACTGGAAGAAATGCAAGTTCAGGATCAAAAACTTGACACGGCTATGGCACTCAGCGAAATCCGCACACAACTCCAAGAACTGACCAAATCTGTGGAGTCGTGTCAGAGTGAGGTACATTATATCCAAACATGCATACTTGCAGTATTTTCTGGGCCTATAAAAGGTCTTTCTGTGCATGAGAAAGTATATAACTATATAGATACGGGAATAGTATTTACTTACTACCTGCTATATGCACAGTCAGAGTAGTAGTATGCTGAGTTTTTCTCATTTTTTTTTGTCTTTAGTTGGTTAGTTAGTTAGTATACGTAAAGTAGAATAGAATGTGTCTCCACTCTCCACACCGCACATATAGCCGTTGGTCCATATATTATGGAATCTAAGCTGAATGAAATATGAGCTGATGTCATCACGACATGAATTCTTCAACATGCTCTCGCCTTTCATTCCCAGTGTGTAGATCTTTACGTGTCCCATTTATTCCTTTCACCTTTGACTTTCTGGGAGAAGAAAAATACTGTGCTCACAGTCTTTGTAAGTGTGAAAAGACTGTGCTCTTTATAAAAACATTGTAAGGAAGAATAGCTTTTGGCAGTATGGCTCCCTTTTTCCATTAATTAGTCCATGTAGGATCCTGGCAGTCCTTGTAAAATCCAAACCCACTAAATGAGAAAATTTATTGGTGTGCTACTTGACTTGCCTTTGAAACTAGAGACTCTATGTGTGTGTGGGATATGATACGTGAAATTTTGTACTGGTGCTCAAGTGGAAGCTTTAGTCTCATTTGCGTACTGTGACTTGACAATCCTGTACAACTAACTAACTAACTAACTAACTATACAGCTCCCACCTCCCACACGCTAATGAAAATAGCATTCAAAAGTCCCCCTTCTGGTAGTTTCTTCCCAATTAACGTATACTTTATGAAAGTACGTTAGAATCAGAACTGAAGGCGTGACTGTACGCACTTTCACTAACGAACAAAAGAAACAGATTAGAATTAAATGCGCAGGCAGCTAGAAGTGATGTAGGGCACACAAGTTCCTCCATGGGCACTCAAACTACAAAGTTGGTAAAAAATTGAAGTTACTAACATACTAGTGTTTAACGCGAATTCCTCTCCCAGATCGATATACATAAGCATGAGTTAAAAAAGTGTTTAAGCTAGAGAAATTATATGCACCAACGGAAATTTAGCGTTATGTTACTGGAAAGCCATTGGAAAATGCGTATGCAGAGCTCACGTACCCGAGTACAGTGTTACCTAGAGGAGAAAGTAAAACTTTACTACATGCTGCTTCAAACTAACTAAACCGAAGGCAAATATTTCAGGCAACTTCTGTGGTAGTAAAATATTACAGTGGAGGACACAGATTTGCACGTTATTCTAAGGAAAGCTAAAGTTTTTACTGTTCTTTTGACTAGCGAATGTAAAAGTGCTGTCTCCTTATTCCCATGCTATTCAAATTACCCTTTTCTTTGGTCCCAGCTCTTTTTGCATTCTTTAACTCGTGATGCTCAAACGTGCTTTGAAAATATGCTTCTTGTCTATGTTTTGTACAATTTTGTATTGTGCTTACAGGCAAAAAATGGTCCTCAGCCAGTGTCTCCTACTCTATGTGTAAAAGCATGTGAAAACTAACTAACTAACTAACTAACTGTATGCAACTAACTAATGAAGACACTGGCTCCGTTCTTGAGTTCACACGATGCAATCAGCTCTTGTCAGTATCCTACATGTAAGAAGAAAAATCGTTTAGTTTCTTCTCCCCCATTGTATTCATCTATGCAGAATGGATGGAAATTCGCACATGATTTATTTGCCCGTCAACGTCTAGGTCTATTTAATCGGCATGCAATAAGTAGCATGGTTCCCAAAAAGAGATACATCTAGTATAATATCCTTCCCTGGAGTTATATTCACAAAGTAAGAAAACTGTTGTGCCCGAGTTTGGTGGAAAGTGCGAATGTAATCCTCATGCAATAAAAAGTAGGAAACTCATGGAAAAGGATGACGTCAAGAGTTGGTTACTGCACGTGTGACGTCAAAGAATGTAGACCATGTAGACGGAAAGCTGATTGCCCTTGTCCTCATTCAAGGGAGCAATAATTCTCATGTGTACCATACTACTGTCCATTTCAAAAAAAAAGGCAGTAAATTTGCTCGCTAGGTTACATGGCAATGTTTGTTTGGTGCTAACCGTGCTAACAAAAAGTAAAGTTTTAAATGGTAAAAAAATGAACTGAAAAGTAGAAAATATGAATTTAGTTGGCATAGCATTTTTGGAATTTGTGGTTCGATTTTGAGTATTTGGCCATTTAACCTGGGTCGCCAAATAACACAGGGCAACTGCCATTAATTCTGAAATGGACAGTAGTAAACCATAGACCCCGATGATGATCATACATCATGTTCAATTATGTATACGCATGTAATGTTGCTTTCGTTGTGAGTTGATGAATGGGATGATTATATGGGTTGAATGGCTGAGCGCCCTCCATTCTGAAAAGTCTCTAATGATGAATATTTTTGTGTAC
>Ga0210040_10006391_pt1 | contig 14694 bp, 10 predicted proteins | sample CryGeyCG12114_NA_FD_185462 | JGI IMG/M metagenome (GOLD analysis project Ga0210040, IMG submission 185462) | Groundwater microbial communities from aquifer - Crystal Geyser CG19_WC_8/21/14_NA (SPAdes) (version 2) | ecosystem: Environmental > Aquatic > Deep subsurface > Groundwater | place: USA... | reverse complement strand
CGCCGACCGGGAAGGTCGCCGGCAGCACGGTGCGGGCGACCAGGTCGCTGCCCACGACGAGCAGCGCGCCGAGCAGGCCGGAGGCCAGCAGCGGCGGCCGGGAGCCGCCGGTCAGCCGGACGGCGATCTGCGGGACGACGAGCGCGACGAACTGGATCGGCCCGGCGGCGGACACCGCGAACGCGGCCAGCGCCACGGCGACCACGACGGTGACCGCCTGCGCCAGCGGCACCCGCACGCCCAGCGCCCGGGCGGTCTCGTCGCCGAACTGCAGCGCGGCCAGCACCCGGCTCAGCGCCAGCGCGGCGGGCAGCAGCACGACCAGCGCGAGGGCGAGCGGCAGCGCCTGGTCCCAGCCCCGGGCGTTGAGCGAGCCGGTGATCCAGACGTTGGCGACCGCGGCGTCCCGGATGTCGGTGCGGGTGAGCAGGTACTGGACGACGGCCAGCGCCATCGAGGACAGCGCGATGCCGACCAGCACCAGTCGGTAGCCGTCGACGCCCTGGCGCCAGGCGAGGCCGAACACCAGCAGCGCCATCGCGAAGGCGCCGAGCAGGGCCGCGGCGGGGATGCCGAGACCGCCGAGCAGCCCGCCGGCCGACGTCCCGCCCAGCACGATCACCGCGACCGCGCCCACCGCGGCGCCGCCGGTGACGCCGAGGACGTCCGGGCTGGCCAGCGGGTTGCGGGCGAAGGTCTGGATGAGGGCGCCGGAGATGCCCAGCGCGACGCCGACGAGCACCCCGACGGCGATCCGTGGGGCGCGGAGCTCCCGCACGATGAACCGCTGGGTGTCGTCGCCCAGCCCGACCAGGGCCCGCAGCACCTCCGGCACGCTGATCGGGTAGTCGCCGCGGCCCAGGCTGACCGCCGAGGCGAGCACCAGCACGGCCAGCACGACCAACGGCACGACCAGCTGCCGACGGCGGTAGGGAGCCGAGAAGCCGCCGATCCGCACGGTCCGGCGGGGCCTCGCGTGTGTCGACCCGGCAGTCACAGCGCGACCAGCCTGCGCCGGCGGACCAGGGCGATGAAGAACGGTGCGCCGAGCACGGCGAGCACGATGCCCACCTGCAGCTCTCCGGGCCGGGCGACGATCCGCCCGAGCACGTCGGCGAGCAGCAGGACGACCGCGCCGAGCAGGCCCGCGTAGGGGATCAGCCAGCGGTGGTCGGGGCCGGTGACCGCCCGGGCGACGTGCGGCACGACCAGCCCGACGAAGGCGATCGGCCCGCAGGCGGCGGTCGCGGCGCCGGTGAGCAGCGTGACGGCGACCAGCCCGGTGGCCCGCGCCAGCCAGACCCGCTGGCCCAGGCCGCGGGCGACGTCCTCGCCGAGCCCCAGCAGGTTCAGCGCCGGCGCGTTGACCATCGCGAGCACCAGGCCGAGCACGATGAACGGAGCGACCTGCGCGGCGACGTCGGCGTCCCGGCCGGCGAGCGCGCCGACCACCCAGAAGCGGAAGGCGTCCAGCGCGGTCTGCTCGCGGATGGTGATCGCCTGCACCAGCGCGTAGAGCAGGTAGGTGAGCGCCGAGCCGGCCAGTGCCAGGCTCACCGGGGTGGCGCCGCCGCGGCCGGCGGAACCGATCGCGTAGACCGCGACGCTGGCCAGCAGTGCTCCGGCGAAGGCGAACCAGACATAGCCGGAGGCGGTGTGCACGTCGAGCAGCCAGATGGACAGCACGACCGCCAGCGATGCGCCCGCGGTGACGCCCAGCAGGCCCGGGTCGCCGAGCGGGTTGCGGGTGTGACCCTGCATCAGCGCCCCGGAGACGCCCAGCGCCGTGCCGGCCAGCAGCCCCAGCAGCGTCCGGGGCACCCGCAGCTGGCGGACGATCACCGTCTCGTCGCCGGGGGTGCTGCCGTCGAGCAGTGCGTGCCAGACCGTGCCCAGACCGATCGACCGGGTGCCGACCGCGATGCTCAGCGCGCAGGCCAGCACGGTGAGCGCGATGAGCAGCCAGAGGCCCGCCGCCCGGGAGACGGCACCGGTCAGCAGCCCACCGCGGGGGGTCCGCGTCTCGGGCCGGGTGGCCGTGCGCTGCGCCACGTGCGGCTCCTGAGGACGGCGGCTGGTTAGGCTCACCTTACCTGCGTCGCCATTGTGGCCACACAGGCGGGCTCAGTGCGGGGCGGTCCCGGCGACGACGAGGTCGGCGAGCTCCCGGTAGGCGGCGGCGTCGTCCAGTCCGGTGGCGGCAGTGATCTCCCCGCGGTGGATCGCGGCCATCACGGCGGCCACCGCGGCGCCCACGAACGAGGCCTGCACCGGCCGGATCGTCCCGGCCGCCACGCCCTCGGTGACCAGGTGCTGCACCCGGGCCGCGGCCGAGCGGGTGTTGCGCTCGTAGATCTCCCGGGCCGGCGCGAAGGCGGCGACGTCGGCGAAGAACGCCGGGGAGGCCGGCTGCAGCTGCTCGGCCACGGCCAGCAGGTAGGCGCTGATCCGGTCGCGGTGGTCGGCCGGCCCGGCGGCCCGCGCTTCCACGACGGCGGTGGCCCGCTGGAAGAAGCGCTTCACCACGGCGACGACCAGCTGTTCCTTGCTGGCGGCCAGGCCGTAGAGGGTGCTCTTGGAGCAGTGCAACCGGCGGGCCAGGTCGTCGAGGGTGAAGGCGCCGAAGCCCTCGACCAGCACGAGCGCGACCAGCTCGTCGAGCAGTTCCTCGCGGCGGGCGGCACTGCGGCTGCTCCGGCTGTCCAGCGACGTCATCACCCCTCCTCGCGGTACCGGAGAGTAACAACGACAGGGAGCAGTAGTACTGGGTACAGTCCCTCAGTACTGCAACGAGTCCAGGACGACGTCGTCCCGGCTGCCCGGAGGTGCGCTGTGCCCGTCTCTCGTCTGGTCCCCTCGCAGGAGGCCGCCGACCTGCTCGACCTGACCCGACAGCTGGCCGTGGAGGAGCTCGCGCCCCGGGTCGCCGTCGCCGAGGCCGACGAGGCGTTCCCGCGGGACGTCTTCGCGACCCTGGGTCGGGCCGGGCTGCTCGGGCTGCCCTACGGCGAGGACGTCGGCGGCGGCGGCCAGCCCTACGAGGTCTACCTGCAGGTGCTCGAGGAGCTCGCCGCGGTGTGGGCGAGCGTGGCCGTGGGCGTGAGCGTGCACGGGTTGTCCTGCTTCGGCCTGGCCACCCAGGGGACGCCGGAGCAGCAGCAGCGCTGGCTGCCGGACATGCTCGGCGGTGAGCTGCTCGGCGCCTACTGCCTGTCCGAGCCGCACGCCGGTTCGGACCCCGCGGCGATGCGCACCACCGCCGTCCGGGACGGGGACTCCTACGTGCTCACCGGGGACAAGGCCTGGACGACGCACGGCGGGCAGGCCGACTTCTACAAGGTGATGGCCAGGACCTCCGACGACCGGTCCCGCGGCATCTCCTGCTTCCTGGTGCCTGCGGACAGCGCGGGTCTCACCGCGGACCCGGCCGAGCGGAAGATGGGCCTGACCGGCTCGACCACCGCGACGATGCGCTTCGAGGGCGTGCGGATCGACGCCGACCGCCGGCTGGGCGCCGAGGGGCAGGGGCTGCCGATCGCGCTGGCCGGGCTGGACGCCGGCCGGCTGGGCATCGCCGCCGTCGCGACCGGGCTGGCCCAGGGCGCGCTGGACGACGCGCTGGCCTACGCCCAGGAGCGGGAGACCTTCGGCGTGCCGATCATCGAGCACCAGGGGCTGGCGTTCCTGATCGCGGACATGGCCGCCGCGGTGGAGACGTCACGGGCGATGTACCTGGCCGCGGCCCGGCTCAAGGACGCCGGCCAGCCGTACTCCCAGCAGGCGGCGATCGCCAAGCTGGTGTGCACCGACAACGCGATGAAGGTGACCACCGACGCCGTCCAGGTGCTCGGCGGCTACGGCTACACCCGCGACTTCCCGGTCGAGCGGTACATGCGCGAGGCGAAGGTCATGCAGATCTTCGAGGGGACCAACCAGATCCAGCGTGTGGTGATCAGCCGGGCGCTGGCCCGGGGTGGCACCGGCCGGACGACGGTCGTCGGCGGTGAGCCGGGCTTCGCGCTCGCCCGCTGAGGGGTTGCGGGGTCCTACGCTGCCCGGCATGTGCCGGAACATCCACGTGCTGCACAACCTGGCGCCCGCGACGACGTCGGACGAGGTCCGGGCCGCGGCGCTCCAGTACGTCCGCAAGGTGAGCGGCTCGGCGAAGCCCTCGCAGGCGAACCAGGCGGTGTTCGACCGGGCGGTCGAGGAGATCGCGCACGCGACCGAGCACCTGCTCGCCGACCTGGTCACCGCCGCGCCACCCAAGGACCGCGAGGTGCTCGCCGCCCAGGCCCGCGCCCGCGCCGCCGTCCGCTACTCGCGCTGACGGCCCGGACCCGACCCGTCGAGGGTCGGATCCGGGCCGTCGGTACGGCGCTGCCCGGAGGCTCAGGCGGGCTGCATGGCGCCCAGGACGGCCTGCACGTCGGCGGGGGTCTGGGCCGCCTCGAGCCGGGCGACCTGCTCCCGGTCGACGAAGACCTCGGCGAGCTTGCCGAGCAGCTTCAGGTGGTCGTCGCCGGCACCGGCGATGCCGACCACGAACTTCACCTCGTGGCCGTTCCAGTCGACGCCGCCGGAGTAGCGCACGAACGAGATGGCCGTGTGCCGGATGGCCGGCTTCGCCTCGTTGGTCCCGTGCGGGATGGCCAGCAGGTTGCCCATGTACGTCGAGACGGACGCCTCGCGGTCGTGCATGGCCTGCACGTAGCTCGCGTCGACGGCACCGGCGGCGACCAGAAGCTCACCGGCCTGGGTGATCGCCGCGTCCCGGGTGGTGGCTGACCCGTCGAGGACGATGCTGTCGGCGGCCAGCAGCCCGGCTGCCCCGTCGGAGGTCACGCTCGAGGCCGTGGTCGTACCCGCGGCAGGAGCCCGGTTGGTCTGCTGCAGCAGCTCCACGATCTCGTCGTAGCGCGGGCTGTCCATGAAGTTGGACACCGAGACGTGCCGGGCCGAGCCGGTCTTCTGCTCCGCTCGGGCAGTCAGGTCCTCGTGGGTGACGACGAGGTCGTAGGTGTCGGTCAGGCTCGAGATGGCCTTGTTGACCACCGTGACGTCGTCGAACCCGGCTCCGTGCACCTTCTTGCGCAGCACCGAGGCGCCCATGGCCGACGAGCCCATCCCCGCGTCGCAGGCGAACACGATGGAGTGGATGGGGCCGTTCTGCGCCGCGGTGCCCGAACCGACCAGGGCCGAGGAGATCGACGACTTCTTGCCCTTGCGGGCCTCCATGTCGGCCGTCGCCGCACCCAGGTCGCCGTCGTCGGAGCTCTTGTCGGTCTTGAGCAGGAAGGCGGCGACCAGGAACGAGACGCCGGCGGCCAGGATGACGGAGAGGGTGACGCCGATGAAACTGCTCGGCGGCACCGCCGCCCAGACGGCGATGATCGAACCGGGTGACGCCGGCGAGCGCAGGCCGGAGCCGAAGACGACGTTCGTCGCCACGCCGGTCATGCCGCCGAGGATGACCGCGGCGATCAGCTTGGGCTTCATCAGCACGTAGGGGAAGTAGATCTCGTGGATGCCGCCGATGAACTGGATGAGGATGGCGCCGGGCGCCGAGGCCTTGGCGGCACCCTTGCCGAACAGCGTGAAGGCGAGCAGCAGGCCCAGGCCGGGGCCGGGGTTGGCCTCCAGCAGGAACAGGATCGACTTGCCGGCGTCCTGCGCCTCGGTCGTGCCCAGCGGGGTCAGGATGCCCTGGTTGATCGCGTTGTTCAGGAAGAGGACCTTCGCCGGCTCGATGAAGATCGAGGTCAGCGGGAGCAGGTTGTGGTCGACCAGGGTGTCGACGACGTTGGAGGCCAGCTTGCTGAAGCCATCGACGAACGGCGCGGCGAGGACGTAGCCGATGACCGCCAGGAACCCGCCCCAGATGCCGGCGGAGAAGTTGTTGACCAGCATCTCGAAGCCCGGGCGGATCTTGTGCGACCAGAGGGCGTCGAGCTTCTTCATCGACCACCCGCCCAGCGGCCCCATCACCATGGCGCCGAGGAACATCGGCACGCTGGCCCCGGTGATCGCACCCATCGTGGCGATGGCGCCGACGACGCCGCCCCGGATGTTGTCGTCGTACATCATCCGGCCGCCGGTGTACCCGATGAGCAGCGGCAGCAGGTAGGTGATCATCGGGCCGACGATCCCGGTGCCGTCGGCGCCGGAGCCCCAGGCGCCCAGGTCCTCGACGAAGCCGTAGCCGCCGGTGTAGCCGAGCTTGTCACCGATGAGGGTGATCCAGCCCGTCTCGATGAAGAGCGCGGTGATCAGACCCCAGGCGATGAACGCGCCGATGTTGGGCAGCACCATGTTGGACAGGAAGGTGCCGAAGCGCTGGACGTGCAGCCGGGCACCTCCCTTGCGGGCGGCCGGGTGGGTCGTCGTGGCCATGGAGACCTCTCAGGACTGGATCGGGAACCGGTCGACGTGGGGTCGCGCGGGTCGGGGACGGGGACGGACGACTGGTGTGACTCCAGTCACGGATCTGTGGTTGTCTTTATATCCGGCGGGAACACCGCGGTCAAGACGCACAAACCCACACGATCAGAAACAAGCCCACGCAACCGGATGACCGATGTGGGTTCTACAGTGGCCCCGCACCCGACGCCGGAGCGGCGCGCGGCCCAGCACCCCTCGGAGGACGACATGAAGGCCCTGCGGTTCTACGCTCCTGAGGACGTCCGGCTGGAGGAGGTCCCCGAGCCCGAGTGTGGGCCCGGGGAGGTCAAGCTGAAGGTGAAGAACTGCTCGACCTGTGGGACCGACGTCAAGATCTTCCACAACGGCCACCAGAACCTCTCCCCGCCGCGCACCATCGGCCACGAGATCGCCGGTGAGGTGGTGGAGGTCGGGGCCGACGTCAACGCGACGTACGGCAGCACCTGGGCGCCGGGCGACCGCGCCCAGGTCATCGCGGCGGTGCCGTGCGGGCACTGCCACGAGTGCCGCAAGGGCTGGATGGCCGTCTGCCAGAACCAGACGTCGATCGGCTACCAGTACGACGGCGGCTTCGCCGAGTACATGATCGTGCCGCAGCAGGTGCTCGCGGTGGACGGGCTCAACCGGATCCCGGACAACGTCGGCTACGACGAGGCCTCCGCGGCCGAGCCGTTCGCCTGCGCCATCAACGCCCAGGAGCTGCTGGGCATCGAGGAGGGCGACACGCTCGTCGTCTTCGGGGCCGGGCCGATCGGGTGCATGCACATCCGCATCGCCCGCGGCGTGCACAAGGTCGGCACGGTGATCCTGGTCGACGTCAACGCCGAGCGGCTGAAGATGTCGGCCGACGCCGTGCAGCCCGACGAGGTCATCAACGGCGCTGAGGTCGACGTCGTCGCTCGCGTCCTGGAGCTCACCGGCGGGCGGGGTGCCGACGTCGTCATCACCGCGACGGCGGCCAACGTCACCCAGGAGCAGGCCATCGCGATGGCGGCCCGCAACGGGCGGATCTCGTTCTTCGGTGGCCTGCCGAAGACGAACCCGACCATCACCTGCGACTCCAACGTGGTGCACTACCGGCAGCTGCACATCCACGGCGCGAACGGCTCGGCCCCCGAGCACAACAAGCGGGCGCTGGAGTACATCTCCACCGGGCAGGTGCCGGTGAAGGACCTGATCACCGCGCACATCCCGCTGGAGCGTGTGCTGGACGCCTTCTCCATCGTGCAGAACGGTGAGGCGATCAAGGTCACCGTGGAGCCCTAGACGAGGAAGCGGTAGGCCGTCGTGCCGGGGGCGAGGTGCTCGATCTTCAGCGGGCCGCGCTCGATCCGGGCGAGCAGGGGGGCCAGTCCGTCGGCGCTGCCCAGCTCGATGCCGGTGAGGGCGGCTCCGGTCTCGCGGTTGTCCCGCTTGACGTACTCGAAGAGCACGATGTCGTCGTCCGGGCCGAGGACCTCGTCGAGGAACCGCCGCAGCGCACCGGGCTCCTGGGGGAACTCGACCAGGAAGTAGTGCTTGAGCCCGCGGTGCACCAGTGACCGCTCGACGACCTCGGCGTACCGGCTGACGTCGTTGTTGCCGCCGGACAGCAGGCTGACCACCGTCTGGCCCGGCTCGACGACGACCGCGCCGCCGGCGAGGGCGGCGCTGGCCAGGGCGCCCGCGGGCTCGGCGATGACGCCGTCCACCTGGTACAGGTCGAGCATCTCGGTGCAGACCCGACCCTCCGGGACGGTCACCAGCTCCGCGCCCGAGTCGCGCACGAGCGGGAAGGTCACGTCGCCGGCGCGGCGGACCGCGGCGCCGTCGACGAAGGAGTCGATCCCGGCGAGCTCGACCGGGTGGCCGGCGGCCAGCGCGGCGGCCATGTTCGCCGCGCCGGCCGGCTCCACCCCGACGATCCGGGTGCCGGGAGAGTGCTCGCGCAGCCAGGTGCCGCACCCGGCCAGCAGCCCGCCGCCGCCGACCGGCAGGACGACGACGTCCGGCGCACGGTCCAGCTGGTCGAGCAGCTCGACCGCGACGGTGGCCTGACCGGTGACGGTGGAGAGCGCGTCGAAGGCCGGGACCAGGGTGGCGCCGGTGCTGAGGGCGTGTTCGGCGGCCGCTGTGGCGGCGTCGTCGTAGGTGTCGCCGTGGACGACGAGGTCGATCATGTCCCCGCCGAGCGCGGTGATCCGCTGCCGCTTCTGCCGCGGCGTGGTCCCCGGCACGAACACCCGGCCGCGGACGCCGAGCACCCGGCAGGCGTAGGCGACGCCCTGGCCGTGGTTGCCGGCGCTCGCGGTGACCGCGCCGGCGGCACGGCCGCGCTCGTCGAGCTGGCTGATCGTGTTGTACGCGCCGCGGACCTTGTACGAGCGCCCCACCTGCAGGTCCTCGCGCTTGACCCACACCTCGGCGCCGGTCAGCCCGGACAACCGGGCGTTGCGCTGCAGCGGCGTCCGCTCGGCGACCCCGGCCAGCCGGTCGGCAGCAGCGGCGACCTCGGCGGAGAAGCTGGTGCGCACGTCGGTCACCGGCTCATCCTCCCCCGGCCATGGGCCAGCCCTGGTCAGGGGGACGGGCCGCTAGAACGGGGGCGGGTCGTCGGGCGGCGGGGGTGCGGGCTCGGGTGGTGGCCGGTCGGGTGGTGGGCGGAGCCCGGGTGGTCGGGTGGTGCGGGTGACGCCGGACGGTGTGGTGACGTGCAGCGTGCCGTCGTCGTCGATGGCGAAGTGCCAGCCGGTGGCGAACGTCTTGAGCCGGTGGTGGCTGCGGCACAGGCAGCAGAGGTTGGCGCAGTCGGTGGCGCCGCCGCAGGCGTGGGAGGTGACGTGGTCCAGGTCGGCCCAGCCGACGCGCTGGCCACAGTTCGGGAACCGGCAGCGGCGGTCGCGGGCGGTCGCGAACGCGCGCTGCTTGTCGGTCGGTTCGTAGGCGTCCGTCTCTGGTGGCGGCCCGGCCACCGGGCCCTCCCGCTTGGCCAGGCGGGCCAGCTCGGACGGGGTCAGCGTCGCGAGCAGTTCGCCGTCCGGGCCGGTGATCGCGTAGCTGAGCTGGCCGCCGTCCGGGGCGGTGAGGCCGAGCGCGCCGACCCGGGCGAGCAGCTCGCGCAGGTGGGCGGCGGTGACCGGCAGCCCGTTCACCTCACCTGGGGTGACGTCGCCCTCGAGCGCCCCCAGGGACGCCATGACGGTCAGGTTCGCGACGACCGGGGGCAGGCCGTGGTCCGCGGGCCGCCGGATCAGCAGCGAGAGCACCGACGCCCGGATCGCCCCGATCGGCCGGTCGTCACCGTCGGCCTTGAGCATCGTCGCGAGCTGATCGACCACGTCGAAGCACTCCACCGCCTCATCCGCAGGCAGGTCGGCGGCCAGCGTCGCTCGCCCGTCGGTGGCTGAGGGGTAGAGGTGCACGTCGGCGGCCTTCTCCGCCGCGGCCCGACGTTCGTCGGCTGCAGCGGCGTCGAGGCGCAGCATCTCCTCGGTGGCGCGGGCCTTGAGCCGGGCGACGGACAGGTCGGTGGCCTCACCGATCAGCGCGGCCTCGACCTGCCCGGCGATGCCGGGCGAGGTGTGCTCGAGCACCTCGGCCAGCTGACTGGCCCGCCGCTCGTCGAGGTCGCCGGCGGCCAGCGCGGCAAAGGTCAACGGCAGCTTCGTCGTCCAGGTGCGCGCACGGCGGTATCGGTGGTCGGCCGTGCCGCGGCCGACGTTGAGGACCGCGGACAGCTCGGCGGTGAAGAACTCACTCGCCCCGCCATAGGCCTCATCGACCGCCCAGCCACGCTTCCCGGCACCCGGCGTCCCGGGGGCGGGGTCGTCAGTGGCCGGCCGTCCGGCGGCCAGGGACATGATCAGTTCTGCCTCGCAGGCGGCGTCCTGTGCCCGGTCCCGCTGGATCCGCTGCAGCTCGGACGCCTTCTCCTCATCGCTCAGCCACGAGGTGGGCAGCCGCAGTGGATCCCGCCGGCGCTGCCGCACCCGGGCGATCGCCACGTCCAACTCGGTCTCTGCCACGACCCGAACATACGTTCGGGGTCTGACAGTTTCGTGGTCCCCGTACAGCGACGGGTCCTCAGATGCCGCGGTGCGGACCGCGGGTCGACTCCTTCTCGGGCACCGGCGCGAAGACGTTCCCGGTGGTCGGCGCCACGGCGTCCCGGCCCATGCTGAAGAGCTTCAGCAGCGGCCCCACCAGCGCGTCGAACACCGGCGGGAAGAGCCGGAAACCGGCGATGATCAGGGGGTTGGCGAACCCGGACTGCTTGAGCCGGCGCGGTGTGTCGACCCGCGCGACGACGTCCCGGGCGACCCGCTGCGGGGTGTAGACCGGCGGCGGAGGGTGCGCGCTGTTGCCCAGGATCGTGGCCGCCTGGGTGTAGATGGGCGTGGCCACCCCACCGGGAGCGACGGCGGACACGTGCACGTCGGGCAGCTCGCGCAGTTCCTGCTGCAGGGTGCGGATCAGCCCGAGCTGGCCCCACTTCGCGGTGACGTAGGCCCCCATGGTCGGCGCGGTGATCGAGGCGAGCAGCGAGCTGACCACGACCACGTGCCCGCTCCCCTGGGCCCGCAGCACCGGCACCACGGCCTGGAACACGTGGAAGGTGCCCTGGACGGCGATGTCGACGACCCGTTCGAACACGGCCGGGTCCAGGTCCTCGATGCGGCCGTAGGCCATCACCGTCGCGGCGTGCACGACCACGTCGAGCCGGCCGAAGGTCTCGACGGCGCGGCGGACGGCGCCCTGCACCGCGTCGGCGTCCAGGACGTCGGCCGGGACGCACTCCACCGCCTTCGCACCGGCCTGACGGCAGTCGGCCGCGGCGTCGGCCAGTGTGGTCGCGCTGCGGGACACCAGCACCAGCGAGGCGCCGCGGCGGGCGAACTCGATGGCACTCGCCCGGCCGATGCCACTGGAGGCACCCGTGACGAGCACGACCTCCGCGACGGAGCGGGCGGAGGACACGTCGTCTGCAGTCACGCCGAGGGGCTACCCGGCACAGCGTCCGGCACGCATGTCGTGCACAACGTAAGTCAGCGGGCCGTCCAGCCGCCGTCGACCACCAGGGTGTGCCCGGTGATCAGGGAGGCCGCCGGTGAGGCCAGGAACGCGACCGCCGGCGCCACCTCCTGCGGGCCGCCGATGCGGTGCAGCGCGGCGATCCGGTCGACCACGTCAGACCGGAACGCCGGGTCGGAGAGGGCGCCGGCGGTCCCGTCGGTCTCCACGAACGTCGGCGCCACGGCGTTGACCCGGATGCCCAGCTCGCCCCACTCGACGGCCAGGCACCGGGTCAGGTGGACCACGCCGGCCTTCGCGATGCAGTACGAGGCCTCCCCGGGCAGCGCCACCAGTCCCGCCTGGGAGGCGACGTTGACGATCGCGCCGCCCCCAGAGCCGGCCATGTGCCGGGCGGCGTGCTGGGAGAGGAAGAACGTCGAGCGGGTGTTCAGCGCCCAGACGGACTCGAAGTCCTCCTCGGTCACCTCCAGCGCCGGGGTCGAGATGCCGCCGCCGGCGTTGTTCACCAGGACGTCGAGGCCGCCCAGCGTGCCCACCACCTCGTCCAGCGACGACCGGCAGGTGGCGAGGTCGGTGACGTCCATCGGGACCGCGACCACGCGCCGGCCCAGCGCCCGGACCTCCTCGGCGAGGCCGCCGTCGGCGGCCACGTCCCGCAGCCCCAGCCCGATGTCCGCCCCGGCCGCGGCCAGTTCCAGGACGACGGCGCGGCCGATGCCCCGGGCTGCTCCGGTGACGACGGCAACGGCGCCGTCCAGGTCTCTGCGATCGGGCACCGGGGGTCCTCCTGAGGTGGTCGAGGGCGGTTTCCGCCGCCGTCATGCTGCCGGAACCAGAACCCCGGCGCGCACGGTAGGAAGTGCCCGTGACATCGGCACGGACGACGACGACATCCAGCTCGCGGCACCTCATCGCCCAGCTCTCCGCTCCCGTGCGCCGGTTCATCGCCACCGAGGCGGCGAGCGCCGCGTTGCTGGTCATCGCCACCGTGATCGCACTGATCTGGGCCAACTCGCCGTGGCGGGACTCCTACGACGACCTGTGGCACACCGACTTCTCCGTGCAGTTCGGCAGCTACGGGGTCAGCGCGTCACTGCAGCACTGGGTCAACGAGGGCCTGATGGTCTTCTTCTTCTTCCTCGTCGGGATGGAGGTCCGCCGCGAACTGCAGATGGGTGAGCTGACCCAGCGCAACCGGCTGTCCGTGCCCACCCTGGCCGCCCTGGCCGGGATCGTCGTCCCGGCGCTGGTCTACACCGCGTTCAACGCCGGCGGCCCGGGCGCGCACGGGTGGGGCATCGCGATGGCCACCGACACCGCCTTCCTGCTCGGCGTGCTCGCGCTGGTCGGCCCGCGCTGCCCCACCCAGCTGCGGGTCTTCCTGCTCTCGCTGTCGGTGGTCGACGACATCGGGGCGCTGAGCGCGATCGCCGTCTTCTACTCCGAGGACATCGACCTGGTCGCGCTGGGCATCGCAGCGCTCTGCGTCCTGGCGTTCTACCTGCTGACCCGGCTGCAGGTCTGGCGCGGGCCGTTCTACTTCGCCGTCGGCGCCGTGATGTGGCTGTCCATGGAGGCATCCGGGGTCAGCCCGACGATCGGCGGCATGGTGCTGGGCCTGCTGGTCAGCGCCTACCCGCCGCGGCGCAGCGAGGTCGAGTCCGCCGGCCTGCTGACCCGCGCGTTCCGGCAGTCGCCGGACCCGACGCTGGCCCGGCAGGCGAAGCTGTCGGTGGAGCGCGCCATCTCCCCGAACGAGCGGATCGGCGCCCTGCTGGTGCCGTGGACCGGGTACGTCGTCGTCCCGGTGTTCGCGCTGGCCAACGCCGGGGTGCAGCTGAGCACCGACCTGATGCGCCAGGCGGCCACCTCGCCGGTGACGATCGGCGTCTACGTCGCCCTGGTGGCCGGCAAGTTCCTCGGCGTCGGGACGGCGGCCACGGCGGCGGTGCGGCTCCGCCTCGGCCAGCTGCCCCCGGGGGTGGACCTGCGCAGCGTGTGGGGCGGCGCCGTGCTGTCCGGGCTCGGCTTCACCGTCTCGCTGTTCGTCGTCGACCTGGCCTTCGACGATCCCGAGCTGCAGGACGAGGCGCGGGTCGGCGTCCTCGCGGCCGCGCTCACGGCAGCCGTCCTGGGTGCGGTCTGGTTCCGGTTGCTCGGCCGCCGCGACGACCACGCGGAGCAGCCGACGGTCCGCCGCCTCGACCCGCCGGTCGACCTGGACCGCGACCACGTCCGCGGCCGGGTGGACGCCCCGCTCGAGCTGGTCGAGTACGGCGACGTCGAGTGCCCGTTCTGCGGCCGCGCGACCGGGGTGCTCAGCGAGCTGCGCCGACGGTTCGGCGACGACTTCCACTACGTGTTCCGGCACCTGCCGCTGCCCGACGTCCACCCGCACGCCGAGCTGGCCGCCGAGGCCGTCGAGGCGGCCGGCGCCCAGGGGGCGTTCTGGGCGATGCACGACCGGCTGTTCGCCCACCAGGACCAGCTGGAGGCCGGCGAGCTGCTCGACCACGCAGCCGCCCTCGGGCTGGACCTGGGCCGCTTCGCCCGCGAGCTGGGCGACGGCACCTACGCGGCACGGGTGCGCGAGGACGTCGCCTCCGCCGAGGCCAGCGGCGTCGGTGGCACGCCGACCTTCTTCGTCAACGGCGTCCGGCACGAGGGGCCGACGACCACCGAGGCGCTCGCCGCCGCCTTGCTGGCCAGCGACCCGCGTGGTCCCGGGCGCCAGCCGCTGCCGCCCGCGCCCGGCCCCTCGACGCCGGTGCGCGGGCGGACGCTGTCGCCGTCGGCCGAGCTGCCGACGATCACCAAGCTCCCCGACGGCCGCTTCGAGGAGACGCCGGACGACGGGGCGACCCCGCGGCTGACCGAGGCGCAGCTCGCCGCGCTGACCCGGGCCGGCCGGCGGGTGCGCACCGAGCGCGGGCAGGTGCTGCTGCGCTCCGGCGCCGAGGAGTACGACTTCTTCGTCGTCCTCGCCGGCTCGGTGGCCATCGTGGAGGGCCCGCTCGAGGGGCCGGGCAAGCGCGTGGTGGCGATCAACGGCCCCGGCCGGTTCCTCGGCGGGCTCAACCAGCTCGCCGGTCAGCGGCCGGTGCGCTCGCTGGTCGCCGCCGAGGAGGGCGAGGTCGTGCTCATCACCCTCGAGCAGCTGCGGGCACTGATGTCCCGCAACCGCGAGCTCAACGACCTCATCACCCGGTCGTTCCTGCTCCGCCGGGCGATGCTGATCGG